>Ga0164243_10000049_pt1 | contig 304591 bp, 255 predicted proteins | sample OricompcompostOP_FD_108781 | JGI IMG/M metagenome (GOLD analysis project Ga0164243, IMG submission 108781) | Organic Plus compost microbial communities from Emeryville, California, USA - Original compost - Organic plus compost (OP) | ecosystem: Engineered > Solid waste > Mixed feedstock >... | reverse complement strand
CCAGGGAGTGGTGCGAATCATAATGCAAAGGGTTACAAACCTGTTACCCAATAACGTCATTGACACCGGTGCCACTGCACCGGGAGCAGCCAAAACGGAATTTCCAAGCAGTGCAGAGCCGGCTAGTGTTCCTGCTCCGCAAAGGGCAATATCTTTTATAAACCGACGTCTTTCCATAACAAACTTGTTTGTTTTTTTTCAATATCAATAAAAATAAATTTAAACACCGTAACAAATACCGCAGCTGGCCATAGCACGTGTTAATCGTCATCACCTACTTAATCAACTCCGGATACATTCGCTTTATAATTGCTTTGTCCTTTAAGGAAAGTTCATTAATTGATACGGGTTTGTCTTGAGGCCTGATTGCTTTTTGATTAATGTCACCTAAGAGACTCCAATTGCGGGTACTTCCGGATTCAGGTTCTTTTGCCGCCTTATTATACACTGTAAAGTCAATTACTTTGGGATTCTTGCCCGCTAAATCCGCTAAAATCCCCAGCCTAAAATGCCTGTTCATGAACCAGCGAATTTCCTTATCCTTATCCGAACCACCAATACCTGAGCCTTTTTCAACGAATTGATAATTAAAAGTATTTCGTTTATAATGCTTGCGCCAAATTGAGCCGAATTCCCCTTGTGTAATAAACTTTACATCTGGCCAGCGTTTTCTTATCATCTGCAGCCATCTGGTCAGATAATCGACATTATAGGGAAGACTGAGTTCCCAGCAATTGGTCACCCAGGCAAACCCGTTCAGCTCATAACCTTTATCAAAATGTATAGCCGTCGTATGCATCATTTCTTCTAAGCCAATCTGAGCGCCATATTTGCCGATCGTTTCAATTGGGCCCACGCCCATCCTGCTATTAAATCCGCCCTCAAATCCAGCTCTGCGGGCAGCAAGGAAATCAACGGTCCAACCATCCAGATTCACACAATCAATAAAATCCTGTTTATTTTGAGCCGGTTTACAGAAATGCTCTTTAGAGGGATAGTATGGATAGGAAACAGAACCATCCCCGTCCTGATTATCAATTGAATATTGACTCCAAATATTGCCCTGACAAACATGTATGTTCTCATTTTCTGCAAGAAATTGTTGATTTGCAGCAGACAAGAAACCGGCTACAACGCTCAGGGGCCGATAGCCGTTGCCGACTATTTCAGACACTTTTGCAAGCCCCTCATGAAGATCTTTGTTTACCTGCTGAGTAGAATTATAGGCATTGGCGAAATAAGCCCCCGGAATAAAAGTCACCTCATCTCCATATTTATAATGAAACCCGACGACAAGACGGCGTATCATTTTATAATTGGCAGAGGTATCATGGAGCGCCAGCCAGCTGAATGCCCATGTCATACGTGCACCCGGAAATCCCGCTTCAACAGCCTTTCTAAAGGCAATAACCCGTTTTGGCGTATGGAGGCTTCTTTCATCATAACCAATACTCTTATTCCTGCCTGCCTCAATCTGATTGACGCGAATAATTGTATTAAAGGTCAAAAACCGGTTTCCTGCAAGAGCTGTTTTTCTATCACTTTGTCCGAAACTATTTTTTAAAGAAAATAACACAAGCATATTCAGCAAAACAAAAAATTTCATCAAAGTATATTTTCAGTTTGAAAAATTAATATTCGCTATTACACACACACATTACCACCCTGGATTTTGCTCTAAATCCTTATTAAGCGATATTTGCTTTGTGGGAATAGGTAGTAGATAGTTCTTTTTAGGGTCGAATTTTCTCTGGGATGCTGCCTGCAAGATCTTGTACCCATTTTCAAGTTGCCCGGCAGAAAGATTGTAAAAATTACTAGTGTAACTGCTTCCATCAACCGTTACCTTTTTTGAGTCCCATTGTGTTCCGGTCACTTTAATACTTAATTGTGATTTGGGTAGTTCCAGTTCAGCGGTTTTCCACCTCCTTAAATCATCCCACCGGAAACCTTCAAACGCCAGTTCAACCATGCGTTCACGCCGAATCTCAGTTCTCATATCCAGACCGTGGGCCTGAACAAACTCGTTTGTAAGATTAGGCATGCCTATCCCTACTCGATTTCTTAATACATTGATAGAGATATTTAAATCTGCGTCAGAGATTCCATTATTACGTTCGAACTTCGATTCTGCATATATAAGCAAGACCTCCGCATAACGAAGAATATTCCAGTCGAAAGCTCCTCCACCGTCTCCCGGAGTAGGCTGTTCAGAAATGAATTTATAAAGCATATAACCGGAGTTTATGTTTCTGTTGTTTCCTACACCAGGCCACTGAGGTAAATAGGAATCAAACTGCGGCCTTATGACTTTTTTTGCGGGCACAATAAGAGATTGTGTCATTCTGGGGTCTCTGTTATAAAATTCTGAGCGACAGGAATCATATCCTTCAAATCTGGAAGACTTGCTTATCGGTAATCCATCCGTGCACAGGTATGCATCCGCCATTTTCTTTGTAGGATTCAGATTACCCCAGGAAACGCCATAAGCCCAGCCATTCACGTTGATATTCGTCCTGTATTTTTTTACAATAATTGACTCAGGATTGTCTTCACTTGTCTGGTCAATGAATAAATATCGGTAGCTCTCCGGCCCTTTCCCTTCATATAAGGAATATGCTTTACTGTCTATCACCTTTTTAGCTTCTGTAGCTGCCTGTTCCAGCAAATCATCCCCGTTTCCGGAACCATGAAATTTCCTCCATGTACCTTCAAAGAGGCATACGCGTGCTTTAAAAGCTTCCGCTGCTTCCTTACAAATACGACCTTTTTCTGCATCCGCTTTGACTGGCAGATCCAGGATCGCCAAATTAAGGTCATTTAATATCGAATCAAAGACAACTCCCCGTGTTGCCCTTTTATTAAACACTTCTTCATCAGTAGGTAATAACACCTTATCTATAATAGGCACTCCCCCATACAGCTTCATCAATGTAAAATAGTTATATGCCCGAAAGAAATAACCTTCACCCAGGTATGCAGTAATATCGTCCTTTATTTCGGATTCCCTTCCCTCCTGGATAAGCTTATTCGCATTTCTGATCCAGGAATATGCATTGTCCCAGACTCCATCGGCTTCGGGCGCAACATAAGTGCCGGCACTAACAGGGTCTATCTGGGTGCCAAATGCGATATCCGACATATTGTCGCTATTATTTGTACCGCTGTAATGCGGATCATCCAGTGTGTTTAGGTAAAAGAAATTTGCTGCAAGTCTGAAATCCTTGACTGACTTCCAGTAAGTGGGGTCGGTTATCTCTGATTCTGGTTTTAAATCAAGGAATTTATTGCATCCGGAAAAGATCCACAAAAGAGACAATAAAAAGCAGCCCAATAGTATATTCCTGGTTATATTTTTAAATAATTGCATAATCATAGTTTAAAAGTTTGCATTCACGCCAAAAGAAAATGTTCTGTACATTGGATAGTTATTTTCGTAATAAGCCGGATTGTTTACATCAGGCGTTGACTCTTCAGGGTCATACATGTTACCCCAGGTGCCCTTGGCCCATTCAAAAATATCCTGTCCACTGAAATATACCCTGAAGTTTTGTAGCTTGAATTTCCTTAGGGCGATCTCTTTGAAAGTATATCCAACTGTAACATTTTTGACACGCAGATATTTGGTATTTTCCAGCCATTGTGATGAGAACTGATAATTATTTCCCTTAACGGTTGCGTTATGAGATAAGCGGGGGTATCTGGCATCCGGGTTCTCTGGTGTAAACGTTTTGCCGTAAAAATAGTCCAGCGGCTGGAACCAGAACTGGCTGAAAGGAACTCCAAAATTGCCGTTTCCTCTCCAAACATATTTATTACCGGTTCCCTGTAACACAAAACCAAAATCGAGATTCTTGTATTTCAGGCCACCGGTTAAGCTGTAGGTCAGCTTCGGATCCATTGAACCCAGAAAAACCGCGTCGCCACTATAGCCCTTCGATTTATCACCATAGGTGGTAATCTGCCCGTCTCCGTCAATATCCTCATACATAATATCGCCAATACCCAGGCCTCCGTAACCGTTAGGCTGTACGCCAGGCACAATTCCTTTTCCGGCAAACTTGGCAGCGTATTGATCCAATTGTTCCTGAGTTCGGATAACAGTGCCCTTGAAGCCGAAGAAGGAGTTCAAAGGATATCCCTGTCTGGCTGTGGTTAAGCCTAAATTATACGAGTCCTGCCCTTGAAGGTCAGTTACGATATTTGAATTATGATTGACTATTAACCCTAAATTAAATTGAACATTTCCTATTTTACTATTCCAGGTTCCGGAAAGCTCCCACCCCTTATCCAACAGCCGGCCGGAATTGGAACTCGGTGCTACCGCACCCAGCGTAGAAGGATATGAGATACTCACCAGCATATTTTTATTGTTCTTTCTATAGATATCAAAAGAAAGAGAAAGCTTTGAATTAAATAAATCAACATCGAGGCCCAGATTCTTTGTCTCTATGGTTTCCCAGGTACGGTCGGGAGAGGCAATCCCATTCAGATAAGCCATCTTAGATATGGAAGAGCCGTCTATAGGATATTTGTTACCTATAGATATTAACTGGATATAATCAAACAGCCCTAATTCCGGAATATCCTGATTACCTGTCTTTCCCCAGGAGGCTCTAAGTTTAAATAAATTGATAATGTCCGGATTTACAACCTGTTTGAAAAAAGATTCTTCAGACAATTTCCAGGCCGCAGAAATACTTGGATATATTTCACTCCATCTTTTTTCCGGTGCAAACTTCGAGCTGCCGTCTTTTCTGACAGTTGCTTCGAGAAAGTATCTGTTTGCAAAAGAGTATCCGCCGCGACCGAAGTAAGATAAAAGTGCCCAGGAGTTATTGTCCCAATAATCGCCGGCACTCAGATTCTTGGGATCCGATAAGGGTAAGGGGAAAATCTCATTACTTGAAAAATCTGCCCCAGACATATTCTGCGTTTCTCTGCTGAATTTTTCCCTTGAGGCGCCGGCCATAACCTTAATTGAGTGCCTGCCCAGGGACGTATTATAGTTAATGTAAGTACTGTAATTTTTGTATACGGAACTCCAGTTATTATAATATGCCGAATTGGGATTATTCCTTACCAGCAGATTTTCTGAATTATCCCAATTATGCTCCACGTTAGTGGCATAATAGGCATTGTCATCATAGCGTTCAAGATTAATCCCTAACTGCCCGGTCCAGATAAGACCTTTTATCGGTTCCCAGTCCAGTTTAAAGTTATTTCCCCATCTGGAATCGTGAATTCTTCTGTTGCCACCCTGTTCAAGCTCCTGAAAGGGATTTTCATACCCCTGGTAGCCATAGTAATTGCCCGCAGGATTACGTAAAGGCACATAGGAGAATACCTTTAATGCGTTATCAATGGCATCATTTACCTGTGATGGGGTCTTAATTGACTGGTAGTCATAAGAAATATTGGCGTCAAGTCTAAGGTTCTCAAAAATCTTTGTTTGGAGGTTCAAACGGAGGTTATCTCTGGATGATGCATTATCACCTGCTGAAATATTTCCGTTGTCCCGCATATCTCCAAAAGAGAGCAGGTAAGTCGAGTTCTTACCGCCTCCGGATACGTTTATATTATGCGTCTGCCTCAATGCAGTTTTAAAAAGATCACCATACCAGTCCTTGGACTGATAGAACATGGGGTAAGATTCAAGGCTCCAGTTTTCCCCCTCGCCTGTTCCCGGGTCGTTGGCTGCAATTTTAGCCAACGTTGAGTCTGAGAAAGCCAGTGGATCACCATCATTTTTATTCGCTTCGTTGAACATGCGGACAAAATGGTCTGTTGAAGTCGCTTTCTTCCTTATTCCCATTGTTTTAACAGCTAGGTTATAGGCATAACCCACTCTGGTTTTATCGGAGAATTTCCCCTTTTTGGTGGTCACTAATATAACACCATCCGCCGCCCTTGCTCCATAGATTGCAGCCGTGGCGTCTTTAAGTACAGTGATATCCTGAATGTCTTCAGGGTTAATCAGGCTTAGATCGCCTGGAATCCCATCTATTAATACCAGTGGGACATTTCCGTTTACAGAGGAGGCGCCACGGATCGCCAGTTGGTATCCCTGTGCGCCCGGCTGACCGCTCTGACGTGTTATTGTCACGCCGGGAATCAAGCCCTGAATGGCATCCATTGTTCCCGTAACAGGCCGTGATTCAATTTTTTCCGCAGCCAGTTTGGCTACAGATCCCGTCAAATCTCCCTGTCTTAGCTTCGTCCCATAACCGATCACCACCACCTCATCCAGGCCAGCGGTCGCCTCTCTCATGACTATGGAAAGCACGTTGTTGCCCTGAACCGGTACTTCCTGAGTCTGAAAACCCACGAAACTGACCAGCAGTACGCCACTATCGGGCGCCTCTATTTCAAAGTTGCCAGAGGCATCTGAAACGGTTCCTTTCTGAAGCCCCTTTACCTGTATGGTTACACCGGCAAGGGGTCTTCCGTCCCGGTCGGTGACCTTCCCTTTCGCCAAAACGGGCTGCATCATTTCACTGGCGGAAGTAACGGCGATTACTTTTTTATTGATAATCTTATAAATTAACCCATTGTCACGAATCACCTTATCCAGAATACTGGTAATCGACATATCCTTGACATGCAGGCTGATTTTCAGATTATCGGGCACCGCTTTGGAATTATAGAGAAACCGGTAGCCAGAGTTTCTTTCAATGACCTCAAATGCCTTATGCAGACGGACATTCGAAAGATCGATGGAAATTTTTTTCTGTGAATAAACATGTGCGGATGCTTGCAGGCAGCAAGCGAGCATTACGGCAATAGTCAGTTTCATAAAGAAAAACGATTTTTTCCGCCATTTAGCGGTAAAACAGAATTGTAGCAAGAAATTTTCATACATTTGCATGACGTTTAGTTGTGAAAAAACATCCCTACCCATAGAATCCTGGACGAGGGTTTTACAGTTGAACGGCGATGGGGAATGTAGCAGCATTTCCCATCTTTTGATTGTCGATATTTATATTAAAAAACGATTTAGGCCATAATAAATAAATTTTAAAACAAATCAGTTGAGTAAAATCATTTGGTTATAACGATCCTGTTACCATTTTTTCTATAAGAAAAAGGAGCGATAATCTGCAACTCCTGTAGTGCTTCATCAATAGTCTCGTCTTCAAAACGGCCGGTAAACTTATAGTTGCCATAATCCAGCTCTTCAAATTGGATCTCAACATTGTATCTTCTTTGTAACTTCATGGCTAAATCTTCAAATGTCTCATCTTTAAAAATCAACTTGTTTACCATCCAAGAGGTATCTGGTACGATTTGCGTTTGTGGATCCGCTAAAATAGGCACAACGCTTGAGGTTATATCCTTTCCCTTGCCCTTCGAATTATCCTCGATTTTTTCAAGAACCATCTTTTGGTTCGGTTCCAGAAGAATCTTATCCGCACTTTTTTTCTTCAGTGAGATCTCAATGGAACCACTGATGAGTGCTGCCTCAGAATTTTTGTCTTCGGGATAAGCGCGAATATTGAAAACCGTTCCCAAATCCGTGACATCAAAATTTTCGGTATGAACAAAAAAAGGATGAAGAGAATCATGCTTTATATCAAACATGGCTTCCCCCACAAGCGAAACCTCTCGTTTCCCGTCCACAAATCCTGTTGTATATGTCAAAGTTGACTTCGCGTTCAACCAGACTTTGGATCCATCCGGTAATTCAACGCTCGTTTTAGACCCGGCTGGTGTTGAAACGATGCTTTTCTGTGTCAGGGATCTTTCTCCATTAAAGGCTCTAAACAGTAACAATAATAGCGCTGGCACTCCTATTATTACAATTATCGCAGCTGCTACACTTCGCCGGGAAAAAGCTTTTTTAACCTGATTGCTGCTATTTAGCTCTCGCTGAACAATATCACCATGTTGATTTATGGTACTTTCTGAAATAATTTCCCTGTCAAGAGATTCCTGAATTCCCCGTAAAGCATTTTTCAATTCCTGATCCAGCGCTGGCTCTTGCAACAAATCCATGAGTTCTTCAAACTCATCGCTGGAACAGGTACCTTGGGCGAACTTATTTAACAGGTAATTAATTCGGGACATAATATATGATGTATGACGTAAGCAAATTAAAAATGTACCATCGTTCGAAAATTTTTCTCCCGTCTTTTATCTTCTGTCCGCAAATATTTGGGATACCCAATTTATTATTTTACGACAGGGAGTCTCTTTTTATGGAACATGCGAAATTTAGAAAGTAAAATAGATTGCCTTGTATCTCAGTGCAGATGCGTTTTTTCGGAACAGATGCTATCCAACCGAATTTCTTTTAACATAGGTTGCAATACTTTCAATTGCCTTGGCCAGTTGATTACGAACGGTATTAGGAGATATATTTAATATCGATGCTACTTCTTTTCGCCGCCTTCCTTCGGCCTTACTTAATATATAAACAGCCCTGCGCTGAGCTGGCAGTTGCTCAATCGCACGATGGATGATTGTATGAAACTCTTTATCTACCAGTTGGTCCTCTGTAGCTGTCTGGCTGGCCTTCACCATTTGCTGCCACAGATACGCCTTCTTTCGCTGGTCGCCTGCGGCGGTCCGCAAATAGTCGACAACTCTGTTAGCGACGAGTTTATGTAAGAAAGAGGAAATATTCTCTATTTCCGATAGCCTGTATCTTATCATCCACAACTTAAGAAACACATCTTGAATGACATCTTTTGCAATCGCATCAGATTTAAGCATTTTAAGCGCGAAGACATACAGACGATGTTCATATTCACGAAACAATTCATTAAAAAGCTGCTCAAGTACATCTTCTGAACTAACCTGAAAGACATCTTTTGAATGCTTTTGTTGCATGATATATTAGAATTTTGAAGTAAGCGCAATATAAAAACATTTCTTTGAATTATAATCAAAAAAGTTTAATCACAACGGACATCCATACTTAACGTCACTTTTACGATGATAACCATAGTTTTGTAGTTCTTAATAATAAAACTCATGAAGGGTTGAAGTAATGGTCAGCGCCAAATTTGCTGCTCCCTTTACCCGGAAGTTGTAATTTAGTCTTTTTAGAACCTGTTCATTACACTCCTTCAGCGTATGAATTTCGGTGAAATGTATAATGCATGCATTATTATTCAGGGACGGTTATATTTGATCAGATATAGTGGCAACAGCCGCCTGTATTGATTTCAGTGATATTAGAATCAGGCATCTCACTAAAATCACCTTCTAAATACGAAAAAAGGAACCAAGCAGGAAACCCTGCCATCTTCTGGTAAAAGGGTTGGTAGCTTTTTTGGGATGCCTGCAACTGATGAAGGCTATTCATTTTACTTTTTGTTTTAAGTTGAAATCAGTATATCTTCACTGTGCCAGTTCTAAAAAGGACAGTGCTTGATAAAAATAGACTGAAACCTAATTTGGCAGAGAAAAACGATTAACTGGATAGTAATGTGTTCAATATTATATCAGGCTCCTTCTATTTAGAGGGTGCTTTATTCCATCGTTTTTATGATAATAAGCGATTTTCTTAATTGAAATTCAAACATCCCTTTTTTTATATACATCTGCAATATCGCTTTTTCCAGATAAAGTTCATTTAACTTTTCGGGAAAAAAATTATACTTTCTGGCTTTCCAGAGATGTATTCGCTTTACCCACTGCGGCTATGGCCGGCTCTTTTGTTTCAGGCTGGCTTCCGATGGTGAATGAATGCCGGACAGCGAACTGACAATAGCCACACTTTTACTTTTTACCTCTTTTAATGCTAAAAGAAACCTTCAAGTGCTTTCCCGACTCCAAAGTATAGGTCTTTCCCTCGTCTTCGCTTTTATATACGCCAGACTTCCCCGGAGCACTGCCTTCGCTATATACTGCACCATAGCAACCAGAAGAGGTGCCGGATTTTAATACCAAACAAAACCTGTCACCTTGTTTAACTGTAAGTGCCGGATAAAGCGAAAATAACTTCGGTGACCATCCCAGTGCGTCGGCTTTTAATTTTTCGGTATATAAAGGAGGACCGGCAGGATAGTTATCTGAAGATACTTTATAGACGCCGACAACCAGATCTGCGTCGGGATAGCCAGTTTTGAAAACAGTAATTGATATGTCTTTTAGTTTCCCCGACTTGGGCGCTTCTAGTATCTGCATGTGCTGTATGCCATTTGTAATGTCACAATTTGCCCATGACGCATCATAACTCCCTGCTTTCGCGTCTGATAATACGCCTGCTTTCTCCATAATCCTGTTTGAGCAGTCAATCGCTTTTATGGCGCCATTTTCATCAAAAGATAACGGCGTCCAGAAGTAATTGGCCAAGGCCTCATTTTTTGCCGCATTATTCCAGAGGTCACTGCCATACACATATATTGTTTTAGAATTGTATCGCAGCACGGAAACAAAGGAAGGTTGTCCGCCGCAGGAATTATCGCTTATTTTTTTAGCCGAAGACCAGGGGCCAAGCGGAGACGAGGCCGTTTTATAGGAGGTGCCCGTGCCGCCGCAGTAGCCGCAGTTGGGGTCAGAATACAAAATATAATATTTGCCTTCACGTTTAAACAAAGCCGGCGCTTCAGTTGCTCCGCTTGTGACAGATTTTACACACTCCCCTGTTCCGGTCAAATAATCGCTACTCAGTTTCTCTATTACGATGGTGCCGTTTGTGCGCCAGTCGGTGTATGCCAGATAAGCAGTGCCATCCTCATCAATAAACAGGTCATGATCGCCATTGTTCAGCCCTTTTTCAGGCATATCGTTATTCACGGCCAGGGAAGGTTCTGCGACCTCTTTAAAGGGACCGGTAGGCCGGGATGCAGTGAAAACACGATAGCCGACACGATTATCATAGACATTTACCCATAAAACATATTTCTTTGTTTTCTTATTGAAAACGACATGTGGCCGGAAGCAGCCATAAGTCTTGCCGTTACATCTGCACTGCCACTGTTGACCTGTTGCATCGAATAAATAACCCCGGTCCGTCCAGGATTTTAGATCTTTTGAAACATATACTTTAAAGCCACAAAATGGTGCGATCTTGTTTCCCCATTCAAACCCACAGTCATAGCTGGTTCCATACAAATAGTACTCGCCATCGAAATAGGCAATTTCTCCATCATGGGCATCTATAGCATTTCCTGATGTGCTGAACCGGATAATTTGCTTCCCGTTTTTATCAAAATTTACAAACTGTGCCAGGGCTATGTCAGCGCAAAGGCAGGCAAAAAAAACCAGAAAAAATTTTTTCATAAACATTATTTTATACATAAATGACACATTTCTATAATAACCTATTAGAGCTGCACCGATGCAGCTAAAGCCACAGATGACCCGGCTGTATGTTTCAGTTCCGATAAAGATCAGTCTTTTTGACTCTTGAACCGTTTCGTAAATTGCGGTACGCATCGGCGTCTCTTATGGCCCTGTGCCTTTGTTTAAGGCAGTTTGGTCATCCTGCTTTTGTCCGGAAGTTCAAACTTACAGTGATGCGTTGATAATAAAATACACAAATTGATACAATAAATAGACTTTTTGAGATAAAACTTATTGTAGCCAGTCCGCCGGTAAAAATTTCCAAGATTCAAGGCTCTGTTGGTGAGCTATGGAAGTGCTGTGGCAGGGTTAACCGAAACTGAATTGATTCTCCATCTAAAATTTGTTTACTTTTGATTAAAAGATTTACAGTTGAACACGATTTTACTAATAGACGATGAAGAAAAGTTACGGACTTTGATGTCCAGGGTTATTTCTTTAGAAGGGTTTGAAGTTTTACAGGCAGGTGATGCAAAAACGGCGAGAAAAAAAATATCTCAGCAAGAAGTGGATCTGGTGATATGCGATGTTAAACTGCCTGATGCCAATGGTGTTGAGTTGTCTAAAGAGCTTAAAGCCGCCTATCCTGCTATCGAGATTATTCTTCTTACGGCCTATGGTAATATCCCGGATAGTGTCCTGGCAATTAAAAATGGCGCATTTGACTATATCACCAAAGGGGATGACAACAATAAAATCCTTCCGCTCTTATATAAGGCGATGGAGAAGGTTAAGCTTACTAAACGCATCCAAAAATTAGAGCAACAGGTAGGAAAAAGATATGCTTTCGAGAATATTATTGGCAAATCCAGGAGTTTGCTACAGACTGTAGCTTTGGCAAAGAAAGTGGCGGATACAGATACCACGGTTCTGTTGCTTGGGGAAACAGGCACAGGCAAAGAGGTATTTGCCCAGGCAATACATCATGCAAGCGGCAGAAATAAAAAATCATTTGTGGCGATCAACTGCTCGGCCTTTAGTAAAGAGCTACTTGAAAGTGAGCTTTTCGGGTATAAGGCGGGTGCTTTTACCGGTGCCGTAAAAGATAAGAAAGGACTCTTTGAAGAAGCGGATAATGGTACGATTTTTTTAGATGAAATCGGAGAAATGCCCGTCGAATTGCAGGCTAAACTGCTACGTGTGCTGGAATCGGGCGAGTTTATAAAAGTAGGTGAAACCACACCTTCTAAAGTAAATGTCCGGGTGATTGCCGCCACCAACCGGGAGTTGGAAAAAGAGGTCGCCGAAGGCAGATTCCGGGAAGATCTGTTTTACAGACTCTCCGTTTTTACTGTTGCGATCCCCCCTTTGCGCGAGAGAAAACAAGACATCTCCCTGCTGGCTGCTTATTTTACAGAGTTGTTTGCCACCAAAAGCAGCAAGCGGTCCATCGAGCTGTCCAAAGAATACTTACTCGCGCTGGAAAACCACGCCTGGAAAGGGAATATCCGTGAACTTAAAAATGTCATAGAGCGCAGCGTCTTATTATGCGATAATGACCAGCTCAGCATCGACGACCTGCCCGTTGAACTCCGCAATGGCAAATCAGATAAGCTGCTATCTGCTTTCGCTCTTTCCAGCGTGGAAAAGCTGCATATCCAAAAAGTGTTGAATTATACAAAGGGCAATAAGGCGGAAGCGGCCCGCCTTCTGGAGATCGGCATTGCCACCTTATACCGGAAAATAGAAGAGTATAAACTTAATTAAACGCTTATCGTTTTGAGAAAAGGCCTATCATTTTGATAGGCTTTTTTTTGCCCTGTCATTAATAATGTATTCCATAAAATATTGAATATCAATATATTGAGAAGCATGTCGGCTGGCCGGAATGCCTTTTGGTATTTCAGAAGCCAAATGAAATTATTATGACTATTTTTTTAATCATTGTAGGGCTGGTTTGCTTCTACTTATTCTTTAAATCCATCGACTTTTTTGACAAAATCTGAAATCATGATCACAACATTATTTATCCTGGCTATCCTGGTATTTATTTATCTGCTTTATGTGTTGCTTAAGCCAGAAAAATTTTAATCTTAAAACCAAGTAGTAATGAATACAGAATTATTGGGGGTAATTGCCTCATTTTTAGTTACGCTGCTGTTAGCCTTTCCGCTGGGTAAATATATTGCAAAGGTATATAGCGGAGAAAAGACGATAACGGATTTTGTCAGTCCGCTTGAACGCTTTATCTGGCGGATCTGTGGCATTGATGCAGATAAAGAAATGAATTGGAAAGCGTTTTTGAAAGCGATGCTGACGGTCAATGCACTCTGGCTGATATATGCATTTTTTATGCTTCGTTACCAGTCTCATTTGCCGCTTAATCCTGACGGTAATGGTGATATGACGCCGGATCTGAGCTTTAACACGGCGATCAGCTTTCTGGTCAACTGCAACCTGCAGGACTACTCCGGTGAGACAGGAGTCACCTATCTGACTCAATTATTTGTCATTACTTTCCTGCAGTTCGTAAGTGCAGCCACCGGTCTGGCCTGCGCAGTAGCCGTCTTTAAAGGCATCAGGGAGAAGACGACCGGGACCGTGGGCAATTTCTGGCAGCTATTCACCAAATCCATTACTCGCATCCTTTTGCCCCTTTGTATTATTATGGCGACGCTGCTTGCTTTTAATGGCACGCCTACCAGCTTTAAGGGCAAAGATACGATCACTACCGTTCAAGGTGATACGGTACAGGTCTCCCGCGGCCCGGCAGCTGGCATGATCGCTATCAAACACCTGGGGACCAACGGTGGCGGCTGGTTTGGGGCGAACTCAGCACACCCCCTGGAAAACCCCAGCTATTTCACCAATATGCTGGAGATTATGGGTCAGGTACTCATACCGATGGCGATGGTCTTCGCACTGGGCTTTTATACCCGTAAAAAGAAATTCGCCTATGTCATCTTTGCCATTATGACCGCCGGGGTGCTCTGCCTGGTAATACCCACGATATGTTCTGAGCTGCATGGCAATCCGGCGATTACCGCAATGGGGATCGCCCAGCCTACCGGTGCTATGGAAGGAAAAGAAGTGCGGTTTGGGCCGGCGGCGTCCGCCTACTGGAGCATTATGACGACAGTCATCTCTACCGGCTCTGTCAATTCTATGCATGACAGCGCCATGCCGGCTTCGGGATTGATGATGCTGCTGGCCATGCTTGTCAATGCTTTTTACGGAGGTTGCGGGGTAGGCATCCTGAATTATTATATCTATATCATTATAGCGGTCTTTATTTCTGGGCTGATGGTAGGGCGGACGCCTGAGTTGATGGGACATAAGGTGGAGGCCCGGGAGGTGAAAATCGCAGCTCTGGTAACGCTGTTATCGGCCTTTATTATTAAAGGGGGGACGGCGCTGGCAGCCTACTATTTCATCCATCACCCTGATACCGGATGGATGGTAAAACCAGCAGACTGGCTCAACAACCCGGGCTACCATGGCTTCTCGGAGATGCTCTACCAGTACACGTCCACCAATGCCAATAATGGCAGCGGATTTGAGGGGCTGGCCGACAACAACTCATTTTGGAATATTACCGGAGGACTGGCCATGATACTGGGCCGGTACCTACCGATTATAGGTCCTGTGGCGATCGCTGGGCTCCTGGCAAAGAAAAAGCATATACCTGAGTCGGCCGGCACGTTGAAAGCAGACACCGCCACCTTTGGCATTATGACTTTTGCCGTCATCTTCATTATCACCGCCCTGTCCTATTTCCCGCCACTGGTGTTAGGGCCTATAGCCGAATATTTAGGATTGAAATAAAAATGAGGCGATAGCCATTCAATTATAAATTATTAAATAAATGAAACAAAAATCTAAAAATAAGCTACTGGATGCCTCCTTGATAAAGGAAGCCATAAAGCATTCGTTCATCAAACTGAAACCGGGGATGATGATCAAAAATCCGGTGATGTTCACCGTCTATATTGGTACGGTCATCATGGCGGGCGTTTGTCTGTGGATTTATGGAGGGGAGCGTTCGCAAGGCAGTCTCGGCTACAATATCACCGTCTTTGTCATCCTGCTTGTCACGGTGCTGTTTGCCAACTTCGCAGAGGCGATAGCCGAAGCCAGAGGTAAGTCGCAGGCGGACAGCCTGCGTAAGACAAGGGAAGATACCCCTGCAAAAAAGGTGGGCGCATCAGAGGGTACAAATACTGAAGAAATCCTCGTCGTGCCTTCTTCCTCATTAAGGAAAGGCGACCTGTTTGTCTGTGAAACAGGCGATACGATTCCTTCCGACGGAGAAATCATAGGAGGCATGGCCACCATTGATGAGAGCGCGATTACAGGAGAAAGTGCACCTGTTATCCGTGAGGCTGGTGGCGACAAGAGTTCGGTGACAGGAGGCACAAGAGTGCTGTCTGATAAAATAAAAGTCCAGGTGACCACCGAGCAGGGAGAAAGCTTTCTGGATAAAATGATCGAACTAGTGGAAGGTGCCAGCCGCCAGAAAACACCCAATGAAATTGCGCTGACCATTCTTTTGGCTTCTTTTACCATTATCTTTCTGATCGTCTGTGTTACCCTGAAACCTTTTGCGGATTATGCGGGTACGCCGATCACTATTGCGGCCTTCGTATCACTGTATGTCTGCCTGATACCCACCACTATCGGCGGGCTTTTAAATGCCATCGGCATCGCCGGCATGGACAGGGCCTTAAAAGCCAACGTGATCACTAAGAGCGGTAAGGCGGTGGAAACAGCCGGCGATCTGGATACCTTACTGCTGGATAAGACAGGTACAATTACTATTGGTAACCGTAAGGCGACAAATTTCTATCCCGCAGAAGGAATTAAAGAAAAGGATTTCATCCAGGCGGTGGCTTTAAGTTCCATGGCTGATGATACGCCAGAGGGTAAATCTATCGTCGAACTGACGGGTGTCGACCCTAAGAGCTATGGTGTTCAAAATCCCTGCTATATAAAATTCTCCGCAGAGACCAGGTGTTCAGGCATTGATTACGATACTACGAGAATCCGAAAAGGGGCTTCTGATGCCATTCGTTCACTGGTGGAGGGAGCAGGTAATGCTTTCCCCGGGGCCGTTTTGGAAAATGTACAAAGGATCTCCAGTAACGGCGGCACTCCGCTGGTAGTAGCGAAGAATGAAAAAATAATCGGCGTCATCGAATTGCAGGACATCATCAAACCGGGTATCCGGGAGCGCTTTGACAGGCTGCGCAAAATGGGCGTGAAAACCGTCATGGTTACAGGCGACAATCCGCTTACAGCCAGATACATCGCCGAGAAAGCGGGGGTGGATGATTTCATCGCCGAAGCTAAACCGGAGGATAAAATGAACTATATCAAAAAAGAACAGCAGGGCGGCAAACTTGTGGCTATGATGGGCGACGGAACCAACGATGCGCCTGCACTGGCGCAGGCGGATGTGGGGGTTGCCATGAACAGCGGCACGCAGGCAGCCAAAGAGGCTGGTAATATGGTGGATCTGGATAACGACCCTACCAAATTAATTGAAGTCGTGGAGATAGGCAAGCAGCTTTTAATGACAAGAGGCACGCTGACCACCTTTTCTATCGCCAACGATGTCGCCAAATATTTTGCGATCGTGCCTGCACTATTTATAGCTTCTATCCCCGCCTTACAGGCGATCAATATCATGCATTTGAAAAGCCCGCAGAGCGCGATCCTGTCGGCGGTGATCTTTAACGCTATTATTATTCCCATTCTGATCCCGCTGGCGCTCCGGGGTGTCACCTATAAGCCTATCGGCGCCAGTGCACTGCTTCGGCGAAACCTGCTGATCTATGGGCTTGGGGGCATCATTGCACCCTTTATAGGAATAAAATTAATCGACATGCTTTTAGCCTTTTTCATATAAGGTATTCATGAATTGAAGCAAATAAAAAATACAGAAAATGAAAAAATATATTCTGCCGTCCGTAAAGCTGACCCTGGTATTTATTATCATATGCGCCGTGATCTACCCCATCCTGATTGCCGCCGTCGGCACACTAACGCCCGGGGGTGGCAACGGTGAGCGGGTCACTGAGAATGGAAAGGTTGTAGGTTACGCCAATATCGGGCAAAAATTCACGAAAGATAAGTATTTCTGGACACGTCCCTCTGCCGTAGATTACAACGCAGCAGGCAGTGCAGGCAGCAATAAAGGCCCTTCCAATCCGGATTACCTGAAAGATGTTAAGGCCAAAATAGACACTTTTTTAGTCCATAATCCCACTGTAAAAAAGGCAGAGATCCCGGCTGAATTGGTCACGTACTCGGGAAGCGGCCTGGACCCGGACCTCTCCCCTGCCGCTGCCTACATACAGGTGGCGCGCGTAGCCAGGGCAAGAGGTCTGGCCCAAAAGCAGGTGCATGAGCTGGTAACGATGCATATACAGCGCCCCTTTATGGGCCTGTTCGGTCCGGCTAAAGTGAATGTTCTTCAGCTGAACCTGGCTTTAGATGCTTTAAAGTAGATGATATTCATATCGTTAATAAAAATTACAATGCAGGACAAAATGAAATTTCGCTATAAGTGGTGTATTACGCTGTTTCTTACCCTCTCTGAACTGGCTGTCTGCTATTTGGCAAGGGCGCAGACCAGTGCCCTGAAAGCACCGGATATATCGCCCCTTTCCTTTAGCGGTTATATAGAAGTCTATTATGGACAGGACGTCAATAAGCCTGCAGCCCATACACGTCCTGGTTTTATCTATTCCCATAACAAGACCGGGGAGTTCGCCGTGAACCTGGCCTATCTGAAAGCATCCTATCAGAGGCAAAACGTGCGGGCTAACATTAGCCTGGCGGCCGGCTCTTATATGAATGCTAATTATGCGGCTGAGCAGGGAGTGCTGAAAAATGTTTATGAGGCGGACGCAGGCGTAAAAATCTCAAAAAGAAGGGATCTGTAGATCGATGCTGGCATCCTGCCTTCTCACATCGGCTTTGAAAGCGCGGTGGCAAAGGACTGCTGGACGCTTACCCGCAGTCTTCTGGCGGAGAACTCCCCCTATTTTGAGACGGGCGCAAGACTTTCCTATAGCTCACGCAATAAAAAATGGTATCTGGCCGCCCTCGTGCTGAATGGCTGGCAGCGCATCGAAATGCCTGAGGGCAATAATATCCCTTCTTTTGGCCATCAGATTACTTTTAAACCCAGTGATAAGTTAACTTTGAATAGCAGTTCTTTTGTGGGCAATGACAAAGCAGACAGTGTAGGTCAGTGGCGTCTATTTCATGACTTTTATATGCAGTATCAGCTTTCAGGCGTCTTTGGGTTTATTGCAGGATTTGATATCGCGGCTGAGCAAAAGGCAAAGGGCAGCAGTAGCTATAATCTGTGGTATTCGCCTGTGCTGATCGGCCGTTTCACTCTGAGTGACCGCTCAGCGCTGGCACTGCGCGGCGAATACTACCAGGACAAAAACGGCGTTCTGATCAGTGAGAACACACGAGAAGGGTTTCGTACTTTCGGATATTCGGTTAACTATGACCTTAGCCTGACTGATCATGTTATATGGCGGCTGGAAGCCCGGAATTTAAGCGGCAGAGGCAGGATTTTTCAAACAAACGGACAGCCCTGTAAAGATGACCTGTTCTTTACCACCTCCCTAGCCGTCTCATTTTAAAACAGATGCATGGATGACAACAGAAAATCAGCTGAGGAGTTTCTGGAACTGATTAAAAAAGCAAGACGGGGAAAGTTCAAGATCTACATCGGCATGAGTGCCGGTGTGGGTAAGACTTACCGTATGCTTCAGGAAGCGCATTCTCTTTTGCGCAGTGGCATAGATGTTAAAATCGGCTTCATAGAGACACATGGCAGACCGGAAACCCACGCCCTTTTGATGGGGCTTCCTGTAATTGCCACAAGAAAGATGTTTTACAGGGGAAAAGAGCTGGAAGAAATGGATCTGTCTGCCATTATTAACCTCCGCCCGGAAGTCGTGGTGATCGATGAACTGGCCCATACCAATGTGGAGGGAAGCAAAAATGCCAAGCGGTGGCAGGATATGACCGATATCCTGGACGCCGGTATCAATGTCATCTCTGCGGTGAATATCCAACACATTGAGAGCCTGAACGATGATGTTAAAGTTATTACGGGTATTGAGGTAAAAGAACGCGTTCCCGACAGCCTGATAGCGCAGGCCGATGAGGTGGTGAATATCGACCTGACGGCGGATGAACTCGTGGCAAGGTTAAAAGAAGGGAAAATTTATCATCCAAGTAAGATTGAGACGGCGCTGAAAAATTTCTTCCGGTCGGAACATATCTTACAGTTAAGGGAACTGGCACTCAAAGAGGTTGCCTCACAGGTGGAACGCAAAGTGGAGACAGAGATCACAAAGGTGAATGCAGGTCAGCGTGAGCGCTTTATGGCATGTATCAGCAGCAACGAAAAAACGGCAAAAAACGTTATCCGTAAGACCGCGCGTCTGGCCAGTTATTACAACAGCAAATGGTATGTGCTGTATGTACAGACACCAAAAGAAAGGCCGGATAAGATAGCCTTAGATAAACAACGTTTTCTGATCAACAATTATAAACTAGCAACGGAACTGGGTGCAGAAATTATTAAAATACAGAGTGATCGGGTAGTAAAATGTATCTTGCAGCAGGCAGAGGAGCGAAAGGTAACGACGATCTGTATCGGAAAGCCGCATTTTAGCATCCTTAAGATAATCCTGGCCACCAATGTATTCAATGAGTTACTGAAAAAATTGTCTAGCGGGAATATGGATTTAGTCATTTTATCATAATCACAAATGAAAATCAAAGGAAAGCTGGTTTTAGGAATAGGGGCATTATTTATTATGATTACCCTGCTTACGACAATAAGTGCCGTATTTGTCGGTAAGCTCTCCACTGATACCAGTAACATTCTGGCAGCTAATTACAATACGATTGAATATTCCCGTAACATGCTTATCGCCTTAAATAAAGGAGTCGACAAACAGGTGCAATCAAAGTTGTTTGAAGAGAATCTCAAAAAGCAGCAAAAAAATGTAACAGAAGCCGGTGAGCAATCCCTCACCTATAAACTGATAACTGATTTTAACGCATTAAGGAATACGGCCAGTGATACTGTCTTGTTAAGAGCCGTTCACAAAGACATTACGGATATCATGTTGCTTAATATGCAGGCTATTCAGCATAAGAGTGAAATTGCGCATCAGACATCTGATCATGCCATGTTTTGGATTGAAGGTATCGGATGTATCTGTTTTATGATCAGCTTAACGCTGCTGTTTAACCTGCCTGGCAATATTGCCAATCCCATCAAAGAGCTGACAGAAAGTATCGGAGAGATCGCGGCCCAGAATTATTCCCAGCGCGTACACTTCGAGAGACGTGATGAATTTGGAGCGCTGGCTGCGTCTTTTAATACAATGGCGGAAAAACTGGAAGAATACCAGTCAGGAAGCATGGATAAAATACTCACTGAGAAAAAACGGATAGAGACGCTGATCAACAATATGCGCGAGCCGGTCATCGGACTGGACGCCGAACATAAAGTTATATTTTTCAATAACAATGCCTTAAAAATTACAGGCCTTGAATTGGAAAATGTACTTGGCAGACAAGTGCAGGACTTGTCTATGAATAACGATCTGCTACGCACGCTGATTCAGGATATTTTCATCGAAGAGAGACAAGGCCCTGCTAAAGCCGCCATCCCGATAAAGATCTTCAGCGACAATAAGGAAAGCTATTTTGAAAAGGAGATCATTCCGATATGGATTCTGCCTACTGGAGAACAGCTACAGAAGAAAATAGGCAATGTTATCATGCTGAAAAATGTAACAGAATACAAGGAACTGGATTCCGCAAAGACCAATTTCATCGCTACCGTATCACATGAATTCAAGACGCCGATCTCTTCCATTAAGATGAGTCTCCAGTTGCTGGAAAATGAACAAATCGGCAACTTGAATGAGGAACAGAAAAAACTTATTGAGAGTATACAAGATGACAGTAACAGGTTGCTGAAGATCACCAGTGAACTTTTGAATGTAACGCAGGTGGAGAGCGGAAGCATCAACGTGAATGCCTACCCTACTGCAATAAGCAGCATCCTTGATTATGCGCTCAATGCCAATAAAGTGGCCGCAGAACAAAAGGGCATTACCCTTCAGGTCAATGTACCTGGCTCGTCCTTGAAGGTACTGGCTGACATGGACAAAACGGCCTGGGTATTGACGAATCTGATATCCAATGCGATCCGATACTCCTATGAAAATTCTACCGTGGTCATTAAAACCGTAGCTCATGTTAAAAAGGTATGTATCTCGGTATCCGACCACGGGCAGGGTATTTCTTCTGAATATCTCTCTAAGATATTTGAGCGTTACTTTAGAATTCCAGGATCGAAAAAGGAAGGCACAGGCCTTGGATTGAGTATCAGTAAGGAGTTTATAGAGGCCCAGCATGGAACCATAGATGTAAGCAGTGAACTGGGCGAAGGCAGTACATTTTCCATTGTGTTGCCAATGGCGTAGCAACAATAAATGGCGCGGTTTGTGGCCTGGTACTAAGTGAAGGTATCGAATTTAATGTGGACTATATTGTGCGAAACTTTTCCGGTAGCTCACTGGAGATAAACAATTGTCCACTTTTACTTCCAATCAGTTCTTAACGTATTACAGACCTATCTAATGAAGTGAAATTAAAAGCGCCAAAATTTCCTTTTATGATAAACTGTGGATAGTTAAGTTAATATCATACGGAATCTTCGATAGCTAAGCGAGTACTCTGCATTAAATAACCGGGTAAGATTTTTTCATTAGGTGACCTGCAGGAAATAGCTATCAATTTTTAAGGAGTCAACAATCAATATATTAAGAACGTATATCTTTTATTGGACAGTGGCTGGCGTTTCTTGAACAGCTGTGGCAGCAATGTTATAAAGTTGGAAATAATAACTTAATTAGCTACTCCTGGCACGACTAATGAATCTGCGATCATTGAAGATAAATGCAGAATGTAATAATAGTGTCCAATCCTTGGTTGCATTTTTTAGAGTTTTAAATGGGCCTTGATATTCAATGGGATAGGTTTTTATTGCATATTTTTTTATTAAAAATTCATGCAAAATAAATTTTAAATTTGCATATTTGCTGAATGAAACGTCTTGATATAGTGAAAGAACACCTCAAACCTGGCTTGGTTTATCACAGGGCTGACCTCATAGAGTGGTCTACTTCTGTAGATCGCCATTTGCAGGAATTAGTGAAAGAGGGAGCATTGGAAAAGCTGTCTGGGGGGATATATTATGTACCCAAGCAATCAGCATTTGGAAAAGTTCCAGCAAATGAACAGGACCTGGTAAAAGCTTTTTTAAAAGATCACCGTTTCGTTATCATGTCTCCCAATGATTACAACGCTCTGGGAGTCGGGACTACTCAGCTATACAAAGAACGCAGGGTCTATAATTACAGGCGCCACGGTGATTTTAGGCTGGGAAATCGTACTTTCCGGTTTATTAGGAAGCCTTATGTTCCAGGTAAGGTGACAAAGGAGTTCCTATTGGTTGATCTAGTGAATAATATAAAATCTTTGGCCGAAGATCAACCTATATTATTAGAAAGTATAAAAAAGCGCGCTGGTGAAATGAATCCTCACAGGCTGAAACAACTAGCTCGTGATTTTGGGACCATCAGTACTAGAAAATTATTAGATCCATTGATAAATTAACAACATGACACCTATTTATTTACACAATCACAAAAGTTTTCCTGAGCTCCTTCGAATTATTGAGGAGAAAAAGGATACCCCGTTAGGCTTAGTGGAAAAGGATTATTAGATTATGCATGCTCTGTATGGATTGAAGAAGCAGGGGTATGCTTTTCAGTTAAAGGGCGGGGCTTCCTCTTCAAAGGTTTTTGGCAATTGAATAATACATATAAAGATTAATTTATCGGTTGTTCGCCATAATAATATAGGATTCACTCCAATTTGAAAAAAGTGACTCGATAAATTGTCGGTGATGCGATTGAGCTGTCTGTCTAAAAAAGTCTTCTGTAATACTTCTGTTTCCTATATTTATTGATAGTGTCCTTGATTTTAGGGCTTGGGAAACACATGCACTTTGTTTGCCCAGTCTTGCCACATACTATCCAGCTGATGCACCTTGTCAGGATAACGGTCTGCAAGATCATGGAGTTCAGTTTCATCTTCGTCGATGTGATAAAGATGCCAGCTGTCCTTAGCGCCTTTTTTAACCAGCTTCCAGCCACCAGCGCGCGCATACCTGCTACCAAAGTGTTCATTGAATAAAGCCCTGTGTGTCTCAGGTTTTTCACCCTTAAAAACAGAAGCCATACTCAAGCCCTGTGTCGGTGTTATAGTGTGACCGCGAAATGTGCTGGGATATTTTGCCTTTGCAAGGTCAACGAAAGTAGCCATGAAATCCATTACGTGACCTACGTGCTCATTAAAGCCGCCTTTTTTAAGTTTTAAGCCTTTAGGCCAGTAAGCGATCATCGGTGTGTGTATGCCTCCTTCATAGCTGTCTGCCTTCCAAAACCGGTAAGGGGCATTCACTACGTTGGCCCAACGCTCCCCGATAGACGAATAGGTCGTTTCAGGTCCGGACAACCGTTGCTTCTTTGTAGCATACACGATCGGACGTCCGTCACGGGTTTCACTTGGCCTGTCAAAGCCTGGCCCGTAATTGGCACACACTTCAGCACTGGCGCCATTGTCACTTAAAAAAATAATTAATGTATTGTCCAGCTGCCCGGTTTCCCTTAACGTTTTAAGAATCCGGCCGATCCCCTGATCCATACAGTCAACCATTGCCGCATGGACAGCCATGGCCCTGGCATCCCAGACCGAATCAGGATTGTCTTTCCAGCTCAGTTCTTTATGCCAGCGCGGAGAAAGCGCTGCCTTTGAAGTATCAATCAGCCCCATTTCAGTCATTCGCTTATACCTGGCTTCTCTGATGGCTTCCCAGCCGTCTTTATAGGTATTTTTATATTTAGCGATATCGGCTGGTTTTGCCATAAGCGGCCAATGCGCCGCATTCTCGGCCACATATAAAAAGAAAGGCTGGTCTTTTCCGCTCATCTGGCGGATAAATGCTGAAGCAGAATCATTGATGGCATCGGTATGGTAGTATCCCTTGGGAACCTCCCGGACCGCTGTGCTATCATGTACAAGGCTGAAGGGATCAAAGTAGTCCACAACGCCCCATATGGTTCCGTAAAACTTATCAAAGCCCCGTTTAATAGGGTATTGATCTAGTGGGGAGAAATACGGATGAAATGCCTGGTGATTTAACCAGGCAAGCTGTTCTTTTTTGGTTGACTGAACGTTGGTGTTGGAAACGTGCCATTTGCCGGACATGGCGGTCTGGTATCCGGCCGACTTAAGGACTTCCGCAATGGTAACCGTATTGTCTGTAAGATAACCGCGATAACCAGGTTCATGCTGGTCCGTTGTCATTTCACCAATGCCGGCCTCTTGGTTATAGAGCCCCGTCAGCAGGGAGGCCCGGGTAGGACAACATCTGGATGTGTTGTAAAAATTTGTAAAACGCGTTCCGTTTTTGGCCAGCCAGTCGATATTGGGCGTATGGATTTCTCCGCCAAAACATCCCGGGTCGGAAAAGCCCATGTCATCGGCCAGGATGACCACAATATTGGGCCGTTGATCTTTTTTATCTTTTTGAGGTAAATGACAGCCATACATCCAGGTCGCCAGACTTAGTAATGCGGCGAATTTGCGTTTTATCATCATATTTATTTTTTTATAGAGCACAGCCGGTAAAGGCGGTTCAGTGTCAGAATATTATTGCGTTATGATCCAGTCCTTAGGGGCTACAAAGCCTTTTCTTCCCTGACCGTAAGGCGGCACTTCATGGGCGGGCTTAATTTCGTCAAAGGGCAAAACAGCACGCTGCAGGTCCTGATATATTTCAGGGTGTTGTTCTATCACATTATTATGTTCTGTAGAATCCTTTAAAATATTAAATAATAAATCTTTTTGCTGTTTCATGGCTGAATTGCCCGCATTGGCCTTGATGAGCTTCCAGGGGCCGTGAATGATCGCGCCGTAGCCCAGATAAAAATAGCGGTCGATTTGTTTTTTATTGCCGTTTAAGGCCGGTAATATATTGATGCCGTCAAAGGGCTTTTGAGGTTTTTCATTTACTCCGGCGATATTAAGTAAGGTAGGCATCACATCAACGTAGCCTGATACCTGGTCGATCACGCGCCTTCCCTTTAACCGGCCGGGCCAGCGTATGATGGCAGGGCTGCGTACCCCGCCGGCCCATTCCTGAAACTTCCAGCCACGCAGTGCGCCGCTGCTGCCGCCCTCTCCTTTTTGTGCGCCGTTATCACTTAAAAATAATACCAGCGTATTATCTTCGATATGCATGTCTTTTAATGCTTGAAGGATCTGCCCCACACCCCTGTCCATGCAGGTGACCATCGCTGAATAGGTCTGGCGCTTGGTGTTTCCTCTGCCTATCTGGCCATAGGCACCCTTTTGCGAAAATAACGGTTTATTTTCATCAAATCCATATCGCAACAAGTCTTCCTTCTTGGCCTGTAAGGGGGCATGCGGTGCGTTGTAGGCCACATAGACAAAAAACGGTGATTTGCCTGAGTATTCCCGGATGCACTTTACGGCCTCCCGGGTGATCAGATCGGTGGCATATCCTGTGTCATGGCAAACCGCATTATCGTTGTGCCAGTCTAACTCCCCTTCTCTTTGATGGGTAAAATAGTCCATGGCACCATTGTAAAAACCATAGAAATGGGTAAAGCCTCTTTGCAGGGGAAGAAATTTTTTATAAGATTCACCTAAATGCCATTTACCAATGGCCGCTCTGTTTTTGTATCCGCCTTTTCCGAGCATGGCTGGCAAAAATATTTCTGAGGTATCTACACCGAACATACTCCAGGGCGGAATAACATTGCGCCTCAGGCCGAAACGATTAGGATAACGGCCGGTCATTAGACCAGCCCTCGTGGGAGAGCATATGGGAGCTGTATAAAACTGATTCATAACAAGGCCCTCATTAGCTAACCTGTCGATATTGGGTGTTTGAATATCACTGCCATGAAATCCCAGATCCCCCCACCCCAGGTCGTCTGCCAGAATAATAACAATATTGGGCCTTTTGGCCGGTTGAGAGAAGGCGACCGTATAAACAGTCATGACGATAAAAACCAGCAGTACCTTTTTCATAGATAAAGATTAAATGTTGTGAAACAATTACTGTAATTATTTTTTCGATGGTATTTTTCTAAGCGGTACATCCATCGCAGCGCCTTTGTCGCCCTGGTCTGCCATCCACAGCTCAAGACGGACGCGCAGGTTGCGTATCGTATCCTGATATCGGCTTTCCTGGGCCAGATTGTTTAGTTCATAAGGATCCTCTTGGATATCATAAAATTCAATGGCAGGCCGGTGCACATAGCGCTCTACCAGTGTACGGGCTTTTGGGGAGCTTTCTGCTGCGTTCAGCCAGGTTTCCCAATAGGTGCCCGGTATCCGTTTGGGATTCATAATATATTTTAGAAAGAAATCCTTTTGGGGCGTCAGGTTCATAATAAGTTTGTACCGGCTATCCCAGATACTTCTGACAGGATAGGCGCGGCCTTCAGGCATGTTATTGTGAATCCCAAAAGCGTATTGGCGGAAAGTCTTTGCCTTGCCCTGGATGACCGACAGAAAGCTTCTTCCGTCAAGGGTCCTGATGGGCGCGCCGCCGGCGATATCAATTAACGTAGGTGTAATGTCCTCATATTGGACCAAAGCCTCCGTCTCACTGCCCGGTGTGACCACACCGTCCCATTTGACGATCATGGAGCTTTTCAGCCCATAGTCCCAATTGGTCCATTTGCCGCCTGGAAACTGCGGCCCCTGTTCACCCAGAAAAATAACGATGGTGTTTTTATCCTGACCCGATGCCCTGAGTGCTTTCATTACATCACCTACCTGGTTGTCTAGCTCCCGGATCTCAGCCAGATACTTACAAAAATCCGTCCGCGTCATTTTGGTGTCCACAAGATCAGGCGGCAATTTGATTTTATCAGGATCGAACTTTGAAGCGTCCCCTACTGTCCAGGGTTTATGAGGGTTGATACTCATTACAAATAAACAAAACGGTTTATCCTTTTGACTGATGTAGGCACTTACACTATCCAGAAAATAGGCATCTGTGGCTGACACGCAATTCGGTTCAAATCCTTTGATGATATCAAATGGAAAAACGGACCTGGGCCGTGTACTGTGGTTTTTTCCGGTCAGGCCGACTCTATACCCCTCATTTCCTAAATACTGACAGATGCTTTGTATGTTTGTATAGACGCCCTTGTGATTTTGATATGACCCGTGATGTGCAGGATATAAGCCCGTAAAAAGCGTCGCCCTGGTGGGTACACACATGGCTTCAGAGCAGTAGATCTTATTGAATTTCAGTCCGGCCTCTGCCAGCGCATCGATATTGGTCGTTTTGATGTTCTGGCCGCCATAACAGCTCAACTGCCGGGAATCCAGGTCATCCGCCATAATAATCAAGATATTCGGCCTCCTAGCCGGATCAATATGATGACCAGGCGCTGGTTTTGTCTGGCAAAATGTCGTCAAGGCAAGACCGGCGACTGCTACTGTCGTTAGTAAAAATACTTTTAAATAAGTAAAAAAACGAGGGCTTAGAACTACGCTTATTCTTTGTGGATGTTTTTTCATATTGATCAGATTAGGTCATTAAATGTAACGATTATAGGAGCGTTCTGCTAAAACTAAAGTTTATTTTTGGGATATCTGCAAAAATACCGCCCCGACATTTCTTCTATTCCCAGCCAGGATTTTGTAATACCCCCGGGTTGCCCGCCACTTCTTCATACGGGATCGGGTATAAATACATCTTTGGACTTGTAAAGATAATCGGCTGCACCGGTATAATTTGATAGGTGAAGGTATTATCCTCGTTTTTTATGATCTGCATGCCATGCAGGGTCTTATTAAAAGCGGTATCTGCTATTTTCCAGCGCCTGACATCCCAGTAACGCTGCTCCTCAAAGGCCATTTCAATCCTGCGCTCCTGGTGGATCGCCTGTCGCATTGCCTGCTGGTTCATATCGGCTTTTAAGCCGTATAGTCCGGCCACGCCCGGCTGTATACCGGCTCTTTTGCGCAATGCTTCCAGCTGTGTGTACGCGATATCGGTTTGTCCCAGCTCATTTTCTGCTTCTGCGTAATTGAGCAGGATCTCGCCGTAGCGAAATATGGGAAAGTTATGATTTTGATTACTATAGGCATTGGCAGTGGAAAAATCCGCATCGAACTTACGCATATAATAGCCTGTCCTTGTCTGAAGCTGCACTTTATCAGGTTTATCGAGTCCTCCGTCAAAAGTTTCCACTGGCCGTCCAAGCCACATCGCTCCATTATAAAACAAGGTCGCATAAAAACGCGGATCTCTGTTGTCGTAAGGATTATCGGCGTCATATCCGGAAGCAGGATCCGTTATGCTCGCACCATTTTTCATGGGAAAAGCATCGGCAAGTTCCTGGGTCGGGCTCACACGCCCGTTACTTTGATTGGGTTCTCCATAACCAACCGGGGCATTGTTACGTTCCAGGGCCTGGTTGAGACCCCGTAAATTGGCCAGGATGACTTCCTTGTTTTGCCGGGTGGTGAAAAGATTAACATAGTTATCCACCAGACCGAATTTTCCAAGGTCCATTACCGCTTTAGCTGCATCAGCGGCATTTTGCCATTTACCCAGATCACCGGCGGGGTTATTCAGCGGACTGGCCAGGTGTAACAGTAACGGTGGCCTTTTTTTGCGTTCCGTATTCTACTACCACAAGTTGCTCCAGTTCATTTTCTTTCCGGATCAATGCTATCGTTTGCATATTATGCCCGGTTACTTTTATCTTTTTCCGCAGAAATCCGACATAAGTAATATCCAAAACAGGCGAGCGTTCATAATCTCTGGAGGAAATCGCCAACTCAAACTGACCGTTCTGATTAGAAAGGGTACCTTCCCGGGACCCGTCTATGCGGATACTTACACCGGAAAGCGGCTCACCTTTTTCGTCTTCGATCTTTCCCTCTATAACAATATTTTGCCGGTTGCCAGAACTGTCAGATGGTGATTTGCTAATTACATTCTTTGGTTCTGTTATATGTTTGCCGAAACTTTTTTTTAGTAAGATGAATTTATCTTTGAGCTCATAAGAAATATCTTTTTTGTCTAAAAGAAATGCCATTACTTTTTTAATCGGTGTCTGGTCGAAGTTTACATCCACCTTTTCCTGATCATTAAGAACCGTATTGTTGTAGAAAATGATCAGTCCTGTCTGTTTTCTGATCTCTTTAAAGAGATCGGAGAGCCGGATCTGCTTCTTTACAAAGGTGACGTTTTTATTGTCTTGTTGATAAACCTCTGCGCGCGCCCTGTTGGAGAGAATACAAATAGTAAAAACAAGCAGCAGTATGGACAAGGCAGCCTTTTGAAACTTTATCGTAGTTTGATACATAGACAGTCTTTATAGTCAATATACCATCACCTGAAAGGCGACGGCTTACCGCTATTGCCGCATAAATCCGGCAATGCGACCTTTGGCTGATTGACGACAGCCCAATAGCTTTATATTCTTTGCTGCATTTTTGTCAGCGTGATCCCTGTGCGCACACTGACAGCATTTAAATTCGCTCTGGCTTCTCCGGTTTTTCTTTTCTATATGTCCACACTGGTGACAGCGCTGAGAGGTATACTCCGGTGGTACAAAAAACACCGGTACACCTGCCAGTCTAGCTTTATAATAGATAAAGAACCTGAGCTGTGAAAAAGCCCAGCCGGAAAACCGTGCGCGCTGCCGTTTTGAAACCCTTTGCCGCTCACGGATACCGGACAGATCCTCCATCGCTATCCCTGAGCCGGTGCGTTTAGCCTCGCTCACGATTTGTTTACTGATTATATGGTTTTCATTTCTCTTGAATCTTTTTTCCCTCCCTGAAACCTTCTTGAGTTTTCTTTTGGCGGCACGGGTGCCTTTTTTTTGAAGCCCCGCACGCTGCTTTTGATTTTTTTTATGTACTTTTTCCACTCCGGCACCGTCGAAAGATCTGCCCTCACTGGTGGTCGCCAGCTGGCAGATGCCCAGATCAATGCCTATCATATCCTGATGTGTGATTAAATCTTCTTCTGGTAGCTGACAACAGACATTCAGATAAAATACACCATTACGATAGAAGAGGTCCGATTCTCCCTTTTGATACTGCATTATAGCCCTGGCAGGACCTCCCACCTGAAAGGGCATGATTTCCCTGCCTTCCAGGGTCAGGATACTGAGCTGATCATTTTTGAGATCAAAACCCAACATGCGGCAGTCATAAGGCACAGCACCCCTAAGTCTAAAAATACGCATGGAATCGATATTGCCTTTTGATCTGCGGGCCCTGACTTTATAGGCATCCACCACTTTACCGATACAGCGGACAGCCATTTGGGCTTTCAGCCCAAAGGCTCTCCTTACCGTGTAATAGCTTAAGTGGTGAATTGTTTTTCTGTCAAAAAACTGTTCATGATAGGCCAAAGACGATATTTTATTGCAACCCAGGTTCATCGCTTCCAATGTTGCCATTAGAAGCGAAAACTGCTCCGCTGAAGGGACTAATTTTATTTGGGCTGTGACTGTCATATTGCAGACAAAGATAAGTAAAATAGTTTTAAGTGCAAATATTATTAGTAATATAAACCAACTTATTTATCCACATTGGGTTTGCAAAAGTATGTTGAACTAAAGTCTCCGCCTAAAAGGCGGTGGTTTCGAACCAACGAAAGAGACAATGAATATGAGCTTTAAATTACAGAAAGAGTTTGAAATTCAGAAGTCTGACTTTTATTTTGGCTGTGACGCCTATGTATCAGTACCGATTTGCTGTACATTTGTAATTGGCATTTACTTTGGCGTCCCTCCTTCTGTTGAAGAAATGGAACGTATGAATAGTGAAGCACCATTGTTTCACAAGAAAAGGGCTTTTTATCCGGATTCAAACTATATTTATGGAGCTAAAGCAAAGGCAGACACGATACGTCATAAACTCATCTATTTGGATTATAATTATGTAAAGAAAAGTAATAATGCGGACAGGGGCGCTGTTTATACAAGGCATTGCCTCGCACCTAACTATCTGGTTGTTGAAGGTGACAGCCAACGTGTTGTTACCGATTATCAGTACAAAAAGAACCCTTCCGGAAAAGTAATCAGGACCTATAATCACAATAAAGTCGTGACCATTGCAAAAACTGGCCGCGGACACATAGAAATTGATTATTTGTATACCGACAAAGTTTCTGACAAAGAAATGGATAATGTGGTTCTTACTACTTCTAAGATGCTGCAGTTTAATGAGTAACTACCCCGGTTTAGGCATGCTGATTTGAGTACCATACTTTTTTTAAACAGATCAAACTAGTTTCTTAAATATCAGTGACTGACAAAATACAAATCTGACGAAGAATTTAATAAGCCATAAAAGTTGTATCCGGGTATATATAATTCTTTTGCACTTCCTCATTACTTTCAAGGCGATGTTATTTATCATCAAACTTCACTATACCTAGCTGAGAGACTATTTTGTTGGTCATCTCTTTATCGTTGGCGCCATTATAAAATAATATAAGGTCACGAAATTAGAAGCTAAATTTCCAAATGCGATTGCTATACATTTATGAAATCTTCCTTTGAATGGATTGGATACCTCTATATCATACATAATTCCAAATCCACCTATTGCATTGAGCTTTTTTAATTGACGTTTATTTAAATAAGTACAGGTATCTGGAAAGAAAACCGGTCATTCCCATTCATTAGCGATATGGCATTATCCCTATACGCTCCTCGGATCAGCCTTTAAAGGCATCCTGGCACATTTCTCCACTTCGATGGCAGGGCATCCATAATCCATTATCACCTTTCCCTGAATCAGATAAATACCACCGCTATGTAGCGGATATGCCTTTAATTGTGGGGGAAAGTGCACTGTATCGATAAAGTCACCATTCACGTCAAAAAAAGTCCCGAATTTCATCCGCTGGCCATTTCTGGTCCGCACGTCCTTGTCGCAGACAAAATCAGCCACAATACGGACGGTTTCACCTTCTAGATTCGCAAGATCCCGGGCAGATGCCGTTCCTCTATAATCACTTTTTGTCAGATCAAACGCAGAGGCAGAGACCGGAAATCCAATCAACTCTATCTCATCGTAAATATCCTCCAGCAAACAGGTCTCCAGCTTAGGCAATACCGCTTTTTGACGGCTGTCTTCAAATAGATTTTGTGCAGGCCACCGGCTTTTTTTTGCACCTATAAGCAGGTGGGCTTCCCATAACAGCTCCTTTTTACCTATACCGGTAAACCGTAAAGCACCTGAGCGAATCAGCACCACTACCTGTTCTAATCCCGCACCGGTTCTGCGCACGAAGTTTTCAAGGCCGCGGTAATGACCACCCCGCGCTTTTTCCGCTACAATCCGGCTGGTCAGGCTACTATCCAGATTTAATACGCAGTCAAAGCCCAGGTATATATCCTTGCCTTCAATGGTTGCATTATAGCTGCTTTTATTGACGCATGGAAGATGTATGTTACCGCCTGCTTTTCTGGCTTCATTGACGTACACCTTGCGCTGGTAAAAACCGCCATAATTATTTAATACAGCCACCATGAATTCCAAAGGATAATAGGTCTTCAGAAATAAGCTTTGATAGCTTTCTACGGCAAATGAAGCGCTGTGCGCCTTGTTAAAGCTGTAGCCGGCAAAGGACTCCATCTGCCGCCAGACTTCCTTGGAGCTCACCTCAGGATATCCCCTGTCCCGGCAGTTATCAAAGAACTTCTTTTTTATCTCATGCAGCATTTCTTTGTTGCGCGTTTTGCCGCTCATCATCCGTCGAAGCACGTCCGCATCCGCCAGGTCGAGTCCACCGTAGTGATGGCCTATTTTCATAACATCCTCCTGGTATACCATTATCCCATAGGTGTCTTGAAGCTGTTCTTTAAACACTGGATGCGGATAGGCCGCTTTGTCAGGATCAAGGTGCCTTTCTATATATGCCTTCATCATACCCGAAGATGCTACCCCCGGTCGAATAATGGAGCTCGCTGCCACAAGCGTCAGGTAGTTATCGCATTGTAACTTGGTGAGTAGCTGCCGCATGGCAGGACTCTCAATATAAAAGCAACCGATACTGTTGGCGGACTTAAGCTGCCTGGCAATATGTTCGTCGCTGAAAAATAGGCGCGGGTTATCCGTCGAGACGCACTCGCCCCTGTTTTGCGCGATGATCTCCTTACAGTCTTTAATATGACCGATCCCCCGCTGCGAAAGGATATCGAACTTCTCAAAGCCGATATCTTCAGCCACATACATATCAAACTGCGCCGTAGGGAGTCCTTTAGGCGGATAATCCAGTGCACAGTAGTTTGTAAGCGGTAGTTCTGAGATCAACACACCGGAAGCATGTATTGTGCGTTGATTGGGAAAGTCCTCCATCTGATTATAAACCGACAAAATCATATTGGTGAGCTCATTTTTATTGAGCATGTGTTCCGGCTCGTGTATCAATCTGTCTATCTCAGCTTTGGGCAACCCATAGACCTTGGCTAATTCCCGGATACTGGAGCGGGAACGAAAGGTGCTCATAGCACCCATGAGTGCCACATGACCGTTTTGATACCGATGGAAAATATACTCATAAATATCATCCCTGTTGTTCCAGGAGAAATCGATATCAAAATCCGGCGGGATCTTTCTTTTGGGGTTTAAAAAACGCTCGAAATACAGGTTAAGCGTAACCGGATCTACGTCCGTTATTCCCAGACAGTAGGCCACAATGCTGTTGGCGCCGCTGCCCCTGCCCACGTAGTGATATTTTTTTGATCTGGCGTAGCGGCATATATCATCCGTAATCAGAAAGTACGAAGAAAAATTCAGGTTGTCAATAATCTCTAATTCCTTTTCCATACGGTCCTTAGCGACCTGGTCTGCTTTATCATAACGCCGGGCAAAACCTTCGGTCGCATATTTATGTAAAAGCCTTTTATCCTCGGTCCGGCTGCCGGTAAAAGTCTGCTTGTTTTTTACCTGATTAAAATCAAAGTCAAAACTGCATGCTTGCAATAGCCTTTCGGTGTTAGCGACCAAGAGGGGAAAGTCATTATAGAGTTGCATTAATTTATCCTTAGGCATCATCACTTCTGTACGTAGCCCGGCTTGTCCTGGCTCCAGTTGGGAGATCAGAATATTATTGTCAATAGAACGAAGCTGCAGATGAAGTTTGTACTGCTCCGCATGAAAAGAAACCGTCTGCAAAATTACATAATGATCATAATTGGCTCCCGGTTCTGTTCTTATCTTATTTAACTGATCCGGCCGGATACCGATAAATTCATTTTCTCTGAGTTCGCTGATGTGCTTTTTTCCATAGGGATAGATAACAAAAGCGTCATTAAATTCAGGCGCAGTCATGGGTAAAGGTCTGTTACTCCGGTTAGCCGCCGTCATTAACTCATTGAGCTCTTTAAAACCCTGCTGATTTTTAGCAATTCCAATATAAATCCATTCATTCCCACGCCGAAATTCCATTCCGGCCAGCCCCTTGAGACCCAGTTCCTCGGTCAAACGTATAAAATCCAGTACGGCCGAACTGTTATTAATATCGGTCAGGACCGCCGTGTCGTAGCCGAACCTCTTCATGTCGCTGATGATCTGTTCTAAACTGAGCGTCCCATATCGCAGGCTGTAATAACTATGAACGTTTAATAACATATTATCTAATTCACTAGCGTTGCGTTATAAGTCAAACAGTGACAATTGATTATCATTTAGATCTTTGAAATATTGTGATTGAGATTCCTGAAACAGTTGATTTACAGGGGTTTTGTCAAAAATGGAGATGCTTAAAACCTGTAATATTTCGTAGAGGCTCTGTTTAAGCTTAAATTGCTTCTTTGCAATTGCAACTAATGCATAAACAGACACCGCTATCCATACCTGCGTTTTTACAGCATTTTCAGATTGTCCCCAAAAGGATTTTATTTTTAGATGTTGCTTCACCCACCTGAAGAAAATTTCGATGAACCAACGTGCTCGATAAAGTTTTGCGATTTCTACTGCATCTAATTTAAAGTTGTTTGTTAGAAATATTAAAACCTTGTCTGTTTCGAAATCCTTGTATTTTATCAACCTTAATTTGTTTGGGTAATATTGTGAAACGTAATAACCGCTCAACTTAATTGTCTGATCAAAAAGGATTCCTTTTTCTATGTCCTTTGGATGGGAATACAGTCTTCTAAAATCCATATTATCTTTTGATCTGGTGATAAAGAATGCATCACATTCGTTTATGCGATTAAGACGCCGAAAGTCAACGTAGCCGCGGTCCATAATGTAAAAGCTGTCTGGTTTGAAATTTATAAAATCCAATACATTGACGTCATGAACCTTTGCATTAGTAAACAAAATGAATTCCGGAATTGAGGTTTTAAGATCCATTTGCGTGTGTAGCTTAATACCGCCTTTATTACGCCTAAATTTTGCCCAATAAAAACTCGATAGACATAGGTCAATTGTTGTAGAGTCTATGGCAAAAACATTGTTCGCCAGATTAATGTCTAGTTGCGAATCATTTCTATAAAGATGTTTTGCTTGATCAATTAAGAGCATTGCTAAATCTTCATAAATTTTAAATGATCGGTTTTCATTAGCTCTTGAAATTGTAGTTAACGACACAACTTCTCCTATTCCAAGGTGATACAATTTATTTTCATTTGCCTTTAAACATAGCACAGTATCACTTAAACTTTCACGGTGGGTCAATTGACCAAAGGCCATACATAAAAACTGTTTCCAACAGGTGAATTTTTGCACTTTATAATCGCCATAATGCCTATCCACAATGGTTTTGAAGGATTTTGGCGAAATTAGAGCAATGATTTGGCTAAATATATATTTACCTGAATGCATAACTTAATGATTTTCATGAAATTATTACATTTCAGGGTTTTCCCGATTTCAAATCGTTGCAGGCAAAAAGTCTCCTGTAACTCAATCATATCAATACTTTCAAAGAACTTAAATTATAAACAACGCAACGCTACTGTATCTAATTAATTATTATATCAGAAGCCGGAGGCCCGCATAATCTTATCGCGTCCAAACCGAATCCGGATACCATCCATCGCCTGCATTAACATCAGCTCTTCCTGCAGGTCGTTAAAAAGATCGATCTGATAAGTTCCTGCTACCAGATCACTGAATTTCACGCCAATGAGCCGGATCAGCATCCTGCGTGAATATAATTTCCCAAAAAGCTGCATTACCTTGTCTAGCAGGACCTTCTCAGAACAGCTGTATCCAATCTTCATTTGTTTGGTGAAGGTTTCAAAATTAGAATACCGGATTTTAAGGGTAACACAGCCGGTTAATCTTTTCTCGCTTCTCAATTCAAAAGTCAGATCCTCCACCATTTTAGCGATTACCCGTCGCAGCCGGACCATATCTATCGTGTCATTTTCAAAGGTATTTTCCTTACTGATGCTCTTTTGCTCGCTATAGGGTAAGACCGGTGACTCGTCCACGCCGTTGGCTTTTTTCCAGATAGTCACGCCGTTAATGCCCAGTACTCTTTGTATGATATCGGGCGGCATTTGCTGGAGTGTCTGGATTCTGGCAATACCCATGTTGCGCAGCTGTATATAAGTCTTCTCACCTACCATGGGGATTTTACGGACAGATAGAGGTGCTAAAAATAATTTCTCATTCCCTGAATCGACTCTTCTTTCATTGCAGGGTTTTGCTTCGCCAGTGGCTATTTTAGAGACTGTTTTATTGACAGAGAGCCCAAAGGAAATTGGCAGCCCTGTTTCTTTTATAATTTTTTGCCGAAGCTCCTGTGCCCATTTCCAGCAGCCGAAAAACTTGTCCATTCCGGAGATGTCCAGATAATGCTCATCAATGCTGGCTTTTTCTACCACAGGTGTACGCTCTTCTATGATCTGGGTCACGATCCGGGAATATTCACTGTACGCGTCATGATCTCCCCTTACAATAACCCCTTCAGGACATAGCTGTCTTGCGAGCCGCATCGGCATTGCAGAATGGACGCCGAACCTGCGCGCCTCATAGGAACAGGAAGCCACTACCGCCCGGTCAGAATAACCGCCTACAAGAACCGGCTTGCCTACCAGCTGGCTATTGAGCAGGCGTTCCACCGACACAAAGAAGGTATCCAAGTCACAATGCACAATTTGCCTTTCCATGCTTATAATATTTTGGCATTGTCAGCGCCATGAAAACGTCGCTAATAATGCCAGGATACAGGCAAATCTCAGTTAAATATTTTTAGCAAACAAAATTAATTTTGTTAGTAATATAGGAACGACTTTCAATTAATTTTATAATATATTGATTATGGGTTCATAATGAAAACCGAATAAATATAATATCATTGATGAGGAGACTAATTTTTTTACTTTTTTTTAATCTTTTTCCATAATATTTTGGTTTGATAAAATAAATTGTTCTATCTTTGCTCAACAGTGAGTTTTAGGTTGTTGCCATTAGAAAACGAATTTACTGTTTGCTGTAAATCTACAATTATTGCCGAATTACCATTTTTAACTAGAGCAAGAAACTTCGATAAGTGTCTTGTACAAAAATTTATTGCACATGAATAAGAAGCGAGTTTTACGTGAGCGACCAGAGTCGGTTTACCATGGTATGTTTATAAATGATAGCGGAGCGTTAAGGAGTAATCTGGTTTGCGAAAAACCATTTTTTGACGATGATGATGATAAATATTATTATGGGAATACCTTATTACCGATTGGCAGCAACCATGAAAACAAAAAAAACGTGCTGACCTCAAAAAGGACCTTTTTTTCAAGTTATTTCTGGGCGATGAGGAATATAAACAAGAGGTCGCTCTTCCTTTTCACCGGGCTTTCTGGGGAAACTGGAAAGAAATCAGGGATCTTGAGTTAAAAACGGCCCCGCTGAATGGAAGTACAATAGACGCTAGAACTATAAACCATGTATTGTCTGGCAAAACCCAGATACAGGAGACGTTTTTTTGACCGAAATGCAAAGACAACGACAGAAATTCTGTAGCGAGCGAATTTCGCTGTATGACGGAAAAGTGCGTGCTTCTTTAGCCAGAAAATCCGGCAAATGGGATTATCAACAAGTTTCTGTTTTTGTCTTGGGCATCGCTGATTTTAGTCTGTCACGACAAGGTCCGCAAGATTATCTTCACGAATATGCAAGTCTTAATCTAAACGACCGCACGGATTTTCTTACAGGTAAAGACATAAAAATGCTGGCAGATTTGAAAAAAGCCAGAAAAGTAAATCCGAAAGTGCTTTCTGAAAGATATAAATGGTTATACTTATTTAATAACTTCCATTCATTAAAAGAAGTGCCCTCTTTTTTAATGGAAGGTTATTTTGCTACCGTAGTAAAAATTGCACAAAAATTAAACAGAACAAAAATGGAAGAATTAATGGACTTTTTCACCGAGTTACACAACGAAGATCGAGAGAAAAGAGCAGAGGCGAGAGGCATTAGAAGAGGTGTTAAAAAAGGCAAAGAAATAGGCAAGGAATTAGGTGAAGAAAGAGGCCGGTTGGAAACAATCCGAGCATTTCTTCAGAATGGTCCCAAAGAAATGAAGGCTTCTGCTGCCCAAATAGCTGCCTTGTTTGGTGTCGATGAAAAACTGATTGAGCCTTTATTGTTTGACTAAGCGAAATGATCGCCGGTGGCTTCAATACTGTCAAATAAAGTGTGTAAATCGAAAAAATAGAGGTCAATGGAAATGTAAGGGATTTCATGTCGTGATCCTCCCTCGGAGCGACTATCGGTATTACAACAGTCATTTTATGAAACTACGAAAACCATTAATCACCTGCATTTTATTATAAGATAGTGTGCTGGCCGGATTGGCCATAAATCATTTATTAAAACAAGTATATATATGCCAAAATAGATTTGGCCTGTAATTTGTGGAAATCAGGGTTTATAAATCGAATCAAATTTTGGGGACAATGAAAATGAAATCCGGCGAATTTATCGCCTTATCGGCTTGCTCTATGATGTTAACTGCCCTGGGAATCGATATTATGCTGCCGGTATTCAGTTCAGTGCGTGACTATTTTGGACTACCTTCCGATTCCAATTTGACAGCCAATATCGTTGTGTTCTTTTTCATGGGGCAAATAGCCCAGCTGGTTTTTGGCGTGCTTTCTGACCGGTTTGGCAGGTTATCTATCTTGAGAATCGGCTTTCCTCTTTACATTGGAAGTGGTGTCATTGCCGCTTTTGCCCCTAGCCTTCCCATTATGTTTGGCGCCAGGTTCTTGGCAGGAATGGGTGCCTCGGCTGTTTTTTCCACGACAATTGCCGGCGTTCGTGACCGGTTTGTCGGAGATCAAATGGCCCGGATCATGTCGCTTATCTTTACCATTTTTCTTTTTACGCCTATCTTCGCCCCTTTCCTGGGCAAAATCATTCTGGCTATTTCGACGTGGCAAATGGTCTTTTTAACGCCACCCCTTTTTGCTGGCCTGGTTTTCATCTGGTCATTTCGCCTGGAAGAATCGCTGCCTAAGCAAAACCGCAGGTCTATTAACTGGAGCAATATCCGGTCTTCATTTGTGAAGATCCTCACAAACCGTCCTTTCATAAGGTACGCCGGCACTTCTACCATTCTATTTGCTGCATTCAGTGCATATATCGCCAGCTCCGAATACATTATTGCGGAGATATACCAGCGGCCGGCACTGTTCACCTGGATTTTTGCCGGCATTGGTCTATTGATGGCCCTTACTACATTTTTAAATGCCCGTCTGGTAAGTCGTTTTGGCGCCAGACGTACATTAAGAGCTTTAATAAGCATTTATACATCGATCGGAGCTCTATTGCTATTATATACAATACTATGTGGTTATAGACCCGACATGAGCACCTTTTTTATAGCGGTAGCACCTATGCTGGCTTTGAATTTGGCCATTGAACCTAATAGCAGCGCCCTGGGGCTGGAGCCGCTGGGAGATGCCGCCGGTTTTGCTTCTGCCATCTATGGAACGGTTTTCTTTTTTGTAGGTGCCTCCCTTGGCTCTGTAATCAGTCATTATCTGGCTGATGGGATTTTTCCACTTATCCTATGCTTTTTTGCAGGTGGTGTTATTGCATTATTTTTGATTCTTAGTGATCGTCGGCCGTAAATGCCGGCGGAGCAAATGATCACAAAAAGGCTTCTGACAGGACCATCTGTAATCTATTTGCACTGCTGAGCCCGGTTCAATAAAAGCAGCGCCCCTTATAAATGTAAAGAACACTGCTTTTCTTTTAATGCGAATTGAATCCCACTATTGAATGATCAATTTGATATACGTCCCATTTTCGAACTTCAAAAAGTATAGACCCGCGGCATAATGTTCAAGGGATACGACTTGATCGTGTTGTGTAAGGTTAATTACTTGTTTTATCTGCCCGGTTGTGTTTATAAGAATTGCTTTTGTATTTAGCAGTTTATCATTGCTTATTTTCAGCCTGACCTCTCCTTTTGCGGGGTTTGGATAAAAGTATGCTTCACCGCTTTTTTGCGCTCCATTTTGTACCCGGATGATATCGCTGTATTGTACTACATGATCCTTGTCTACCATTTGCAAGCGATAAAAACTGAGAGGTAGTGGATTCTGGTCGACTGCGCTATATTCATTATTATCCGTTCCTTTGGCATTTATCTTATTAACCGGCAAGAAACTTTTTCCGTCTGAGCTACGTTCCAGGATAAAATAATCTGTATTATGCTCTGCAACTGTTTTCCACTTCAGTAATACCCCGCCTTTAGTTTGAGACTGGCCCGTAAAGCTGATAAGGTCTAATGGCAGGGGGCTATCGTCATCTGCGATAGTCAGCGTAGCAGCATTACTGATGGGGTCCGGTGTATACGAGCCGTTATTGCCGTCTATTGTTGCTTCTAAGGTCAGCGTAAGGGTTTCTTTAGGCTCGCTGATCGCATCATCAAGAACCGTTATCGGGACATCGATTGAATGCTGATAGGCAGGCAGGACAGCTGTGTTTAATGTGTAATCCACTCCTGATGTTGCTGTGCCTGTGGGGGTGTATGCTATGTTAATGGGTGCAGAACAGACATAGTCTCCGGGAAGGCTTATTTTAAAATGGCCGCTGGTGCCAGGCTCAGCAGCATCTGCCGTTTTTATGATACTCAGCATTTGATTGACGGGAGTATTGTCGTCATCGACAAGCGTAGCTGTTATGTGGCTATTGGCGGGGTCCGGCGGAAATATAAAAGCATTCCCGCCACCGTCTGTGGCTGAGCCAGACAAAAGTGTTATCGTAAAGGTCTCTGCCTGTTCAATAATATGATCATCGATTACATTGAGAAGCACCTGGATCGAATTTGTATTTGCAGGAATAGTGAGATTACCTATCGACTGATAGTCTACTCCGGCAACGGATGTTCCTGATAAGACATAGGCGATGCTAACGGGCCAGGCTGAGGTAGCGACTCCGGCAAGTTTAACAGTAAACGAACCGCTTGTTGCTGGTTCCATAGGCGACGTGCCAGAAAGTACCTGGATAGGCGTGGTAGATGCTGCATTGGCGTCAACAATAAGTGCGGTGGCAGCACTGAGTGTCGCATCTATCGCATAAGAGCCACTCGAGGTGTTTGCCGATAGCAACTGCAGTCCGGCTGTTTCCGGTCCTTCGATAAGGCCATCGTTGCCTGCATCGAACTCAACCGTAGTTGTCGTTGCACCTGCGGGAATCACCGCAGTCATTCCAGCGGTGTTGTAAATATTGTAATCTGTTGACAAGGTGGCTGTTCCTGTTGTTGCAAAGGTGATGTTGATGTTCTCCGTGGCTGGAAGTGGTGCATTTAATCCGACACGGAATATGGCATTCGTGCCTCCTTCAATGGCATCGGATACCTTTTCAACAATGATTTGAGGCGTGCTTTGGCTATACACCCTGGCAAAAGCAGCGAAAACAAGTATGGCCATTAAGACTATGTTTCTGCCGGGTGCAGATAGTTTAGATGTAAAGATTCTCATGGGACTTGATTTTATCTGCAATTTAAGCTAACTATGGGGGAAAAAAGCCGTTTTTGACAAAAGGACGAGTCTTATTTTTGAACCCATAAAAAACACGTGCATGCAAAGACCTGAGATTGAAAATCAGGCGCTTAATAAAGTGTTCTGCTTTGAAGGTATTCAAAGAACGCAGGGTTGTTACTGCGAACAGATCAAGCAGCTTCTGCACAGTTCGGTAGGGTAAATGCCCTGAAGGCCGTTTCTCTTTAAGTGCACATTCAAAACGTAAGAGCTGCAATTTTATGCTGAGGGTTATACAAGATTATCACACCTTAAAAACCCATTTCCCTAAATTCAATTTAACATTTACCTTAGCACAAATAAAAAACCAACAGTGGATATCGGGGTATGGAAAAAAATAGGAGAAGGTGACCGCGCAGCGTACGGGCAACTATACGCTTATTATTATAAGCGTTTATATAACTATGGAAAGAAATTTACTGACAGCGAACCGCTTATAGAAGACACCGTTCAGGAAATCTTCATGCATTTCTGGCAGCAACGTCATAAAATTCTTCAGGTGGACAATCCACAAAGCTACTTTTTCTATTCTTTCCGCAATAAGCTTTTTCAGAAACTTAAACAGGAAACGAAAAAAGACCAGGCAGAATCTACGCTCTCCCTTGATCCTGAGTTTAATATTGAATCCATCCTTATATCAGATGAACTGGCGGGTGAAAAAAGACAGGCCCTTCACCAAGCCATGCAAGCCCTTCCATCCAGGCAACGGGAAATTATCTTCCTGAGATTTTATGAAGGCCTTTCCTATGATCAGATCTCAGAAACCATGAATATCACCATAAATTCAACCTACAAAACAATGACCAAGGCGCTCCATCACTTGAGGCAGACGATGCAGTTACCCATTAGCAGTATCCTGTTTTTACTAATCAGCCATAGATAACTATTGATCGGTTCAGCCCTTAGTAGCGACCCAAACGGGTAAGCATCTGAAAATCAATCTGGTTTGATTCTGTTAAGTATTTTTTATAAAATTTCTGCAAAATTTTTATGATAACAAGGGAAGAAAAAGATTCACTGCGACTCTTAATATTATAACAGGATGGCAAAAGAAAAAGACTATAGCAGTTATCAGGCAGAGGACCTTCTTGCAGATGAGAGCTTCCAGAACTGGGTACTTCATCCGGAGGCGTCCCATCTGTCAACCCAGTTTTGGGAGGCTGCTTTAGCGGAGGATACGCCATTAGCTGCTCATATCTCTATAGCCAGGGATCTGATAACCGGTATAAGGTTTAAAGAAGACTTTCCGGATGATGCTGTTATAAAAGCATCGTTAGAGAAAAACCTGAGCCAAATTCATGTAGTGGAGTCAGCCGCTGACGCGCCATTAAAAAAAATAACGGTGTCACAGCGAAAAAACTTCAGCCTTCTTACCCGTGCGGCGGCTGTGCTGGCTGGCCTGTTAATTGGTACATATTTAATAATACAATATGTGCAGACAAAGCAGACGATCCGTGTTGAAACGGCCTATGGTGAGACCAGGACTATCATTCTGCCTGACAGTTCTGAGATTATCTTAAATGCGCATTCTGCTATTACTTACCCTAAACACTGGGCCAAGCACAAGACAAGGAGCCTGACGCTGGAAGGAGAAGCTTATTTTAATATCAGACACCTCAATCAGGACCGGGATCATATTAAGCCGGGTGAACGCTTTATCGTCCACAGTGGTCCGGTAGATATAGAAATACTCGGGACCCGGTTCGATGCCCGGCATACGGGAGATGCTGCAAATATCGTCCTTGAGAAAGGCAGTATACAGCTGACGGCTAAAAGTACCGGCCAAAGACTTGCGATGCAACCGGGAGACCGGGTGGTCTATAAAGAAAAGAGTAAGCAGTTTAACAGAACCAGGGTGCAGCCGTCCGACTATATTAACTGGACCAACCATGAGCTTGTTTTAAAAGGAGAAAACCTCCGGCAGATAGCCCGGATGCTTAGCGCCTATTATGGCGTGCAGGTGCAGTTCAGAGGGGATGATATAGCGGAAAAGAAAATGGAAGGAACCATATTACTGGACAGTATGCCGGACGTAATATTCGCGTTATCTACTGCCATGGATCTCTCCATTGAACAAGATGGCAACACGCTTATTTTTCAAAAGAGAAAAAAATAAATTTAGTCGTTCAGTCATAGACAACTATATAGATCATAAAAGAATTTGTACAGATATAATTAACTAATTAAGACGTTTATCACCGCTTCGCTGTTATAAGATAAAAACAGCTCGCCAACAGTAAGAATGATCCATATACTGAGGGATATGTAATAGTGAGATGCAAGCTGCAGAGGCAGATCACTGAACTTGTCCCGGTGGGTTACTGCTATTTATCTGATGGAATATACAGTCTGGTTACAGACTGCAATCCCGTAATACATACAGTAGCCCTGGTGCTCCGAATCAAAATCAAATATAAGCTAAAAAAAATCGTATGAGAATGATCTACAAAAGGGCATTGTCCCTTGTATTTATCTGCGTGGGTATGATGCTGGTTATCCATTCAGGCGTAATGGCTCAGCAGCATACGTCGCTATCTTCTGCCATAAAAAAGGTCAGCCGGACCTTTGGAACGCATTTCCTATATGATAAAGCATTATTGGAAAATAAGTCCACTTCTTATAAGATAAACAACATCCAAAAAAATCAAAAAGTAGAAGATGTCTTAAAAAACATCCTCTATCCGGAAGGCCTGGTGTTTATCTATATCAAGGAAAATTACTATACGATCATGTCCAGAGACCAGAGCAGAAAAGCGGCCCAGGGTGCTGGCCATTTCAACAGCTCTGATAACGGGGCGTCCAGCCGTTCCAGCCCTGATAACGCCAGAAACAGCACCTCAAAAGCTACTACACCAGATGCGGCATTCACAGGGGCTGGTGGCGTGGGCAGCCCTGCCAAGTATACCCTTCACGGCATTGTAACAGATAGCCTGGGTACTCCCATAGAGGGTGTGAGTGTGCAGGCTAAAAACACGAAAAAGGGTATTGCCACGTCAGGCGACGGCCGGTTTTCACTTGACATCAAGGCGCCTCAGACATTGGTGTTTTCATGTATCGGTTACCAAAGTAAAGAGGTGGAAATACTTGGAGAAAACAATATAACCGTTGTCCTTAGTATTAACAACGCAGAACTGAGCAAAGTGGTGGTCATTGGTTATGGTACCCAGCGGAAAATAGATATGACAGGAGCCGTTGCAACCATCGATGCGGGGGAAATTGCGGAAGACCATGCCAGTGTAAATGTAACAGACATGCTGGCAGGCAGAATTCCGGGACTCTTCGCCATTAAAACCGGAGGCGGTCCCGGTGATGGTTCCAATTTATACGTCAGAGGAGTTGGCACTACTAATAATTCTTCCCCCCTGATCGTCGTCGACGGTATCCCAGACAGGAGCCTTGACAATATCAACCCCAGTGACATTCAGTCCATATCGGTATTAAAAGATGCCGCTTCTATTGCCATTTATGGCGCCAGAGCAGCTAATGGTGTTATTTTAGTCACCACCAAAAAGGGGCAAAACGGCGCCCCCAAGATCAACTTCTCTATGAACCTGATCAATCAAAGACCGACACAGGTTTATAAAACGCTGAACTCCTTTGAGTACGCGACATTGTACAATGAGGCCCTGAAAAATGAAGACAGCTATCAACCGGATCTGGGTGTCGGCTACAGTGAACAGGAGCTTCAGAAGTTTAAAGACGGCAGTGATCCGGATCACTATCCCAATACGGACTGGGTCAAAGAAGTGCTGGCATCCTCTGTCTGGCAGAGTAGCTACAATGTCTCTGCATCCGGCGGCAGTAAAAGCACTCAGTATTTTCTTTCCGCCGGTTATGCCAAAAATAATGGCCTATTTCCGGTAGAGGGTTATAAGCGCTATAATCTCCGCAGCAATATCACGACTGAAATTGGCAAAAACCTGAAACTGCAGCTGGATCTGGCAGGTATATTCTCTAAAAGCCATGATGAAGGTGTATTTGGATCAGAATATATTATCCGGCAGGTATACAATACACCACCCATCCGGGTCAACCGGTTTTCAAACGGCTCTTATGCTTTTGTTCCTGAACAAAGGGGGAATGCCTATCAGCAGTCGCTGGCCAATTCCGGTTTCTGGAACAGCGATAATAATATCATCAATTCAAATTTATCCATGGAATACAGCATCCCGGGTGTAAAAGGGTTGTCTGTTAAAGGGACCATGAGTTATGACAAAACCATGGGGTTCCAGAAAAGGTTTGCAACGCCCTACGAGATGTATAGCATTGACGACAATGATGAATATTACCCTGTCAGCGCTTATCCTACAGCTCCTTATCTGAGAGAGTATTACGCGCAGCGGTGGCAGCTGACATATGAAGGCTCCATTCATTATGACAGGCATTTCGACAGGCACCATATAGGCGCTCTTCTGCTCTATTCGCAGACAGAAATTAAATCTGATAATTTCAATACGCAACGCAGTAATTTTGTTTCTGACGCCCTGCCCGAGCTAAGCCTGGGAGACCCGACACAAGTCACCAATGACGGCGGCGGCACCCAGAGCGCCCGCCGCGGTCTGGTGGGCAGATTAACCTACGATTATGGTAATAAATACCTGGCAGAGTTTAACTTCCGCTACGACGGATCTGACATATTTCCTCCTAATCACCGGTACGGCTTTTTTCCTTCCATATCCGCGGGCTGGGTTATTTCCCAGGAAAGCTTTTTCAAAAATGCCGGCACCCCCGTTAATTTCCTGAAACTAAGAGGTTCCTGGGGACAGCTGGGTAATGACCGTGTGGATCCCTATCAATTTTTGTCGACCTATAGCCTCTCAGGTGGCTATAGTTTCGGAGGACCGGCACCGACTTACTACCAGGCCTTGCAGGAAAATGTACTGCCTAATCCAAACTTTACCTGGGAAAGAGCGGAAATGACAGATATTGGCCTGGAAGCGCAGCTCTGGCAAAACCTGCTGGGAATAGAAGTGGATTATTACCGCAAACGCACAAAAGACATACTCATTCCCCCGGCAGCACAGGTACCATCCGTGATCGGCATCAGCCTGCCTTCTCAGAACAATGGTATCGTAGACAACTCCGGCTGGGATATCAGCCTCACCCACCGAAATCATATCGGGAAATTTAATTATTATATTTCTCCCAATATCAGCATTACCCACAATAAAGTCATTGAGTTTCCGGAGTCCTCCAGTATACCCGCATGGCAGCGCATGGTGGGCAACCCCGTACCTTTTAGCGGCGGAGCTGTTATCTCTCCAGAAAGCCGCAGTTACTATGTCATCGGGTATCATGCGTTGGGACTATATCAATCCGAAGAGGAAATAGAAAACGGCCCTACCCCGCCCTATCCAAATGTCAAACCGGGAGATATCCGTTATGCTGATACGAATGGAGACGGCAAAATCACTGCTGATGACCAGGTCGTTATGAATGCCCATTTCTTTCCGCCCGTGCAGTATGGCATTAAGCTGGGCGGCAGCTATGAAGGTATAGAACTGAATATACTGTTTCAGGGAGCTGCCGGTGTGGACGCCTACACCTACCTGATCAGTAATGAAAACAATAAGATAGCTCTTGACAGATGGACTCCCGAGCATACCAATGCCAGCTATCCCAGGCTCTGGTATAATAACCAGAACAACACCGAGAATTCAGACTATTGGGTCAAAAACACCTCCTACATGCGCTTAAAGAATATAGAAGTCGCCTATCAGTTACCCCAGGCGCTGCTGCGCAGATACGGGGTAGATCAGTTAAGGGTTGCGCTGGGGGCCAACAACCTTTTAACGTTCACCAAGTTCAAGGAGTTTGATCCGGAGTCAGCCGGACAGGTCAGAGACCCGCTCATGAAATCCTACACCCTTAGCGTGCAGCTGAACTTCTAACCCCAAGCAATCACTCCGATTTATTATTTAAAATTTTATTATGTATAAGCAATTCATTAAACTTCTGTTTGGCCTTTCAGCATTGATTTGCGTGAGTGCCTGCAATAAGGACTTTCTGGATAAAGGTCCGCTGGATGAATATAGTGACGCAAATGTATGGACTGATAGTGCGCTGGTTATGCGGTTTGTAGATGATATCTATGGCAGTCTGTATAGTATCTATGACGACGCCGGCAGCTGGTTGCCGATGGATATTACTGATGAGGGTAAATCCGCAAGGAGCTTTCTGGTCTGCAACCAGATCAATAACGGGCAATACAACAGCGCGGACAACATCTACAGTGAAAGATGGAGGAGCATTTACGCTAATGTCCGTAAATGTAATCAGTTCATTGCCCACCGGGACGGCCTGCCTTTAAGTGAGGACTTAAAGAACCGGCTGGAAGGTGAAGTCAGGTTTCTAAGGGCGCTTAATTATATGCAGCTCTATTCTCTGTTCGGCCCTTTTCCTATCATAGACAAGGTCCTGACCCTGGAAGATGAGTTATCTGTTCCAAGAGGTACTGCAGCGGCCTGTGCCGGCTTTATAAAAAAAGAGCTGGATGCAGCGGCTGCTGTCCTGCCCATAAAATATTCGGGCACGGACTTAGGCCGCGCCACCAGGGGCGCCTGTCTGGGAATGGAATGCCGCCTGCTGCTGAATGAAAAAGATTATAAAGGCGCCGCAGCGGCAGCAAAGGCGGTCATGGATCTGGGCGTATATCAGTTATTTGAGGGCGGATATGCGGAAATGTTCTACCCTCAAAACGATGATAATGTCGAGGTCATTTTTAATAAAGAATATGCCGGGGATCAAAGTGGTCAGACACATGTGCTGGATCTGTACGACAACTCTTCTTTTTTCACCGGTTTTTCCAGCCTGATAGATGTCCCGACGCAAAACATGGTAGACAACTACGAAATGACAAACGGTAAAACCACGGCCGAATCCGGCAGCTATGATCCGCAGCATCCCTTCGAGAACAGGGATCCCCGCTTTTATGCCAGCATTATCTACGATGGGGCTCACTGGCTGGGCAATACCATGGATCTGATCAAAGGGTCAAAATATAATCCCACCAGCCGTCCCTCTCCTACGGGTTATATGTTGCGCAAATTCCTGAATCCGGATTATGCTTTTAATGAAGAAAGCAACAGTAACTATCAGAACTGTATCATGCTCCGGCTGGCAGAGATTTACCTGAACTACGCCGAGGCTGAGTTTAAATTAGGGGATGTCGAGCAGGCGCGCATCTACGTCAACAAGATCCGCGCAAGAAAAGGCATAGAGATGCCAGAGATCCCCAGTGGGGCGATGACCTGGGAAAAGTACGTCAGGGAGCGCACCGTTGAACTGGCCTTTGAGGGAGAGCGCTTCAATGATATCCGCCGCTGGGAAAAAGGTCCGCAGCTCATTGGCGCGGATATCAAGGCCATGCTGATACAGCAGACCGGAGGTAAACGCGTATATTCAGTAACTTCACTGGAGAAAAGATTCTTTGATCCAAAAATGTATTATTTCCCGATTCCCAAAGAGGAACTAAATAAATATCCCGCCGGAAAGGTTCTGGAACAAAACCCCGGCTGGGATTGATTAACCACCTAAAATAAGAAAAATGTCAAATTCAAAAATGAATGTCAGCAACAACCCCGGCTTTAAAACGGGTCATAAGCTGACGAAAAACTATTACCGTATCGCCACAGCACTTATACTGACAGGCAGTCTTTTGCTGGGTTCCAATTACTCTTACGGGCAATCAGATAACCCCATCCTGGACACGGCTACCCTGCCCACACTGGAGAAGCTCGCTCAGGATAATCCTGATTCACTAAGCTATCAGATGGCTTATATTGATGCATTCAGAAAAAATACGCCGGGCGCCAACTGGAACAATCAAGACTCCATTGTAAGGCTGATTATTCCTCAATACAAAAAATGGATGGCCGCCCACCCCAAATCAGCCGTATTACCCCTGGCAATCGGCCAGTCCTTCGCTAATGGAGAAAGTCCTGAGGCGAAGCCTTATCTATTGAAGGCAGTATCCATTAACCCTAAACAGGCAGAAGCCTGGTCTACCTTATCCATTGATGCGGAAAGATGGGGAGACAATAAGGGGGCTATGGAATATATGCGCAAGGCTGCAGAAGCCGCGCCTGAAGAGCCATCCTACAGTTTTTACTACGCAATGGATTTTGAGAATATCGACCGGAAAATGTGGGAACAGAAAATCTATGCACTCGCCAAAAAATATCCGGAAAATGAAAGAGGTGCACAGGGCCTGTACTGGCTGGCCAACAGAACCCCCGACAGGGAAAAAAAAATAGCTATCTATGAACAGCTAAGAACGCTGTACCCGCCGCAAAAATATGGTTGGTCAGAAAGTGGTATGCAGGACTTATTCACCCTCTACCTGGAAACTGATCCTGCTAAGGCGAAAGCCATATCCAGTAAACTATTGGACAAGAGAGGCTGGCCTAAGCTGGATTCTATCGCCAATAGTTTTATTGAAGCAAATACTTTGATAACGCAGGGCAAGCCAGAACAGGCCATGACGGTCATTGACAGCGTAAAGCTTCCCTATTATCCCGATATGGCATCCCTGAAGGTGATGCTATATGCAAAAGCCGCCGCCAAGGCAGGCCATACGGATAGCAGCTATAGCAAACTGACCCGTCTGTATGCTGAAGCCCCTACCAGCGCCTTAATGGCCACTATTGAAACGTATGGCAAAGAGCTGGGCCGTGATAAAACCCGGATTCAAAAAGACATCAGCAGCATAAGAAGCAGTACTGCTGAAGCAGCACCTGATTTTGATCTGGGTTTGTATACTTCTGACGGTAATACAAAACTGGCAGATTTTAAAGGCAAAGTTGTATTACTCACCTTCTGGTTTCCGGGTTGCGGCCCCTGTAGAGGAGAGTTTCCGCATTTTCAAAATGTAATTAATAAATTTAAGGGGCAACCGGTGTCTTATGTAGGTATTAACGTTAATCCCGGCCAGGATCCTTATGTCCTTCCGTTTATGAAAGGCACTGGCTATACCTTTATACCGCTGCGTGCTGACAGCGACTGGGCCTGGGAGCACTATAAAGTTCGCGGGGAACCGACCAACTTCCTCATCGACCAAAATGGCCAGATCATATATTCAAATTTCAGGATCGACGGCAATAATGAACACACGCTGGAGTTGATGATCAAAGAACTACTCGCACAGTCATGATAAGCGTTTGAAATTTGAATGGAACACAGTGCATCAAGCAAGAAGGCCAGGAATTGAATTTTCTGGCCTTCTTGGTTGATAAAAATAGCAAAGCACCGCGATTGACAGTATCAGACTGTAATCTGCGTAGCATGGAACATAACTTCACGGGGTTCCAGCGAAATTTGCCGTGAGAAGTCTCCTTTTCTTTGTTTCGCTTCCCCCATCTTGCACCGGTGTATTCCAGATCACTCAGTACTGGCCAGTGATTCCGCCGTCATACCATAAAATATTGGTGTCCTTTACCGGCCGGAAAATCCTGTAGTTATACTATTGGACGACCGGTGACTTGCTTTCTGTAAAAATAATATGTTATATCAAAACACCCTGTCTTTGCTTCGTTTTAATATGGAATATTTCCTCTTCTCAGCCTTAGCACCACACTTTTAACCCGCGCAAGTAGCAGAAGCACGATAATAACACAAACCACCCCGACAAGTAACCAGTCATAATAATCCCTTGTAGCGCGTGCTAAGATCTGGAGCCTTATCAAAGCGCCTAGCAAACCCTTGGAGGCGCCCTTTGCCGTATATACATCATTACCGGCATTCATATATTGATGCTGAATATCCGTTAAAATAGCCGGGAGTCGCTGGTTCGTTTCAGTGACCATTTCACGTAGTTTTTCTCTGACAGCCGATTTTGTATACAATTGGATTTCAGTATTGACTGCCAGGCTTGCCGTAAAACCGGTAAACCTGGCTAAAATGCCAATAAATGAGGCATTGATGGCTATCTTAGGGGGCGCTGCAGAAATGGTAAACGTAACGATAGGGACAAAAAGTGTTCCAATGGCCAGGCCATATATAAGCATGGGGATAATAAAATCAGCTGTCTCAGACTGCACTGATACAAACAGTAGCATACTTATATAATATAAGGCCATTATCCCAAAACCTGCAATGATGATCCGGATAAGATTGTGACCCATCAGAATAAAGCGGGAGACAATAATCATGCTGATAATCGTCCCACTAATTACCGCTGCCAGTATAGGAATAATATTGAGCAGGTCATTACCTAAAACAGCTTCCAGATAGCCATACGTCAGCCCGGTACTTCCTTTGAAGATATAAAAAGTGAACAGCAGTAGCAGGCCGATAACAAAATTCCGGGCCTTGAAAATATTGAGGTCGATTAGGGGGCGCTTCAGCTTTCGCTCCCGGGCGATAAAGAGCAGTAGTACAGCTGCGTCCGCTGCCACAAGCCACCTGAACAAAGGGTTGCCAAACCAACCTAGTTGCCGGCCGTAGACCAGTAGGTATCCAAATGTCAACAGAAAAGATATATAAAACAGATAACCGGTCCAATCCATTTGGTAAAGTGGTATCTTTTTAAAGAATCTGGCTTTTCCATTCATGGTGATTAAGGTTATAAAAGTTAACGTTATCAGCATTATATTTAAAAGATAGAATAACCAGTTGTAATCAAAAAAATGTAATAAAACACTATAACAAATCGTGTAGAAAGGAATGGCCACCTGGATGCCTGCATAAAGGATCGTATAGCCGATCACCCTGGCCCTGATCGTTGCTAAACGGGGAAAGGTCAGATTCAGTACAATACTTGACATCATGGCACAGGTAACCCCTTGTATAAACTGGCAAATCAAAAACAAGGCCCAGTTTCTGGAATAAAAGCAGATCAGCGAACAGCCGATATTCACCGCAAGCCCCATTAAAAGGTATTTGCGGGGTGAAAAATATTTGACAATACGAAAGTCCAGGGCCAGAAAAGCAACCGTTGAGCCATAAATAACGACCATCGCATATTGAACATCGGTCGATTCCACGCCGTAAAAACCCATCACGGCTGCAGGGTTGCTGAAGAATGCAAAGCTGAACAGACAGGTCATTAATATAAAGAAAATAACAGCCCTTGCCAGCCATTCGGATACCCATGCTCTAAAAACCGGAATTTTATGTGTCTGCATTATTAATCTTTTATAACATAAACATTGGCATTCATTCCCGCAGACAAACGGGAAAGTTTCTTTGGCGAATCCGTTAATTTGATCCGGACAGGGATCCGCTGCGTAGTTTTCACAAAATTTCCCGTGGCATTATCTGGAGGGAGCAGCGAATAACGGGCACCGGTGGCTGGCGAGAGTGATTCTATTGATCCGGTAAACTTTTCACCTGGAAAGGCATCGACTTCAATGGCTACTTTTTGGCCTATGTCAAACGTACTGATTTGTGTCTCTTTGAAATTTGCGGTCACCCATTTTTTTTCTGATTTATTGATTAAGAAAGCCAATGTCTGGCCTGGCTGCACCAACTGCCCTTCCTGGATGCTCTTCTTCCCTATTTGCCCGTCAAAGGGCGCGGTAATCACCGTATAGGCAATATCCAGCTGCTGCCTTTCCAGTAAAGCGTCCTTGATCTTAATTTCTGCACCAATAGCAGTGCGCTGAGCACTTAGATCATTTAGTCTGGATTCAGCGACCCGTAAAGTAGCCCTTATTTGCTCATAGTCCGACTGGCTCAGGGCTAAGGCCGCACTTATGTTATCAAATTTCTGGGCAGTTGTCGACTCATCAGCCAGCAGTTTTTTATACCGCTCGTATTCTTTTTGCTGTTGATCCAGCTTTGCCTTCGCTCCTGTTAACTGCGCCCTGACAACTTCGATGCTTTTGAGCTGTGTCTGTTCAGCGGCCCTCAAAATAGGCAGTTTCGCCCGCGAACTTATCAGTTCTGCCAGTGCCGCATCTCGCTTTAATTCATATTCATCTTGTTCAACCACCACAAGCGTGTCTCCTTTTTTAACCCCTTGATTGTCCTTATAAAAAATCTTGCTGATATAACCACCCACTTTTGCATTCACCGGCGATAGGTAAGCATCTACTTGAGCGTCACTGGTTTGTTCGTACCGGTAAGCACTCCAAAGATAAACACCTGCCCAGATGACGACTGCCGTGAGCAATAAAAATCCCATCCACTTAGTGATCAATACGATAATTTTATCTGTGCTGTTGTTGTTCATATATTTTTTATTAAAGTAATCCAATAATGACCAGTAATCTGATCTGGCTCAGCTTTAGGTTGACCTCTGCTGTGGTCACATCGAATTTTGCTTCAAGAAGCAGGTTCTCCGCCTCCAGAAGATCCGTTAAGAGTGATTGCTGATTCAGGTAACTGTTTTTGATTACCCGAACGGTTTCTGTACTTCTAATAATATTTTCTTCTGCCACCTGCAGGCTTTCTTTTGCCTGCTGCTGTTGCAGATAAGCCTGCTTGACCTGCATCGTAATTTCATCCTTCTTTATATTCGCTTTTTCTTTCTGCTGGTCAGCCTTATTGCGCACATGCTGAATGGCGTGTCTGATCTTATACAGATTATCAACTGAGAACTGCAGCCGGAGTCCCAGCTGGCCAAATCCCCACAAGGCATCAGAATAGGGATAAAATGAAATCTGCGGATAGGTATAATTGTAATTAGCATATAAAGAAATTTTGGGTAGCAAAGTAGATTTAACCTGCTTGATATTTATCTGCTCAAGTTTAACATCGCTAAGTGTAATTCTGTAGTCGGGAGACTGATGTACAGCAATATCTACATAATCTTGATAATCTGACTCCTGGTGCGACTCTGCTGCCAGGCTTTCCTGATAAGGAATTTCAATCGGCATATCTTCCCTGCGCCCCATAAGCAGATTCAGCCGTTGCTTGACAATTTCAATTTTCTTTTCGGTATCTGATAACTTCAGCTGCAATTGCGATAATTTAACAGAAGCTCTTAACACATCACTTTTCAACACAATACCATTTTTATGCAGATCTTCTATCAGTTTCAGCTGCTTTTTCTGGGCGGTTATCTCAGCTGATATAAAATCACGGAACTGCAGAAACTTATACAGATCACAGTAAACCACGGCAATCGTATATTTTACATTATCTTTTTGCAGGTCAAATTCATATTGGGTGCGTGTCTGCTGTTCACGTTTCATCTTGACCGTTCTTTTCTCTGTTCCCCCGCTGTAGAGATTCAAATTGAAGTTATACCCAACCCCGTATCCAAAATTGGAGACGGCGACATTCTCGGGAGAAGAGAACAGCCCATTATCATAAATAAGGAATTTTGAGTTATGTTTAAAATCGCCTCCGACAGAGATTTCAGGCAAAAGACGGTCTTTTGCTTCAAGCACTGCTATATCCGCTTCTTTCAGGTCTAAATCAGAGAGCTTCAGCTGCCGGTTATAAGCGGCTGCCACTTTCCAGATCTCTGTTAAAGTGAATATCTGTGCAGAGTCAGCGGCCTGTGACTGAACGGGTTGTACGATCAGTAGTACAATAGCGGCCAACATGGATATGGGTCTATATAAATACATTACTTGTCTTTTAATAAATATTCAGGCGCATTATGCTCCGTTGTTTTCCATTTTCCCAACGCATTTATTAACTGGTCTGCGGCAAATGATAAATCCACCATTGGCAAAAAAGGATTCCAATAGGCCGAAAGAAAATAGAAACGCTGCGTATCCGGTTCCAGGGATGAAAATTGCCGCGTATACCCGCATTCTCTAAGATGTCTCCCAGACGACGCCCTGGTCTTTTCTTTATTTTTTTTGTGTTTCATACTCAGTACAATTAAATTTTCAATGCAAAATTATTCGCGGCGGTAAATCTTTATTTTATATAATGAGCCTATTATTTGTTATATTTGGCCAATGTCACTACTCAAGTATTTAATAGAAAGTGTGGACCAGAACCCAGCCTCAATTCTGGTGCTGCGACAACAAACAGAGCAGCGCTTACCTCAGCACAAGCACGACAAAGCCCAGCTATTACTGGTCTTTGGAGGTATTGCTTACCTTCAGACAAAACAAAAAGATTTCTATATCCCTTCAAACCATTATGTCTGGATCCCGAAACACTACGCCCATAACCTGATGTTTAATACGCAGGATCTGCATATTATCAACATTTACTTCCCAGGAAAAGATCAGGGCGGCTTTTATGATGAATTGGGGATTTATCCGGTAAGTAAACTGCTGTCTGAAATGCTGGCCTTCAGTGAAAACTGGCAGGGTAATTATCATAAAGGCTCCTGGGAATTTGAGTTCTTAAACACCCTGAAACACCTGCTTCCAAAAGAGGAGCTTAAAAAGTTCTCCATTCAGCTGCCGACAACAGATGACCTGCGGGTCAATACTATTTTAGATTACCTGCGCAGCAGATTAAATGAAACAATCACCCTGGAAGACACGGCACATACCTTTAATACCAGTGTCAGAAGTTTAACCAGGCTGTTCAACACGAAACTTCAGATTACATTTATACAGTATATTAAAATGGTCCGGATCATACGTGCGATGGAACTCATCAAAGACGGACAACTCAATATGACTGAGATTGCCTATGAAGTCGGCTATTCCAATATCTCTGCCTTTAGCAACAACTTTCAGCAATTGACCCATATGCGACCTACCGAATTCAAGTCGGTGTCTTTAAAATAATTATCGCTAAAATTCATTAGAAGTGGCTTCATTTTTTTGGCGTACCGAAAAGTTCCTTTTAAGCGCTTTTTTATCTGCTTTAAGGTGTTTTTAAGCTTCTAGAAGCCATATTTGCGCTGTGCAGCATATATACATAAAAGCCAGATATGAGTTTCTGAGTGCCGTCAATGAATGAATTGAGTGCCATTTATCTGTCTTGAGTTCCCTAAGACAGATAATGTAATAATGTTCCCTGCTGTCATAAAAATATTCCGATTTAACTTAAATGACAATGAAAAACAATGTAAGGTGGTGTTACGATCATGAACTGGCAAATGGAGGGTGCTTAAATGTGCATTCTGTATCAGCATCCCGTTCTTTTCTACACTATCTGCATATCGGTGAGATAGAAATAAAAAATAACCACATAACATTACGAGCACTAGATGAAACATCTGACTCGATACCAGTTAGTGAAATTGCAGATATTTATCGGGGGTACGATGATCTGTTCACCTCTGCGCTAACCAGGCCCTACGGAGCCTTCTGGTCTCCGCTGCGTTTTACATATGGACAAGGGAGGCGAATATATCTTATTATAGGTTATAGTATTCTCTGGACAAAGAATAAGCAATGGTATACGATCATAAAAGATTTGCTTCAATAGGTTCTTTACGCCCGGCCTGGAAGGGCGAAACTCTTGCCGCTTCTACTATAAACCACGTTAAGGCTAACTTAGCCCCTGCTTTAGCACTATAACGAGGCTGTTATTTAAGGCATGGTCTTGTCCCCCACTTATAATGGTGGGTCCAATAGGCGATCTTGACACACAAAATCCCAATAGCCGCACCCGTTAATACGTCACAGATATAGTGTTTGTTGTTGGCCATCCTGAGTAAGCCGGTGCCGGAGGCTACCGCATAAGCAGCATAGGGCAACCATTTATACCTGTACCCATACTCTTCACTTAGGAACGTTGCCGCCATAAATGCCTGAGCTGTATGTCCAGAGGGAAAAGACTGATAATTACTGCCATCCGGCCGCTGCTCGTGAACACTATTTTTCAACAGATAGGTCGTGGCCAGCATCAGTCCTTCGCTTTTTAACATTAAAACGGTCTGATTGGATAAATCGGTTCTGGAGGGCACCCCAAGGCCTTCTAATGCATAGGTAGCAATCAACGGTGAAAACTGAAGGTAGTTATCTATATGGGTCCTGAAACTTGAAAAGTGGTTCTGTCTGAATTCAACCAGCTCATTTTTTAACCCTTCTTTCTTATTAAAGAAGGTAGCCATGCCACCTGCAATTAATGCGCCGGGAATGTATAGTTGATTTCGTGAATACGGCAGCGGCCGCTGCCAATCTGTTAATGAATCTGTAGGACGACCTAAGGTATCTATATTCTGTGCATTTGCACAAAAAAAGGAGAACATCAAAGCGAGTGAAAGGAGCCTGCGCATTTCTATCAGAATTTACTGCATAGGTAAACCCCGAATCTGAATTTAATTGGAAGTATGTGTAAGGTGCTTTAACGCGAGGCGGCTCCCGGGCTATAAAATGTTACCGGCAGGGTCTGTTGAACAAACCGGCTTGTTTACACATATAACCGAAATGGCATGAAATCTTCGAAATGCCTTCAGATTCTAATGGCACCTTTGAACGATGAAAAGATATCTAATTCTTATCTGCCTATTGATCATCCAAGTTGGAAGTGCTGTTATGGCGCAACAAAAGGATCTGGATTTTTATTTATCAGAGGCCAGCATACATAGCCCCGGCCTGTCAGATATACAAAATCAGGAAAGGTCTTTAGGCATGGATAGTGTAAAATTAAAGGGAATCTATGGCCCCCAGATTACTGCCAGCAGCAGTATTTTATATGCGCCTGTTATTAAAGGCTGGGGGTATGATGAGATCATCACCAACGGGCAGAACGTCACAGGCGTGGTCACTGTCAGTAAGCAGATCATTGGGAAAAACAACCTGCAATCCAGACTCTCCGGTTTCTCCATACAAAAACAACAATTAAACAACCAGGCAAAACTTACAAAGAAAACACTTGAGCAGGTCATTACAGCGCAATACATCACCAGCTATGGCAGCCAGCAGCAATATCTGTTAGCCCGTGAAATAGACAGTTTTCTACAAACAGAAGACGGTGTGCTAAAGCAGTTGACAAGGGCCGCGGCTTTTAAACAAACAGACTACCTGACTTTCAAAGTAGCCCTGCAACAGCAGCACCTTACCGTACAGCAAATCAAAACACAGTTCCTGAGTGACCTGGGTACGTTAAATTACCTCTGCGGAATTGATGATTCCTCCTGGACAGCACTCTGTCGGCCAGAGATCCAGGACAGCACACTACTCCCATTTGAGCAGACAGTCTATTATGAGGGGTCACTAATCGACAGCATAAAAAACCAAAATGACGCTCAAATCATCGATCTGAATTACAAACCACAAATCAATGTATTTGCAGACGGAGGCTACCAGTCATCCTTTATTTACCAGGCGCACAAAAATTTTGGCGCCAGTATCGGCCTGACGATGACATTGCCCATTTATGATGGCCAACAAAAGAAATTTTCCCTCCTCCAAAATGAATTACTGGAAGACACCCGTAAAAAATATACGGACTTCTATCATAAACAATATAATCAGCAAGTGCGGCAGCTGACACAACAGCTTGGAGAGTACGAACATCTGATCGCTCAGGCAGCGCAGCAGTTGTTATACGCTGAAACCCTGGTCGAGGCCAACCGAAAACAATTGGCAACAGGTGATGTCCGTATTACGGATTATCTGCTTTCCGTCAATAATTACTTGAATCTTCGGGCTGGGATCATCCAAAATGACATGAACCAGCTTTCCTTATTAAATCAGATACACAATATTATTTTAAAATGAGAAATCCATTATGGGCTGCCGCGTGGGTGGTAATACTTATCGCCACAGGTTGTAAAAATAACAATGCAGCAGATGATAGCAGCGAAGCAGGCCTTTCCGAGGTAACGACTCCCGTAACTGTTACCAACGGAAGCCGACAATCAATAAAAGACAGTACCGTACTGTCAGCAGTATCAACATATCTTTTAAGCGCAGACATAAAAACGAATATTAATGGCTACATCAAAAGTTCAGGACTTCATCTTGGAGATGCCGTGGCAAAGGGACAAACACTTTTTGTCCTTGAGACCAAAGAGTCGAAAAGTCTGGGCAATACGATCGATAAACTGGATTCCTCTTTTAAATTCTCCGGCATCAGCACGATAAAAAGCACCGCCAGCGGCTATATAACCATGTTGAATCATCAGGTGGGAGACTATGTTCAGGATGGAGAGATACTGGCCAGTATAACCGACAAAAACAGTTTTGGGTTTATCCTGAACCTGCCTTTTGAATACAGAGCCTTAGTTCACTTAAATCAGGCAGTTGACATTCGGCTGCCCGACGGATCAAGCACATCCGGAACTGTCAACAGGATCATGCCTCAAATGGACAGTGCCTCCCAGACACAACAGGTCTTCGTGAAGACAACTACCGGTAACATACCCTCGGGGTTGATCGCCAGCGTGGTATTAACAAAAGATCTTCAGTCAGGCTTTACCTTGCCTAAAGATTGCGTATTTGCTGATGACAGCCAACAGAATTTTTGGGTCATGAAACTCATCAATGACTCTACAGCTGTTAAAATACCGGTAAACAAAGGGCTTGAAAATAACAGCAGCGTCGTTATCACCGCTCCTTCCTTTAGGCCCGATGATAGATTTGTGATTGAGGGCGGCTACGGGCTATCAGATACAGCAAAAATCGACGTCCGGCAAAAATAAGGTATTCCTCTTCCAATAATAAGTACAGATGAAACGAAGTTTTTTCTCTCAATACAAATTCCCACTGATCATCCTGGCAGCGATCACCCTTATCGCAGGAAGTTATACCTATACGCAAATGAAAGTGGCGCTCTTCCCGGAAATTACTTTCCCAAAGATAAAGATTATCGTTGACGCCGGTCAACAGCCCGTAAGCCAGATGGCGGTTACCGTCACAAGACCTCTGGAAAATGCCATCAAGCAGGTTCCAGATCTAACGACCATCAGAAGCACTACCAGCAGAGGCAGCTGTGAGATCTCCGCTTTTATGGACTGGAATGCAGACATTGATCTTAGCAAACAACAGATCGAATCCCGTATCAACGAAATACGCAACCAGCTGCCGCCAGACGCGACGGTCACCGTCGAAAAAATGAATCCATCCATTCTGCCTGTCATAGGTTATTCGCTTAGCAGCAATACGATGGATCCGATCGCCTTAAAGCAACTCGCTCTATATACGGTCAAACCCTTTCTGTCCCAGGTGCAGGGTACCAGTGACGTGCGTATTATAGGCGGCCAGGATAAAGAATACTGGGTACAGCTTAACCAGGAAAAAATGAGCGCACTGGGCGTAACCCCACAAGCGGTATCTCAGAGCTTTTCCAATACCAACTTTATTTTGTCAAACGGCTATATGTCTGACTATAGAGCCATGTACCTGACACTCACCGATGCGCAGCTGACCAACCTGAAACAAATCGGTGACATTGTCGTAAAAAATACCGGTAACAGAGTTGTGCAGCTAAAAGATATCGCAGATGTCATGGTACATCCTGCCAAACAGTACATAAAAATCAATGCCAACGGAAAGGAAAGCATCCTGATTGCTGTGGTCAAGCAACCGGGTGCCAGCGTCGTTGACCTGGCCAGCCAGATGCAGAAACAGTTGGATCAGCTGAAGTCTGCCCTCCCTAAAGATGTTCAGATCCAGCCATATTATAATCAGGCCGACTTTGTAAGCAACGCCGTTCACAGCGTAACGGACTGTCTTTGGATTGGTCTGCTACTGGCCGTCATAGTTGCCGTGATATTCCTGAAATCTCTCAAGCCCAGTATCACGCTGTTATTGACCATACCGCTTACGCTGGGCCTTACAATCATCGTATTGAAGCTTATCGGGCAAGACCTGAATATTATGACACTGGGCGCACTGGCCGCCTCCATCGGACTGATTATTGACGATGCTATCGTCGTGGTAGAGCAGATCCAGCGGGTACATGAAGAGTCGCCAGGTGAATCACCGCGTAACCTCGTGAGCAATGCAGTACACTATCTGTTAAAGGCAATGCTGGGTTCTTCCATCAGTACCATCGTTATATTTATCCCCTTTGTGCTGATGACAGGAGTGGCCGGCGCGTATTTTAAGGTTATGACAAACACCATGATCATTACGCTGGTCTGTTCATTTTTTGCGACCTGGATTTTCTTGCCAGCCATATATCTGCTTCTCTCTGGTCCCAAAAATACAAACAGAAACCTTCACGCACATAAGATCAGGGAGAAAAAGTGGGTCCGATTTTTCATTACACGACCCGTTTTCAGCATCACCTTTATGATTGCCCTTATCCTCTCCATTGTCCTGATACTGCCAAAACTCTCCACCGGCTTTCTGCCAGAGATGGATGAGGGCAGTATCGTACTGGACTACACGTCTCCTCCCGGGACGACGCTTGAACAAACAGACAGGATGCTGCAACAAGTCGAAAAAATCATTGCCGCCAATAAATACGTTCAGGCATATAGCCGAAGAACAGGTACTCAAATGGGATTCTTTATCACCGAGCCTAATACAGGCGATTACCTGATTCAGCTTAAAAAAAACAGGGACGTGTCCACAGATGCCGTAATAAATGAGCTACGCCAGAAAATTGAAGCGTCCCAGCCTGCACTGCGTGTGGACTTCGGACAGGTCATTGGAGACATATTGGGAGATCTCATGGAGTCAGCCCAGCCTATCGAAATCAAAATATTTGGCAGTGATCCAAAGGTGATTCAACAATACGCAAAACAGGTTGCGCACATTGTAAACGGCGTAAAAGGAACGGCCGACGTCTTTGATGGAATAACTATTGCGGGACCATCGCTGATCGTTCATCCGAACTTTACCAGATTATCACAATTTGGTATTACGCCGACAGACTTTCAGTTTCAGCTGCAAAATAATCTGGAAGGCAACGTAGTGGGAAGTGTCTATGATCCCTTGCAGTTAACACCGGTCCGGTTGGTTTATCCTGGTAACAACCGTATGTCTTTAAGTTCTTTTCGCAATCAAGCCATATTTTTGCCGGGTGGGCAACTAAAACCTCTCAGTGATTTTGCTGATCTGAATATCACCGGTGGTGTCGCCGAACAGCAAAGGGAGAATCTCCAGAACATGGGCATCGTAAGTGCCAGACTAGACAATCGTGACCTGGGCAGCACCATGACGGAACTGCAAAATAAAATAAAAAAACAAGTCCATGTACAAAGCGGGTACTCAATTGAATATGGAGGTGCTTATGCGGAGCAGCAAAAATCCTTTAAGGAGCTGGCTTTAATACTCGGTTTATCCAGCCTGCTGGTATTTACCACCATGCTGTTTTTGTTTAAAGATATCAGAGTCGCATTGATAATTTTATTAATATCAGTGCAGGGTGTCGCCGGCAGCTACCTCCTACTCTATCTGACAGGCACCCCATTGAATGTTGGAAGCTATACTGGCATTATCATGATCGTGGGGATTATTGGCGAAAACGCCATATTCACTTATACACAGTTCAGGCAGTCTCTAAAAGAAATGAATAAAGAACACGCCATTATCTATGCGATCAGTACAAGGCTGCGTCCTAAACTGATGACTGCCATAGGGGCCATCATCGCACTGATGCCACTGGCACTGGGTATTGGCACCGGCGCGCAGCTACACCAGCCACTGGCTATTGCTGTCATCGGAGGGTTTCTTGTGGCGCTGCCACTGCTTTTAATCGTACTGCCCACCTTGTTAAACAGGGTCCGTTTTCATGAAGGCTCAAACGCATAAAACCCAGATGAACGCCATAGGGGATGAATCTTATCGGATTACCGTCAAATAATAGGAGCACGCAGGAAAAATCAACAGTAAGCTGATGACCAAATAACGCATGGGCTCCTAGAAAGTTAAACTCATGTCAATGCTAAATGCCCTGCCGGGAGCCGGTAAGACAGGTGTCCCTGAACTCATTTATATAATCAAACAGAAAATTACACCGCGAAAATAGAGCCGGAATACCGCTGTCAAATAAAAAATGAAAAAAAAAATTGAGAAACCGAATAGTTGCATGTATATTTGCAACTGAATGGTTTCTTAATTAAATTCCGAGAAATGAGAAGAGATATTTTCCAGGCAATTGCAGATCCGACCAGAAGGGCGATTATTGCACTGATCGCCCTACAGGCCATGACGCCCAACGCCATCGCGGAAAACTTCAACACCACGCGCCAGGCTGTTTCTAAACACTTACGCATTCTTACCGAATGTGCACTCGTAAAACAAGAGCAGCAAGGCAGAGAAATCTACTACACCCTTGAAATTGAGAAGATGAAAGAAATAGACCAATGGCTGGAACAGTTCCGCAAAATATGGGACACCAAGTTTAGCCAATTAGATACTTTATTAGTCACCCTAAAAAAACAAAAAAAATGAACAGCAATCTATTATTTGACTTCACGGTCAACAAAGAAAACAAGACCATTCACATTACACGTGAATTTGATGCACATCTCGAATTGGTCTGGGCAGCATGGACGACAGCCGAGTTGCTTGACCAGTGGTGGGGACCTAAACCCTGGAAAGCCCAAACCAAAACAATGGACTTTAGAGAAGGGGGATTTTGGCTGTATGCAATGGTAGGCCCCGAAGGCGAAAAACATTGGAGCAAATGCGATTACCTCTCTATTGAAAATAAGAGATCCATCACCCAGAAAGACTGTTTTTGTGATGAAAACGGCACCCTGAACCCCGCGTTCTCCCAAAGTGTATGGAAAAACAACTTTGACCAAAACGGGAATAAAGTACGGGTTGATATCCTGATCACCTTTGACACCCTGACGGATCTGGAAGCTATCATTTCCATGGGCTTTAAAGAAGGCATGACAATTGACTTCCTTCAGTTAGATGAATTATTATCAGCGACTAAGTAACAATTCAAGCTAAAAACAAAAATCATGAAAAACCTTTTTAAAAAACGTAATTTCTTTAAGCTGATCCTTCTGATGGCAATCATGATGCAAACGGCATTCCAGTCAAACGGACAGACCATTAAGCCTTCTGAGAGTGGATATGCGCCGGTTAATGGAACTAAAGTCTATTACGAAGTGTATGGACAGGGTAGGCCAATCGTTTTAATACACGGGGCTTTTTATACAATTGGAATGAACTGGGGACAGTTGATCCCCGAATTATCAAAAACAAGAAAAGTCATCGCCCTGGAACTACAAGGCCACGGTCATACCCCCTATTCAGACAGGAAATTATCGATTTCCACTTTAGCCAACGATGTTAAAAGCGTGATGGATTACCTGAAAATTGATAGTGCCGACGTCGCCGGCTATAGTATGGGCGGTTCTGTGGCCTACCAGTTTGCCATACAAAATCCTGAACGGTTAAGAAAACTGGTCATTATTTCTTCTACCTATAAAAGCAGTGGCTGGCTGCCGATTGTAAACAGCGGCTTTGACAATCTGAATCCAGAGATCTTTGACAACACACCCATTAAGACAGCCTACGACGCAGTGGCACCGGATACAACTAAATGGGCAAGCTTTCTAAAGCAAATGTTTGCCTTCGCCCAAGAACCCTTTGACTGTGGAGACTCCAATATTGCAAAAATTACAGCACCGGTATTACTCATTTCGGGAGATAACGATGGTCTGGATAAAGTGGAGCTGATGAAAACATATCAATTGCTGGGCGGTGGTGTCAGTGCAGATTTGACACCCATGCCAAAATCTGAGTTAGCTGTTGTACCTTCACAGAGTCATGTCAGCCTGATGATGCAGACAAAAACGATCTTAGGTTACCTGAATGACTTTTTGAAGTAAGAGAGCTGCCTCGCTGATACCACACATAATCGGAAAATATTCGTTTTAAAGAGTGCATTTATTTTGATGTGTATCTGAAGCAAGCTTACCTATTAAAATAACCTGAGAACGCACATTAACCTGCATGCATTCGGTACCTGTTAAATTATATTAAGTCAGCAAATACGAAAAATGTATCTTTTTTTAGAAACGGAAAGACTCAAGATCCAGCCTTTGGAATTAAGGGATTATGCATTTATATTTAAGCTGGTAAATACGGACGCCTGGATCAATAATATCGGCGACAGAAAGGTTCGTAATTTAACGGAAGCAAAGGCGTACATTCAAAAGATCCAAAATAATCCCAAATACTATTGCCACACTTTCCGGTCTAGGAAAAGTGGTGAGCTGATAGGGATTGTCACATTTATCTACCGGGAAACGCAAAAGTTTCCGGACATCGGATATGCTATGCTTCCGCCTTTTGAGGGGAAGGGCTTGGCATATGAGGCCGTTAAAAGCTATCTGGGCAAGCTAAAAGTTGAGAAGGTTACAGACCAGATAATTGCCATAACCGATGCTTCAAATAAGAGATCCATCGCGCTTCTGGAGCGTTTAGCGTTTTCCAGGGCAGATAATCTTTGTGAAAACAATTCAGAGATATTTATCCGGTCACTGCTTTAATCCCCCACCCTGTGGAGTAAATAGCAAATGGGGGAAAGTATGATACTGCTCCCCCATTTGCTATTGCACGATTCAGGTGGTGTTATTCAAATCTTATACCCGCACTTGCGTAGCCTTCTACACTGGTAACCAGCGAAATCCCGTTAACTGTTGCTGAGAAAACAAGCAACAATCTGGAGCCGGCTACAACGGGTATACTAAGCCCCTGTTGCGTGGAAGACGCAAAGGTCCCGATAGTCAATATACCCGTCATAGAAGGTGTTAAAACAGTTGTGGCTCCCGGAACAGGAACAAAGGTATTCCCACCTCCTGGTGCCGCTATATATACCTGGGCATGAATATCTAAAGTGCTCCCAATAAGGGATAACGCCGTGGTAAGGCTGAAAGTAGCAGAAATATCCGTCAACGTCATATCATGGGGTACGACAAAAGCCTTATTAAGGTCCACCCCCTGTGCTCCTGTAAGATCTATAAATCCGGAAGGGCCGGCATAAATGCTGCTATTCCCGAATCCTAATAGTCCCATTGAACCTGATAGTCCGCCGGGTAGTGTCGTTAACATCACTGGCATGCCGGAAGCAAAAGGCAGGATTGTTCCTGGTTTTGGGGCAGAACCGGCATTGCTGGCAGAAAGAGGCTTCCAGGCGGCCTCGTTGCCGGCATAAAAATAAAATCCCGGTGTGCCATCTGTCTGGTAAACAAGCAGACCGTTTGCAGGGGCGGCAATTGCTGTTCTTTGAGCCTCCGTCATACGTGGTGTCAGCATTCCTTTAGTAGCGCTTTGAACATCCAGAATAGCAGAGTTGTCAGGAGCGCTGCCATCTGCGTTAATAGCCACATTCTGAGAAAAGCCTTTAGCAGCTACGAAAAGAACAAAACCAGTCAGCAGTAGTTTTTTGAGATTCATACGATAGAAATTTTGTGATGATTATTTTTTGATGATTGAAATAGTAGCCATTGCAGGCTGATCAAAGCGAACAAAGTAGAGTCCGTTGGCAAGGCCTTTCAGTGACAGGGTTGTTACAAAACCCTCAGAAGTGACGCGAACAGTTTTAGTGTATATCCTTCTGCCATTTACATCCCAAACAGAGAGCTGAACCGGTTGTTCCACTTTCTGGCTGAAACGGACGTTCACTGTTGCTGAAGCGGGATTGGGATAGGCAGTGACGAGGCGTACAGCTCCGGCTGCTGCACCGATATGGATGATATCTGAATACTCCTCGTGACCGCTTTTGTCTGTTATTTTCAGGCGATAAAAAGCGGCATTGCCAGCGTTGTTATCAAAGAAATCATAGGAGGCTCCCTGACTGCTGCTTCCCGTAGCCGCTAATTTACCGATCGACGTAAAATTCACGCCATTGTCAGAATGTTCAACAAAAAAATAGTCGGCATTCAACTCAGACGCTGTTTTCCAATGAAGGGCCACTCCCTGGTTTTGCCGCTGGCCGCTAAGAGACACTAGTTTTACAGGAAGCGGCACGCCGTCTTGCTGATAAGTGCTGAAGGTAAACACGCCCAATGTGTCGACATGGTCCAGTTGAACATAGTTCGCTACCGTATCAATAGCTGACCTTCCATAAAATTCAAAACTGTTTGTAACCGGTGACAAATGCCAGATATAGAGATCATTTTCGTTTATCGTATCGGGAAGCTCCGCCTCATTGTAATAAAACTTAAGCGAGGCATCTGCCTTTTCATTAGAAGCCGGGAAGATAGAATAAGTCCGGCCGAGGATGGGGTGTCCGCCATCTACCACCGCCCCACTTTCATAGTCCCGGGACAGGGTTGTTGTACCCAGATTCGTGGCAGTGCTAATTTCAACCCCGATATTCCCCGGATTTTCACCGTCAGGCGTCTGCAAATCGGCAGTTCTTTTAATAACGCCGTCTGGACCTAAAACAGCATGCGCGTATGATTCATTGTATATTTCCCCGGTATCCCCCAGATCCAGCTGCGCATTTAAGAGGCTTAAACTTCCGGCCACCATAGACAATCTTGAAGCTATTTTCACATTGGCGTATAATTTCAATCCGGCATCCGGCTTATTGAGATTAAGCGTCTTAAATACAGTAACGCCATCGCCTGTAATAGAACTGCTGTCACCACCGGTCCAGTCCGCGGTATCGAGTATTACAGCACCCTCATTTTGAATTCCGATGCTGTGTAAAACGATATGGGTTCCTTCTGTACTTATCAAATGTGTGCCGCTGCCGATCTTAATTTGCTGGCTTTTTAATGGCTGTGAACCTAGAATGCAAATAACTATCAGGCAAATAAGCGGGAAATAGCAATAGCAATTGATTTTTCTCATAATTTGTGTCATTAAGTAGTCTCTGGTCAGTTTGGATATGAATGACCACAAATATATGTCAGAAAATGCATTATATATGAAACCGGGTAGTTTTTTTATATAATCTGACCGGCTCAAGACATTATGGGAAGAAGAAAAATTATTTTGTGGCACCCTGGATTCACGGGAGTTTTGCTTTTGGGGAGACTGCTGCAAATTTTACGCGTCTAAAAGATAATGCAGCACCGTTACTCCTGAGGGATATGATTGAGCACCTTCTAATCGGAAAAACTGCCGGTCATTAAAGGCAGTCATTCCACTGCCAATGGCAACCGGGTTTATCAATAAATACAATTCGTCTATCAAATGTTGCTTTAATAAAGAAGACACAAGCCTGGCACCGCCATATACCAAAATATTGCCACTCTCGTTCATTTTTAATCGTGTAACTGAGGCCACCAGTTCGTTGGAAATATACGCGTTTTCCCAGCCACCCGGAATGGGCCTGTCCTTTCGCAACGACGAAGACACTACGGTTTTAGGTGTCTTTGCAAGGTGTCCGGCAAAGCGGCCCAACGCACTCTGCCTTTCGGCGATATTTCTCCAGTGCAACATGAAACCTTCCTCCGCCATCTGGCGGCTGATCAATAAATGGGTCGCAGAAAGTGTCAGGTCCGTATGAAAATCCTGTAGCTTTTTATCCCAGGTCCAATTGGGCCCCCAGTTCCATATCATCCAATCCGTCTCGCCCTTTTGCGTGGCGAGATAGCCATCAATGGAGATTTGCATTTCAAGGATAAGCTTAGCCATATGATTTTATACTGCAATTATGGAAAACGTTATTATTGATTATAAATTTACACAAATATTTTCCACATTATAGAGATTGCAGCAAAAACGAACACAAACTGTCGCGAAACTGAACAGGTATTTATTTTATATAATGTAAAATGAGTTTAAAATAAGCTTATTATAGTTTGGCACAGTTTCTATTGCCTGACATTAAAAAATACCATTATGAGGGGCAGTAATCTCAGCATGGCTTTCAGGAATTTAAAAAAGGACCGCGTATTTTCAGCAGTGAATCTGCTTGGCCTGACCCTCGCACTTGTTTGCAGTTTACTTATCCTCCTTTGGGTTCATAAAGAGTCGTCTATTGACAATTTCCACAAAGACGGGAAAGATATATACATTGTCTATGAGAACATGCATGTCGAGGGCAAAATAAATTCCAGTTACCGCACACAGGGCATCCTGGCTGAAGCGCTCAAGGAACGGATTCCAGAGATTGAACTTGCATCCAATGTAGCCTGGTTGAAAGATGAACCAGACAAAGCTATTTTCAGGCTCAACGATAAAGCATATCAGTTTGATACTTATTATGCTAACAGTTCCTTTTTTAAAATCCTGAGTTATCCGCTGATCCAGGGCACGCCTGCCGATGCATTGCGTTCCAAAGAAGGTGTCTGTATTTCTGAAAAGATGGCCAGGGCCATCTTTGGCGATGCTACAACTGCTTTCGGCAAGGTCATTAATTATGAGGGCAGGAAGGATCTGAAGATTACAGGGATTTTTAAAGATATTCCAGACAGGGCCTCACATAAATTTGACTGTGTAATCAACTGGGCTACATTTTTATCTGACAACCAGTGGGCAAGTGATTGGGGCAACGTTGGAACAAATACCTTGATCAAATTAAAAAAAGGATCTGACCCGGATTTGACAGCCAAAAAGATCCGCCATCTCATAGACACCTATGTTAAACCCGATAAACATTACAGTATTACCCTCGGGTTGCAAAAATTCAAAGACAGCTATTTATATGATAAAATAGAAAGTGGCGTCATCAGCGGGGGGAAAATAGAATATGTACGGCTTTTTAAGATGATCGCATTGCTGATCATGATTATCGCTTGCATCAATTTTGTTAACCTCTCCACGGCAAGAGCCATACACCGGGCTAAATCCACTGCAATAAGAAAGATTATCGGAGCCCAAAGATGGAAGCTGATCTTTAACTACCTGACCGAGGCCTTTATCGTAACAGTCTTTGCAACAGCTTTGGCCCTTGTGGCGGTAGCAGGGCTTATTCCACTTTTTAATAAACTTGCAGGCGGACATACTTATCTTCCTTTTAAAGAAAGTTGGTTCTGGCTGGCGCTTGCAGTTTTGATTACACTTACTACACTGGCAGCCGGCTTATACCCTGCTTTTGTACTGACTTCTTTTAAGCCGATATCTTTTTTGCAAAGGTCACTTGCTTCCAGTAAGGGATCTCTGGTGTTTAGAAAAGGGCTGGTTGTCTTTCAGTTTATCCTGGCCAATACCCTGATTGCAGGCACGCTGGTTATCTTTCAGCAAATACGCTTTATCCACAACCAGAGTCTCGGATTTGACCGTAATAACCTGATTGAAATCCCTCTTTCCAGTAGCCTGGCTCCTAAATATGAGGTGTTTAAAAACGAGGCGATGGCCATAAACGGCGTCGAGGCAGTTTCTAAGATGGGAGAAAACCCGACTTCTATCGGAAGCCTGACTTTTGGAATAAGCTGGCAAGGCAAAGATCCGGAAGAAAAAATCATGTTTTCCCATGCTCCGGTAGGTTATGATTTTGTAAGGACTTTAAAGCTTCACTTAACAGCGGGAAGAGATTTTTCAAAAGATTTCCCTACAGATACATCAGGGTATGTCATCAATGAAACCGCCCAAAAAATCATGGGATATAAAAATGCCATAGGCAAACCTTTAAATCTCTGGGGCAGAGAAGGAACAATAATCGGCGTGCTGAAAGACTTTCATTTTTCTTCGCTGCATGACCCGATAAGGCCGCTTATTTTGCATTACGGTGAAAAAGAAGCGTGGGGAAATATCCTCGTTCGCACTGATCCAGCAAAAACTAAAGCGGTTTTGACCAGCCTGGAGCAGCTTAATAGAACGCTGACTAGTGGAAGTCCATTCAGCTACTCCTTTGCCGATGATGACTTTAACAAGTTATATCAAAAAGAGGAGCTGCTCAGCAGGCTCTCGGGATATTTTTCCTTTCTCGCCATATTTATCTCTTGTCTGGGACTCTTGGGGCTTGTTATCTTCGCTGCAGTGCAACGCACCAAAGAAATTGGTATTCGAAAAATTCTGGGAGCCGGCAGCCGCTCACTATTTGCCATTTTACTGAAGGAGTTTATTGAATTAATTGTCCTTTCTGTCTTTATTGCACTACCCATTTCTTACTTCTTGATAGACAAATGGCTACACGGCTATGCTTACAAGACAACACTGCACTGGTGGATATTTGCACTTGCAGGAGTAATATGCCTGTTCATCGCTTTGCTTACGGTAGGCTATCAAACCTATAAAACCGTAAAAGCCAATCCAGTGAATAGTTTAAGAGTGGAGTAAAGAGTAGCTTAATATCAGTATATACGGCGACGAATGTATCAAAAAGAAAGTCCGGAAGAGAACCGGAATAACATTTGTATAAGACAGAAGTGCACCTAAAAATTATAACAGCTTACTTTTTGATGATCCGTTCCACGAAACCCAGTAAATCAGGAAGTTTATTGGTTACAATATCCCAGACAATATCATAATCAATACCAAAGTAATCACGTATAAGTTTATGTCTGGTGTTCACGATTTTTCGCCACTCAATTTCGGGATGTTCCGTTTTAAAATCTGAATCGGGTTTATTACTGGCTTCACCGATTATTTCAAGGCCGCGTACAACCGCCCTGGACAAGACGGGATCTTCTATGACAGTTTCTTTATCCTTATGTGAGCCGCATCAAATACAAAAGGAACCTCATCAGATAAATGTTCCAGCAACTCCAGATTAGATATCAACATCCTCCGCATGCTTTAAAATGTGAGGGCCAATATATTTATTTAGAGACTGCGGCGTTACAAGTTCCACGTTTCTGCCCAATAGTTCCTCAAGAAAAAATGAGAGATCCATAAAATTATTGTAGTTTTTCTCGTCAGGATTAAAATCAACCAGTAAATCCACATCACTTTCTACATCAGGTGTTCCCTTAGCAAAAGAGCCAAAAAGCCTTAAGCTTTCTACTCCAAAAGACTTAATTTTCAGGCCATTTTGCTTCAATAAAAGTAGTAACTGATCCTTATTTTCAATAATTTGTTTCACATAACAAAGATATGAAATGTGTAAACAAATTGCATATATATATATTAATATTAGTTTTATATATAAAAGGTAATGAAAATAGCGTCAGTACTGCTATGCCAATAGAAAGACCGGCCAAATGCTGGCAGATGAAATAAAACCCTAAAAGCTAATCCAGTGAATAGCTTACTCACAGAATAGAAAGGCTCGCGCGGAAACATTTAGAAAAATGAAAAAGCATGGTAATGCTGCGGATTTTTTTCTAAAAAATCACCTCTTTCATACTATAATTAGTGCCGCTCTTCAACAAGCAGGCAAGCCTGTCTATTTATGGATTCGAATCTCTTAAGAGTGTTTATCTTGGGATTCCGTTATTGTCTGCATGGATGCAGGATTATTCCGGCTCGTTTTGCCCAAAAGCCTAAATTAACAAATTTATGACAAAATAACGCCGAAGATCTTGTTGAATATTTGTTTCGTTTATTTCGTTTACGTATTTTTGTAATAAAGTTGGATACTATGGAGGCTTTATTAGGAAATACATCGAAACAAGACCAGAAAATGGCCAAATCTTTTATAGCTCAATTAAAGGATGTGCCTACGGTTCGTAAAAAAAATCAAGATATTGAAATTAAAGTTGGCAATCAGGCGCTTCCTCTAAAAGTGCCAGATAAAGCATTTTCTTTTTTAGTCGATATTATTGAAAATATGGCAGAGGGCAAACCCTATGTAATAATTTTATCAGATGAGCTCTTGACTTCCCAACAAGCAGCTGATATACTGAACATCTCTCGCCCCTATTTGGTAAAATTGCTAGACGCCGGAGAGATTCCCTTCACCAAAGCCGGCACCCACCGCCGACTTCGACTAAAGGATATACTAGCCTATAAGGGAAAAATGAAAGTCAAGAGGCGTAAAATCCTGGATAATTTGGCCAAGGAATCTCAGAATTTAAATTTATATTAATGAATCTATATCCCTTCTTAGCCGCCTTCAAGGCTCAGGTTGCACGATTAAAGAACCCTCCTCTATCTGAAGAAGATGTATTAAGTATGTTTAAAAAATTGAAATTGACCAAAACAGTCTCAGCCTTAAAGGCATTATTATAACTAGTAAATCTACTTATTCCTTCAGAGATCTTTGAAAATAGATGAGAAAAGGACAGGATAGTTAGATTTAATCAGTAGCCATCAACCAATATAATTTTGAGACGTTCAAAAGTGCAGGCTTTGAGAATTTATCTTGTAACGCTAACCTCATTTTGAAAAAATATTACACAATGACATAAAAAAAACTGACACGTTGAACAGGAAATCCTGCGAAAATTACGATTCTATGTGTCGATTTATAAGCGCATAAAATGTGCTATCCCTTCAGAGGTCACAGCAACTCTTGATTACTACCGGTGAACCGAGGCCCGGAAAGGCGACTTCCACCGGGATCGATCCGATTATATATCCATTAAATAGGCTTCTAGACTATCATCTTTACCCAGCCCGAGTTTTTGTTTAAGCCGGTATTTAGCCATGCGCACACTCTTGGCTTCAACGTGTAATAAAGAAGCGATCTGTTTTGTAGGCAGTTGCATGGACACGTAGGCACAGTATTTCAGATCCAGCGCTGTGAGCTTACCTTGGGCTGCTTTCTGTAGTTTATTAAAAAACTCCGGATGAAGATCTTTAAACTCAGATCTGACTTTGTCAAAATCCTCATCGACCATGCTTTCTTCCCGAAATATCCTTTTCAGTTGTGCGGCTTCGCTGTCGGATGCCGTCAACAGTTGTGCCTTTAGTTCCTGCAGCAGTTCGTTTTTGTGCTCCACTTGTAATGCGCCGGCCATAAGCCCTCTTTGCAGTTGCTCCTGCCTGGCTTTGAGCAGTTGTGCTTCAGCCTCCAGACGTGCGGTTTCTTCCTGATGCAGCCGGGAGCGCAGCTCTGCTTCCTGGTTTTCGAGCGCCAGACGGTTCGCCTCTTTTTCCTTCAGCAAAGCCTGTAACCGGGCTTCCTCTTTTTCCTGGTGAAGCGCCTTTTCTCTCTGCCTGGCATAGCGCAATCGAAAGTGATAGGCCAGAAACAAAAAGACCAGTCCCAGTACTGCAGCAATAGCGATGCCCAGGTATAGAACATTCTGCCTTCGCTGAAAAGCTTCTTTTCCCTGCAGCAGTAAGATCGTCTTTTCTTTTTTCTCTGCCTGATAACGTACTTCCAGCCGCCGGACGGTCTCGAACTGACGGGCATCAAACTCCTTTTTATAATAGCGCAGGTATTCTTTATAATATTTAAGCGCCTCAGATGAATTTCCTTTCCGTTCTGCCATATCAGCCAGCTGTTCGTACAGTAATTCCGCCAGGTAAAAATCCGGAGGATCTAAAGCGGCAAAAAATGACTGTGCCCGCAACAAATAATCCTCTGCCTCCTTGACGTTCCCCTCCTGCAACGCATACTTGCTCAGGATCGTGTAGCAGTTGACCAGCATCTTTTTGTTTGTAGTGGTATCCTTAAGATTATTAAGAGCTAAATGAACATATTTTAAGGTAGAATCCTTTGCCCAGGGAGGAAAATGATCCATATATACCTGTGCAACATATAGAGCAGATAATGTCGCAGGGATACTATTAGTAGGTTTACCTGTTGCCTGTAATAAGGAGGCAGAGTTCTTAAACGCAAATAAAGCTGAATCCAGCATTACCGAATCCTGATAGGTTTCAAAATGTTCCAGGTAAGAAGTCCCGCTGATCTGCCAGGCGGCAGCTATAATATCCTCCCCTGCTGACCGGCGTGCTGCTTCCAGCGTCAGGCGGGCAAACTTTTGTTCTTGTGCCAGATCTCCGCGTTCTGAATAAATCCCAAAGTACAGGTAATAGATGCCCGCCCGGTAACGATCGGCCTCAGGATGTCCTTCAAAATGGTCTAAAGCCTTTTGCCAGCTCTGAACGGCCAGATCCGGCTTACCCTCTATATTTTGGAGCCACCCCTTACCGTACCAGGCCAGTCCCTTAACGATGGGGTCAGGTGTTTTGTCCGCGTACCACATGGCACTGTCCATAGCGCTGCCGGCAGCGCTGTCGCTGCCCAGCGCATTAAAGTATATAGTAGAAAGATAGTAATAGACATACCCCAGCGCAGCAGGATCTTTACTCTGGCGGGCCAGTAAAAGGGCGCGTTGTCCATAATCCATTCCCCTGTCGGGATCGCTGATCACGTAGTCGCGCCCCAATTTTACGATTTCCCGCGCCTGGTCACTAACGGAAATACCAGATCTTTGAATACCCAGTAACAGGGAATCGCCTGGGTCCTGACCGGCTAAAACACGGGTGCTGACCAGAAGACAGCCCCAAATAAGAACTAAAAATAAATAGCGGTGTTGGTTCATACTTATCCCGGTGAAATTAAACAAAATCATATAGGATATCCGGCAATTTTCATAATCATGCATTTAATAATTAAAGATAGCATATATTTTCAACTGATAATCAATGATAAATTAAAAACGTAGACATTTTGTAGACGCTTCCGGAAGGCAGCGGTAGTCATTTGGTAGGTATCAAATCCTTGGAAAAGCCTGTAAAACCTATCAGATTTGTGTCTGTAAACGCCCCAGCAGATAAGCTGTTGCTGTCAACCGGTTTCTGACAAAAGATAAATAAACAGATGAAAAAAAATACGCAATTAAGATTATCAACAACAGTCGCCCTGCTGGTATTGCTGTTTGGGTGCGCAAAGCACTTTGCCAAAGGAAAGCCCATTGACCCTCAGAAAAACCAGTTATTGCAATTGGAGTCAGACAAGGCCAATAAGGGCAAGCGGTTCAGCGTGACAGGTTACGCCGCGTTTGGTAACGACATCAAGGTGGGACCAACTGATGATCCTGTCATAGACATTTACAGCGAGCCTGATGGTAAAGGCCGGCTTCTGGTCAGTTTTCCTATCCATTATGGGAAAGGGGCTAATAAAGTACATGTGCCCGAAGAGTTCACCAATGCAGATATTGTATTATATGACGACAATGGCAAAACGCACCCTTATAACCAAAAAATGCAGTTCAGTTTCACGCTTGACTTACAACTAGATCGCCAAAGGATAGAAAAATACCTGCTGGACGACAAAGGCATCCCTGACATCCACAAGAAAGTTCTGGTATTTCCTGCCTATTTAACCAATATCCGTGTCGACCCAGCGGAATAAGGGTTCGAATCCGGTATTCCCACACTGATGATTTTACAGCGCATTCATATTATTAATATTATCAAATTAATTAATACATATAAAGATGGCCACTTTAGAAGATAACCTGGAAAAGTTGGAAGCTGTTCTCCAAAAAGATTTCCCTTCAGCGTATGTACTCTTGAATGAACGTCTGATGAATGATGAAATCCATCTGTTGGAAAAAAAGCACAAAATATCCTTGCCGGCCACACTGAGACCACTGTACCGCTGGCACAACGGTCAGCAGGAAAAAACATATCCCGTTTTTTTCTTTGGCACTTTTTTTTCCCTGGAAAACTCACTGGAGCTCATAAGGGCAGCCAGAGAAGGACGCTATCATTTACCGGAAGGATTTTTCCCCATCGCAGGCGACCTCTCGCCGGCGGTGGTGCTAACCGGGCTGGACCGGGACGGCTATTTTAATCAGCATCCGGGAGAAATCGTAGAGATCGATTTTGACTGCTATACAAGCACAGCCCTGGCTCCGGATACCGTGGCGCTGACCCATCAAATAGCAGAAATCTATCAAAACGGGGCAAAAGATAAAAGAAAGCTACACTTCCCAGCGGGCAATAAAAGAAAACCGCTCAATTTTTAAACAAAGACAGCAGTATTGCTGGTTCTTTAATTGTAAACACTTAAAATCTTCCTTATGCACACCAATCGTTTTTTAATGCGCTATCCTGTTTTATTTTTTGTCCTGGCCGCCATTATCATCAGTAATAACCTTTTTGAATATGCGCCTGCACAGGTACTGACAGGAATAATGGCCTGGCTGATTCCGGCTATTTTGGTAATATTGGGTATTTATGGTATTTCGCTCAAAAATAAGTCCGGTAAAAAAAAGAGTGCCTCCGGAAATACAACGTTTACAAAGAAAGATAAAAGCTAATGCATCTATTACAGCAGTATCAACAACAATGTCCGGTGAGAACAGTACAGCTGCTACTGTGTATCGTCCTTTTGGCCACAAGTTGCGAGGCGCAGCACCATACAGACCTGCAGGAGCAGGGTGTCAAGGGGCCTGTAAAAAAAATTACGATTAAAAACTATTTAGGTGTATCGGTACCCTTCAATGAAGACAGTGCCATGTTGTACGAAACAGACATTTTTTATATTAACAGGAAAGGCAATATCGACTCTACCCTGCTGCTGACAAGATCCGGCTATGGAAATGAGCTGGCAAGATACCAGAAAAGTACGGCCACCTACCGCCACGGCAAAAAAAAGGAGCTTACCTATAACTACAAGTCCAGGCAGACGGCTACCGTCCAGCGGACCGCTATAAGCGACAGCAGCTACCGGACAACAATCCTTAATAAAGAAAACAGCCAGACAACAAGCACTACTTATTACCTGGATCAGGATTATGTCGCTTACAAAATGGAATCTGTGGTGCTGGATTCTAATAAGCATACACTGCTCTCTCAGGGCAGTGAGCGCTACGACAAAGACAGCAGCGGCCTGTATCAAAAAGTACGCTATCACTTTTCAGATATAGATAATGACGCTAAAAAGAATGGGGTGATCACCTATAAAGACTTTGACAAATATGCCAATCCCGGCAAGGTGATCCTTACCCATCTGGATAAGCCTGATAAAGTGGAAATGCGCATTTTCAGTTATGAGTATTATTAATATCATTAAACGACGCACTATGACACGCCTGTTTTTATTTGGTGCCGCACTTTTATTTTCCGCCAGGTATTGCCGGGCACAGGCACCTGTCTGGTTGTTACCGCCGACGGATTCGGTCAGCAGCATAAGCAGTTTTTCGCAGGGACTGGCTAGGGTATCCTTATGGGGCAACCACGCGCTGCACTATATCGACACCCTGGGCATATTAAAAACGTTCGATGGCCCTTTTGATGAGGCGGGCAGTTTCCACGGAGGGCTTGCCTGGGTCTCGTCCACCGACGCGAATGGCAAAACATTGTATGGCTATATAAATAAATCCGGTAAGGTGGTTATCCCCTGCATTTATGACAAAGTACAGGACTTTTCCTGTGGTCTGGCCGCTGTGGAGCGAAACGGTGTCTGGCAATATATCGATAAGCGTGGTAAAACAGCCATTAATGACGACTATATCATCACCAAAATGCCATATATTAATGGTCAGCAGAAAGAACAAATGATGGAAGTGGATCCACCTGCTTTTCACTCGGGACGGCTCCTCTTCCGGGATAAAAACGGTCTTTATGGCTACAGGGACACATCTGGCAGGTTCGTTATACCGGCCCAGTTTGACTATGCCCATGACTTTACAGATGGTGTGGCCGTGGTCTCCGATACGGTACCCGCTGCTGAAATGAAAGGCGATGACACGCTTAGCCGGCTCTATAACAGTCTGCCCTCGGGGCCGCCCGATTACCAGTCACGGCTTATTGACCTGGATGGACAGCTGCTGTTTAAACTAAAAAAGAATATTACCCTGGATATGAGCCGGAACTTCTCTAACGGTCTGTGCGCCTTTCTTAAGGAAGACCAGGACAGCAGTGGCTGGGGCGTTATGAATAGAAAGGGACAGGTCATCATCGCTCCAGTGTACCGCAATGAACCGATGCCTGACTACGACGGGGTATCTTTTGTTCAGGTAGATGGGGATGAGAGTACAGGCAATAAAGACGGCTACCTCATCACCTTTGACAAACGGGGTAACACAATTGCTAAAATCCCCTTTGTTACACCTTATGGGGACCTTCATGACTCCAATCTGGGTTTTCATGAAGGTTTGATGGCCGTGCAGCTTGGAGATCTCTGGGGCTATATAGATGCAAAAGGCCAGGTAGTCATCCGCCCCCAATTCGACGCTGCCATGAATTTTTACGAAGGCTTTGCTATTATAAAAACGCATGAGGGAAAAGTAGGTATTCTTAGAAACCCGTTAAACGCGCGCCGCAACTAAAACTAAAAACCCTGGAAAAACTACTTTGCTGACCTGATCATTACCAGATGGAAACACAGACACACATACCGGACAGCCTGAAAGAACAGATGATACTGGACTGGGAAGACCAGTCGCTGGTCCGGGCCCTCATGCATTTCTCCTATCTTTACCAGGGCCTCTTGCCAGTTGTCGGAGGCGGACTTTTAATGGCCATGGGCCTGCTTGTTGGCTTTGCGGCAATAACATTAAAGGCGTCTGGAGCTATTTTATTTATCCTGGCACTGCTGCTTACGATAGCGGCCCTGTTGTCCCTTCGAAATGGCCTGAGAGTCCTCACACAGCAAATACCCTGTTACCGTGGCCTGCTTGCAGGCGACCCCAAGACAGTGATTACGGGTCAGCTGACGGCCGTTCAGGTCACAGGCAGAAGCCACCTCTATAAGATCGGCAATACCCAGACGGCTGTCTGGATACCCCTGGGTAAAAAATATTTTAAGTTAGACAGTTATTCTTTTTCCAGGTTCGACACCGTCGTGGATAATGTTACGGCGCTGCATTTTATTACACTTCCCGGAGGCAAAAATATTCTGCTAAAAGTAATCTTCCCTTCATTTCCCGGGAAGGAAAAACAAAGCGCCCTGACTCAAGGCGAGCGCCAGCGGCTAAAGGAGACCTCTGTCAGGGCAGCCAGCCTCACCCGTAAAATGGTCTATATTTTTTTAGCAGTATTATTTGTTTTGCTGTCTGTGCTGGCAAAGGGGGATCTTCCGCTCTGGGGAGGCCTGACGGCCGTTTTACTGCTGACCGGTCTTCTGCTTCAAAGATGCATTTATATAGATACCCGCCGGAGCGAAAAACGGTTAAAGTCCGTCCGAGAGAAAACAGAGGTCGCAGGCATCATAACCCAGACCGGCATTATCCGCTACCGCATAACGCCGGTGAACAGTGCCGACTATACCCTCATCATGGTAGGCGGAAGGTGGTACGTTCTGGCGTTTAAAAGGATATTTCAATGCCCGGAAAAAATCAAGTTCGCTTTTATAAGACCCGGAGGGAGATTGATTCCTGTACAACTGATTAACGGTATAGAGGGTCCGGAAAGCGGATAATCTACTATCAGCGTAAACAAACCATAGTCCATAACAAAATGAGCGAATATATGAACAGCTATTCTTTCAGATTCCAATATGTCAAGGTTGCCTGGTATATTATTGGCGGCCTGATAGCCGGCCCCCTGCTGGCCCTGGCTGCCTTTCAGATAAACGAAAAAAGTTTACTGTTATTTCTGGTTTCCATCTTTGCACCTATTATTGCAGCTGTATGGATTGCGGTAAAAAAAAGCAAGGCTTCTGACCAGGTAACCCTTGACAGTGATGGCTTCTTTTCCGAGTTTTACGGCAGGGTTTCATATGCAGATATTAAATCCATATCCGGCCCTACGATCTGGGTACAGACGCCCATAGCCCTGATTATGAAACTCAAGTCAGGCCGCAAACTGATCTGGGCCCTGGCCGCCAAATCCAATATGTATAATTCTGAGGAAGATGCCGCAACTTTTAACCAGTTCGCAGAAGCGCTCTCAAAAAAACTGGAAACCTATTATGAAACGCATCCGGCAAGCGGCGCCGTCAATAGCTCCCTGTCCGGCGGGGTGCCTTCCAGCTCCCAGCAGCCCGTCACCGAAAATCCCGCCCAGCAACTAAAAAAAGGTATTTCCTCACGCAAGGCCGCCAAGACCGCTATCCCTTTTGCCAGTATCCTTGTTCTGGTACTGGCACTTAAAAACTGCGGTGTGGATTATATCAGAGAGAAGAAAAACCGGGAAGTCAGGGAGATCTTTCAGTCTTCAGAGACCAGGTATTACAATACGGTAGAAAGCGCAAAACTTATTCTGGACAGCATGCAAAAGGCCTCCGGGCCGGTATATGTTTACACCAATGACTCGGGTGTAACCCTGCACCTTATGCCTGATATCAATACAGAGAACGCCGAAATGTTAAGCAGCGTACCGGTACTAGCCCATAGCTCAATGACAGACTCTCTTAAAAAGTTTGTGGACCATCCGGACAGCTTCAACTATGATATTATCCTACAAACGGAGCGCGGTAAAACGCTCACGGTGAGAAAAAGCGTCTTAAACTATAACGATTCTGCTGACAGCTGGCTATATCTGGCATGCTATGACCCGGATCTGAAAATAACGGACGACGGCAAGATCTCGGAGGACTCCCTTTCTGACAACAGCAAAGTATTTTCCTTTGCCACCGGCATACCGGTATATCCGGATAAATCATTATTGGAAAGTATAGATGGTGCCACCATGAACTTTAAAATGCTGCTGGCAAGAACTAAATTCAACAAACACTACAAGGTATACCTCATGGCTGTATCGGGAAAGGACCATGTCTCTGAAAGCCTGTTCCGGGAAGCCATGTCTGTCTTTAACCGGCAGCTCTCCGACATAAAAGGTGATACAGCCGCATTTCACTTTTCAATAAGATAACCATACAAAGTAGCCTAAAAAGAAAAATGTATGAATAAAAACAGCAGAAAGCATGTTTCAGTGACACTGACAGCCATTGCCGGTTTGTTACTGATGCTTTTTCTAATAATCGTCTCCGGAATTTATGAGCCGCAGGGAGAAACCTTTTCTGCTTTCAATACGATGATGTTCTCTGTGCTGTGTGCTTTTATGCTATCTCTGATAGCGGTATGCCTGCAAAAACAAAATATACCTGGCTGGATTGTTTTTGTCATTAGTTTAGTGCTATTAATAGCCATTATCTGGTTTCTGGCTAGTTTTAGGTTCAAGCTATAGGGACTAAATAAAACATACCCAGGACGTTTAGGTACAGCTTAAAGACGCTTTAAACGCGCCAACCCAACTAATATCTTTATTACTGAATCCAAAAACATGATCCTGAGGCACTTTTATACAGGGCTTTTCTGTCTGGCTTTTCTGCCTTGTTTTGCGCAAAATATAACTGAGGCGAGGTGGGTCAGGCAGCAAAGGCAGACAAAAGCATATCGTTTTGAGCTGCTCATCTGGGGTGATCACCCAGATGAAGGCGCCGTGTACGCAGTAAAAGTAATCAGCAGGAAAACCGGAAAAACTTTGCAGGTTGACTCTGCGTGTGCCAACCTGGATAACGGACCTTTGGACGATATGGTATCTATACAGGATTGTAACTTCGATGGTTACCCGGACTTTTATTTTTTCAATTACATGGGCAATGTCAACAGCACGTATAATTTTTATCTCTTTAACCCAAAGATCAAAAGATTTATATATAATGACGCCTTATCCCAGTTAACTGATCCCTGGTTTGATAAAGAAGATAAAATCATCGGGACCAGCTACCGGGGCAGCGCCTCAAACCACGGCAGCGAGGAGTATACATTCACAGGCGACACGCTGGAAAGGGTGTCGTTATGGGACCAGGACCTGGAAATATGGCCGGAATTCTCTAAAGAAAAAATCGGCGGAATAAATAAAAATGGAATCTGGACAGAACATACTTTCCGCGGCATCTACAAAGCCCCACCCTATCAGATCTACGCTGCGCCGAGCCTTCATGCTAAAATTTTAAAAACAACGAACAGCGAGAGCTATACTGTTATTGACCAGGAGAATAAGGACTGGTACCATGTCACGGGCGACACCACCGGTTGGGTGAAGAAAAATGCCCTTTTTTCAACGCAGCCGCACCCAAAACCGGTAGAGCGGAAATAGCAGGGCCGGACGGGCCTGATTTTCTGCGTTGAGCGCCACCTCATACACCAGGCTCACTACAGCTTCAGTATAACAGGGCATTGAGCACTCCGAAGCTTAGGCACTTCTAATAACCAAATATTTGTTCAAGAGTAAGCCTGGTGACCTTACCTAAGTTTTGTAACGATATACCGTTCACATTCTTTTCTGCGCCAAGAATACAATAGTTATAGGGCTTGCCGGAGAGGTTTTGCTTATAGTAGCTTACCATATCCTCTAAACGCAACGATCGCAGAGCCGCGTACTTCAATATACGGCCATCCATGGTAAGCCCCAGCTTTTTGTCTTCGAGATAAGCGCTGATAATCTCATCTCCGGTAATTCTGGACGTTTTCAGTCCATTGATAATACTGGCCTTTGAGCGTTCAAAGGCACTTTCGGACACCGGCAGAGTTGTCAGCAGGCTGTTCATAGCAGATATGGCACCATTCATCTTATCGGCCTGTGTGCCGACGTAGGCCAACATAGAAGTTTGCTTTTCTTTACTGTCCGGTGCCCAGATCATTGCAAAGGTTGAATAGGCCAGTGCTTTAGATTCACGGATTGTCTGAGAGACTATAGACCCCATGCCGTCGCCGAAATAATTATTAAACGTAGTAATGGTGGCGGCATCCCTCGGATCATAGGCTTTCATATTCCGCACCCAGTACATTTCCGTCTGTACCATCGGATAATTGGCAAAATACACCTGCGGGCGGCTGGTTTTTGTATATTCAAAGCGCTTTTTTGCAGGTGCGCTCAAAAAACTATCCGGTAACTGATGCAGCCTGGCTATTGCAGCAGTAAATAGCGAAGCCTTGAGCGGACCGTAATACGTAATGGTGTGCCTGTAGTTCGTTAAGCGATGCAATATCCCCGTTAGTTCCGCTGCTTTCAGCTGACTGATCTGTTCACCAGTCAATACATAGTTGAAAGGGTTGTCGGGACCAAACTGTGCATAAGAGGTTAATCCGGACATGATGAGTCCCTTGTTTGACTTTGCATTTTCCCTGCCCTTAAGGATTCTGCTTTTTAGCCCCGATAAAGCTGCTGAATTGATTTTACAATGAGAAAGAATATGCTCCAGCAATGTAACCGCTTTGTCAAAGTTCTGCTGTAATCCGCCGATTGAAATCACGGTTTTTTCGCGCCCGACATTAATACTGTAACTGCAGGCAATATTATAGAACAGCCGCTTGATCTGTTCAGCCGAATATTTATCGGTACCCAGAAAAGCCAGATATTGCGCCGCATAAGGTAAAAGCCTGTTATTATCGGAACCAAAATCAAAACGGTAGGTCATCCTGAAAAGCGCATTTTCCTTATTAGGCACAGAAATCACGTCAGCAATTCCGGCTTTTGTAAAGCTCAGATCTTTTCTGTAATCTAAGAATACTGCAGCCGCCGGTCTTACGGGTGCATCCATCACTTTTCTGGCATAAGCAGAAACCGATTCCGGGTTGGTTTTAATAGCCGTGATCTCCGGCTTGGCTACTTTCGTTATGGTTTTCCTTTCTCCGTTGTGTTTTAAGACAGCAACATAGTTATCGAGGAAGAACCTTCGGGCAAATAATACAATTTCCTGTTTCGTCACCTTTCTCATCCGATCTGTGGTAGCCAGCATGCGGTCCCACTCTCCTGCCTTATTTAGCGTAAAGGCCTCTACCAGGTTATCTGCCCTGTCCTCGTTATTTTCAAAACTTCTAAGCTCGGATACCTGCTCATTGGCAACCACTGCTGAAATCAGGCTTTCGTCAAAATCGCCGTTTTTCAGCCGTTCAATTTGCTCCAATAGTAACTGCCGGGCCTCTGCCAGCGTCTGTCCCTCTTTAGGCGATCCCATCAGTGAGAACACGCCATAATCCTTCAATTGCGTATAACTGGCACTTGCGCCTAACATCTTTTGTCTTTGATTGATGCCCACATCCATGAGTCCTGCTTGTCCATTGGAAAGAATACGGCTGATCAGCTGCAGCAGCAAACTTTCACGGGTGTTCTGGGCACCCCCTCTGTAACTCACAAACAGGCTTTCATTCCCTGGCCCATAAAGGTTAACTGTATGGGGTTTTGTTAGCGGCACCTCCGGGGCAGGCGAGTATGGCCTCAGTGGTCTTGCCACCATATAGGCAAAGTTCCTATTGATTTTCTCAATGAGTGTATCGTAGTTGAAATCACCGGCCATAATGATAGCCATGTTATTAGGGACATAATACCGATTATAATATTTTTTGATCTCAACAAGTGAGGGGTTTTTCAGATCTGCTATGGTGCCGATGGTCGTTTGACGGCCATAGTTGTGTGTCGGAAAAAGCCCCGAAAGGGTCTTTTGATACATCTGGTTGCGGTCGTCATCCAGCCATCTGTTTTTTTCTTCATATACCACCTCTAGTTCTGTATGGAAGTTCCGGAATACTGGTGCGCGGAAACGCTCGCCTTGCAGTTCAAGAAATTGATCAATAGCGCCGGAGGGAAGATCTTCTATGTAAACCGTTTTTTCCGCGGACGTATAGGCATTGGTCGTTGTGCTGCCAATGATCTCCATGATCTTATCGTATTCGCCCGCAATTGAATAACTGGAAGCTTCAAGGGAAGTAGCGTCGATCTGTTTATATAGCTGCTTTCTTCTCGTTGTATCGCTGGTATGCCGATAGTTTTCGAAAAGCGACTGAATTTTTTCCAGTAAGGGTTTTTCCTTTGCGTAATTCAGCGTTCCGAAGCGGTCTGTACCCTTAAACAACAAATGCTCCAGATAATGTGCCAGGCCGGTAGCGGTGCGCGGATCCGAGGTGCTTCCTGCACGCACAGCCATTCTAAAAACGATACGTGGCGCTTTACTATTTTGCGACAAGATCACCGTCAGGCCGTTTTTAAGCGTATAAAACCGGGTCCTGGCAGGATCATTTGTGACATACCGGTAAGCATAGCCGCCGGATGTGTCGGTTTTCCAGGTATACTTCTGGCCCTGAGCTGCCAGCCCGCAGATGATCAGTGCAGCTGTCAAAACGGTTCTAAAAACAATATATTTGATCATAAAGCTGGATATTAATCATTTTCTTTCCCCAATTTCTTACCTTAATCTAACCGGGCCGCCCCCTTAGTCCATTAATTCCCTGAGTTTATTTTCCAGATCGGCACCTCTTAGATCCTTGCCGATAATTTTTCCCGAAGGGTCAACCAGTAAATTACTGGGAATAAACTCTATACCCAACTTGGTCGATAACTGGTTTTTCCATCCATTTAGATCTGAAAGCTGTGTCCAGGGCATTTTGTCTTGCCGTATAGCGGTTTTCCAGCTATTGGCGTCGTCATCAAGTGAAATCCCAATCACGGTAAACCCTTTATTCTTATATGCATTGTAGGCTTTCAGCACATTCGGATTCTCCGCCCGGCATGGGGCACACCAGCTGGCCCAGAAATCAACCAGAATATATTTGTACGCGGTTTTAAACTTATGAAAGTTCACCATTTTACCGCTGGTGTCGGCTTGTGTAAAATCCGTCATTGGCTGTCCGATCTGTCTTCTGGCCAGAAGATCAAGCCTGTGGGCAATGTTTTTTCCCATTGTCGTCTGCCTGGCAGTCTGGTCGAGTTCAAGGTACAGGCTTTGTATAGTGGTGTAATCATTTTCCAGGCCGATCAGATACATGCTAAACAGGCTTCCCGGATGACTGGCAATGAAAGCATGAACGATACTGTCGCTTTGCTGTTTAAGGATCGCCCGGTTGTCGTCTATCGCTGTTTTCTCCTTTTCAGACGCAGTTTTATATTTATTAAAAAGTGAATCCCACAGTCTGCTTATATCTTTTGTGAGCGTTTTATAGATGTCTGCATCTTGTTGCATGGGCGAACCTGTTAATACATATGACTGGAGTGAATCTTTAATTCCCGTAAGCCGCATTTTCCCGGGAGCTGCAAAGAAATAATAATAATTGCTGCTGTCTGCCATTAATGCTACGCGTACCGGGAGCTCCAGGTTTGTCTCCCAGGTAAAGTTGTCCCCGGTAGCGGTTACTGTATCGGTGATGGATATCCCGTCTTTAATGTAAAAAAGGTGCACCGCTTCGCCGGACAGTCCTTTTAAATGACCTGAAAGGGTGGTATTTTGCGCACGGGAGCGGCTACTTAATAAAGACAGGAATGTAAAAAGAACGCTGCTGAATAGAAGGCGGGTTTTCATTATTATTTTTATTTTGAGGTATAAACAGGGCTACCTTTCGGGCGCTGTTTTATAAAATAGAGAACTGGAGCCCGGGGGGATTGCCCCCGGACGCTGTTCGATTATGGATAAAAGGTTTATTGACTAGTTGTAGCCGGGGTTTTGCGTCAAAAAGTGGTTTAGCTGCCGCTGGGTCTGGGGTATGGGATACAGATCTGCATTTTTTTGATACCCGGATTTCTCGCTGCCCAGTACCACCTCAGCAGAGGACTCTTTCGTTACATTTCTTTTCAGGTCAAACCAGCGGTTTGCCCACTCAAAGCAAAGTTCTCTTTGCCTTTCCTGCATAACGGCATTGAGCACTGCATTTTGGGAATGCATGTCTGCCTTACTGACTGGAAGGCCGGCCCGGCTGCGGATCGTATTCACATCTGTCAGGGCATGTGTAAGCTGATTTAAGTGTGCGGCGGCTTCAGCACGGATCAGCAGTACTTCACCTAAGCGGAAGATCATGTAACCTTCTACTGGCGTGTTAGCGGCCTGCTTATTTTTATACTTATAGGGATATTTCAGTTCCTGGTTATTTACAACGGTTGTGCCGATCCAGGAAGCCAGGCGTTTATCTCCCACCTCAAATTGATCTAATAAAAAGGGGCTCACTAAATAACTGGGGACAGATCCGCTGTACGGCACAAAATTATATGCCTCCGCCGTTTGCTGATAAGAAGTCTTTGCAGGCAATTGCCATATCGCTTCTTTACTCCCTTCTAAAAATACCTCGTTTACGGCAACGTCCCGGATACTGTATAAATTAGAACGGATGATATCGTCCGCCTCATCAAAGGCCGCCTGCCATTGCCCCTGATATAAATATACTTTCGCCAGTAACGCTTTGGCTGTATACAGGTTGGGGCGAGCTTTTCCAGATGACGGGTAGTTTGCTGTCAGGTTCTTTTCTGCGTCGGTAAGATCGGCTAAAATCTGTATATAAACACTGTCAACAGAAGCTCTGGGCAACGTTGCCGTCTGTTTATAATCAATGGAAGTGACCAGCGGTACGCCACCAAATATATTGATCAGGTTAAAATAATACAGTGCCCTGACGACTTCCATTTCTCCGGTTATCTGTTTTACGAAGGAAGCAGATAGTTTATTATTGTCTGAAATACCATCTAAGATGTCATTTACCTGATATATGCCCTTATAAGGATATTGCCACAAAGCGTTCAGGCCGGTATTGACCGGAGTAAGGTTGTAGTTATAAAATGGCGGCCGGTATTCATTATTCAATGTCGTAGATAGTTCATCTGAGGACAGTCCGGTAACGATGGTAAAATTAGCATCGCTATACCCAAAGCCATTGCCCTGGTTATAGGAATAAACACCTGCAACGGCAGACAGGGCGGAGGCGCTGTCTGCAAATTGCTGTGTTTTTGTGATGAGTGTCGGGGGATTGCCCTTAATTTCAATTAATTTTTTACAGGACAGCAGGGTGCTCATTATGATAAGCGCACCAGCTGCCAGACTTTTGGCTTTATAGGATAAGCAGATATTCATGTCAAAAAAGTTTAGAATTTAATATTTAAGCCAATAGCAACAATTCGTTGTAACGGGAAAGCGGTAAATGTGCCTGGTTGTTCGGGATCGCCTACCTTATAGTTTGTAATGGTAAAGAGGTTTTGAGCATTTACATAAATACTGCCACTCTTAACATGTATTTTCTGGATAAAGCCCTCCGGCAGCTGATAAGACAGCGATACGGTTTTAATTCTGAAATAGGTATCATTGCTTAAAACCGCGTCTGATTCCCTGAAAGCGGCCAGTGTGCTGAAAGAACTGGAATAAGAACTGCTTGCCAGGCGCTGAACGGTAGCCTCGTCACCAGAAGCTTTCCAATACATGCCTAGCAGCGCTTCGGGTAGATTGACGGGGCCTCCGGGGTAGCCATCGTTATATAGTGCGGACAAGAAATTCGGAGCGTCGCTGCTTGAAAACTGGCCGAAAATATAGAGACTGAAGTTCTTGTAGCTTAGAGTATTACCAATGCCGCCCATATATTTCACTTCCATATCTCCGATCGGTACCTGATCGCCGCCCTGGGCAGCGGTGCCAAATTTAGGGCTGGAGGTAGCGTTTCCGTTTTTGTCATAAAACTCATAGAGCCCTGTGGCTGGGTTTACGCCTTTATACCGGTATCCGGTTATAATGGAGGTAGGTTGGCCGATAATGTATTTGTCGGCATAGGAAGAGGCTTCCAGATCTGGAAAGTCCAGTAGTTTATTTCTGTTAAAAGTGACATTGAAATTAGTGGTCCAGGCAAAGCTCTTGCCTTTTATGTTGGTTGAAGTCGCTGAAAATTCCCAGCCTTTATTTTGAACAATGGCACTCAGATTACCGAATACACCGGTAAATCCTGTTTGTATTGGTAACGGATAATCGACCAGCTGATTGTCTTCTCTATTTTTGTAATAGGTTGCATTCAAAAACAGCCGGTCTTTAAAAAAGCCGATGTCCAGGGCCAGGTTCAAAGATTTCTTTTCTGCCCAGCTAAAGTCGGGATTATACAGATTATACGGATAGGCGGGTTTTATCCCCTGGAAAGCGGGCACACTGGACAGGTTTTGGTAAAGCGCCTGATAGGAATAAGACTTGGAAGCGTCCTTGCCGGCCGTTCCGTAACTTCCGGACAGCTTACCATAGCTGAGGACAGGAAGCGCTTTTTTTAGTGCACGCTCTTCGGAGAATATCCATCCTGCTCCCACGGAGCCAAAGTTTCCAAACTGGCGCCCGGGCCCAAAGTCACTGGATCCATCTCTTCTGCCGGAGAGCTCAACGATATATTTCTGGTCATAGGTATATTTTAAACGGGCAAAGCCGGCGCTGTATTTAATTAAATTGATCGTTTCTGAGGGATACGTCTCAGTGGCACCGATAATGGATCCCAGGAAGTTATCATTTGAATACCCGTATCCCTCCACCTCATACATGTCGCTGGTTGTCTTTTTATAGGTACCTCCCAACAAGGCCGTGAATACGCCTTTACCCAAAGACCGGGTGTAATTGATCTGGGGTTCGACATTGAGTACCTCCATGGCGCCCTTTCCAAAAGCGGCGCTGGCCACCGCGTAGGTAGGCTCCTGTGCACTGGCCGGATTTTCAGAGCGCTCATCTGTGCTGTTGCGGCTATACCCCACGTTGGCCGATATGGACAGGCCCTGTATTATTTTATAGGACAATCTCAGAGAACTGTTGAAGTTATAGTTTGTCAGATAAGTAGGTTGCTTTAAGGAGCTATAAAAATTCTCAACATTAAGCGGATAGCCTTTGTAGTTCCAGATCAGATTACCGGCACCGTCGGTTAGATCCGGCAGATTTGGTGCTAATAAGACGCCCTTGCTGCCCCCATAGCCTGCAGAGCTGTTCTTATGATAGCCAAAATCGGTCACCAGATCCAGCGTGAATCGGTTGTTGGTAGAGGCGCTGTGGAGCGCACTATGCAAGGTATAGCGCTGATCGGAAAAATCGCCGGGGTAATTATAGTTGGAACGTGTATAGCCGGCGGCTACCAGAAAGGTATTAGAAGCCGATCCGCCGGATACTGTGGCATGCAGATCTGTATTCTGGGTGGACTTACCCGCAATTATCTTCGCCCAGTCGGTGTATTTGTCCTGATCAAAAATTGTCAAGTCCGGCGCGAAGCCTTTGTAATCAGAAGGATCTCCGGAAGGTGTAACTCCGTCTGCGGCAAAGGCGTCACGACGTAGTTGAAGATATTGTGCGGTATTCATCAAACTTACCGGCCTTGCGACATAGTTAAATTGTGAATTGACATTGAGATCAAAAGCCGTTTTCCCGGATTTTCCTTTTTTTGTCGTAATTAAAATAACGCCGTTCGCTCCCTGGGAGCCGTAAACAGAGGTCGCGGTCGCATCTTTGAGAATGGTGATGCTTTCTATATCATTAGGGTTGATGCTGCTAAATGGACTAATGCCGGTCGGCTGGCTTATGCCCCCGTTAAAGGTCTGCGTCGCCAGGCTGTTTAACTGACTGATGTTTACATTTTGCGGAGCAAACGGCACGCCGTCTATGATAAACAGCGGCTGGTCATAGGGTTTTACCTGGGCGGCCGTGCCGAGTGAATTCTGGCCACGCACCTGTACCAGCGTAGTGGCCCCGGGTACGCCACTCATTGCCGTTACGGCAAGTCCGGGCACCTGACCCTGTAAAGCGAGCAGCGGATTGGTTACCGGTTGTCGTGCAATTTCTGCAGCCGTAACGGTCCCCACGGATCCCACAGAGAATCGTTTGGTATCTGACCCGTAGGCAATCACCTGCATTTCATCTAATGGATTAGTGACTGCTTTTAAAACAGTAATAATCGTTTCCCGGTTGTCGATATCGACTTCCTTTGGTTCATACCCTATATAAGATATGACAACTGTCTCCGTGCCTTCCAGACCGCTTAGGATAACATCTCCTCTGGCATCTGTGGTGCCACCGGCATTGCCGCCTTTTATCCGTACGGCAGCGCCTGCCAGCGGCTGCCCGGTGGAATCTGTCACATGGATTTTGAAGTACCGCTGCACGGGCGCTGGTTGGGCCTGCTCCCTCCCGGTGGCCTTTTCAGGCACCCCTTTAGCGGTAAGCACAATGGTTTTGTTGGCGATCGAATAATTAAAGGGTTGGCCCGCAAAGATGCGTTTAAGCACCTCTTTCATCTCCTGGTTACGGATATCAATGGTAACCGGTGTGGATTGTTTTAATTGTCTCACCTGATAGAAAAACAAGTAGCCCGTCTGTTTGGAAATCGCGTCCATGACTTCTTTTAGTGGCTTTTTTTCTACCTTAAGTGTTACTTTCTGGGCCATTGTCCTTGCAGTCACGTGCAATGAGACCGCCAACAGTAAGACAACGGTGATCTTGACGGTCATGATCAATTGTTTTGTGAATAATTGCATACTTTTGCAATAGTTTTAGGTAATGAAATAACTGAGACTTTGATCGGTTTTTGTTTTTATTGCATGAAACTACCTGACCGGTGGCATTGCAGTGCCGCCGGTTTTTAGTGACCATGCGTTAACGTTCTATATATATATTGGCTGCTTGTCCGTTTGCTCCTTTTTCAATTCTAAAATGGATTCCGCTTAATTCCAGCACTTTCAATACTTCCGATAAACTGCCGTTCATATAGGTCTGGCCGCCGAAATGATAAGCAGGAAGCCCTGGCGCATATACCACTGTGATGTCATACCACCTCTCCAGCTGCCGCATGATGGTTTTAAGATCAGCGCCGGAAAAGTTAAATAACCCGTTTTTCCAGGCTACAGCCCCTTGTACGTCCGCATCTTTGATGATCTTCATCTCGCCCCCTTCTGCTACCCTGGCCTGCTCGCCGGGCTTAAGCACTTTGCCAGTAACGGTGCCGGCTGGTATTACTTTTACCACACCTTCCAGCAAACTCACTTTTACATCCGGCTCGTTATCATAGCTGTTGATAACAAACTGGGTACCGAGATCTTCTACCACGGCTTTGCCGACCTGGACCCTGAAGGGCATTTTTTCATTATGCACCACTTCAAAATAGGCTTCACCTGTAATAGAGACTTTTCGCTCTCGGCCGCTAAAGGCCGTTGGATAGCGGATGGAAGATGCAGCATTTAACCAGACCTTTGTGCCGTCGGGCAGTTCTAAGCGGTACTTCCCGCCTCTTGGCGTACTAAGGGTATTATAACTGAGGCCGGGAGCTGCACTTTTGCTGCTGGCCTTGTATACCAACAGGCCAGTCTCTGCCTTTGTTACGGAGCTATTCCCTTGGTTGGCCAGCATACCATTTTTAGCCCTGTCCAATATAATCGTTTGCCCATCTGAGAGCGTAAGTAAGGCTTTGCTGCCTCCTGGCTGAACTGTCTCGGCGATTTTCATTGCCTGGTCTGCTGCCACTTCGTGACTTCCCTTATAGCTGAAAACGCCCAGTGCAATCAGAACAGAGGCCGCAGCGGCAGCTATCACCCACCTGTATTTGACCCGGCGGCCTCTTTTATGGGGTTGCTGTCTGCCACTTTTAATCCGTTCCAGCATCAGATCTCTGAAATATTCCCGGTTCCTGGCCTCCACAGGGATCTCTTCTTCTGACTGAGACTCATACCACTGGTTGAAAACAGCCTCTTGTTCAGGCGTTATACTGCCTTTCAGCCATTTTTCGGCCAGTTCTTCTGGTAAATTATCGTCAGTTTGCTCCATGGAAATAAACGCTTTACTATAATAGCAAGCAAAAAAAGGCGACACCCTTAGTCAGGCGTAAAATATTTTTCGCGTCAGGGAAAAATCAGGAAAAAGAGATTAAGCGAAGCCCGTAACTTTTTGATGGCGTTTGCAATGTGTGCTTCTACCGTCTTGGGAGAGATATTTAAAGTCTCGGCAATTTCTTTTTGAGACAGGCCTTTCTCACGGCTAAGCCTGAATACCAGGCGGCATTTCTCGGGTAATCCCTGGACGGAGGCCTCGAGTCGCTGCTGGAGATCATTAAAATCAAGGAGCTGTTGGGTGGAGGTATCGGCCAGGCTTTCATGTCCGGATGCCGGCAACGCTTCAGCGTCTAAAGCAGCCTGCTTTCTATCTGATAGCTTTCGTATGATCTCATATTTTAAAACAGCAGCTATATAGGTATAAAAACTATATTGAATACGAAGATTTTCCTTTCTGTTCCAAAGTCTTATAAAGGTATTTTGAACCGCTTCACGAGCATCATCGGTGGATTTTAGACGGACAATGGCCCTCTCAAGCAGCTTATCCCAGTACCTGTCATACAGCGACGTAAAGGCGATGTCGTCCCCGCTTTTCAGCAGCTCGATCAGCTCTCCGTCGCTATATGTTGAATAGGAAGACATTAAAAAAATTACCTTATTTTCGATCGATAAAAGTAAGAGGTTTTTTCAATAATAAAAAAAGTCCGGTGGTATCTGGATCATTTTAATCAGCAATTGAGATGGAGCGGGTCGCTAAAAGGTGTTGACTGTCACGAGAAAAATAGCTGAAAACCGATCCGTTATTGGGCAGCCTCTGCTATATTTATATTTTTTAAACAGCCTACTTTGGAATTACTCATAAAGACCATCCGGCAACTCATACCTCTGTCTGAAGAAGACCAGTTGCTGATCAGTCAACTCTTCCACAGAAAAGAACTCAGGCAAAAGCAATACCTGCTGAGGGAAGGAGCCGTTTGCCGGTCCGTCTTCTTTATTGAAAAAGGCCTGGTACGCTACTATGTCAACCACGATGGGGAAGAGAAAACAACCTACTTTAATAAAGAAGGAGAATTCGTTTGCGACTATTTGAGTTTTCTGCCCGGGTCTCCTTCCATGATCCATATCCAGGCTTTAGAAGATTCAGTTATATGGGCCATAGACCGTCAGTCGCTGCAACGCTTTTATAAGGAAGTGCAGCAGGGCGAAAGATTTGGCAGGCTGGTGATCGAACAGGTCTATTTACAGGCAATTCAGCAGGTCGGCTCATTTTACCGGGACCCGCCGGAAACCAGGTACTTAAATTTCTTGCACAGCTATCCGGAGCTGAGCCAGCGTATCGCGCAATACTATATTGCCTCATATGTAGGTGTCAAGCCGCAGTCACTAAGCCGGATACGCCGCAGAATCACCGGCAGCCATTAGTTAACCCAGGTGCATCAAAAAAGACGCGCAGTGCAGGACATTTGTGTTTTCAAAAACAAATTATATGAAAACAACAAATGTAACAAAGCAGTGGGGCTACCGCGCTGCCTCTTTTTGGATGACCCTGCTGGTGGCCGTCATGATTATCCTTGTCGGCATAAAATTCTTTTTAGTCCCTGAAAAAGGGGCCTCCGATTTTGGCATTCCTTTTCAGGATGCCCGTGATATATATTTTGGATACATCAAAGGCATACGTGATATTTTTTCCGGTCTGGTGCTACTGCCACTGTTACTGCTGCGGATGAAAAAAGCCGCTGCCTGGGTCCTCACCACTGCCATTATTATTCCGCTTACGGATTGCCTTATGGTCTGGCGGCTAAATGGCACTGCAGATCTGCCTCATATATTGATTCATGGACTGACGGTCGTTTATATGCTCATTACCAGCTATTTACTGTTCAGGAACAAGGCATAGCCGCTCTCTATCCTTAACTGAACCTGCGCCGCAGGACGCCGATCCCCAAAAGCCACTAACAGAACAACCAGGTGTATGGAGGAGTGCTTCATAGACCGGGTTGTACCCGCAGAGGGCGAAGCTCAAAAAGCCTACAAGGCTAAAAACAGCTGAAAAAGTAGATTTCTTTTCATGACAATTTTATAGAATGCACAAAGAAAATAGGAAACAAAAGGAAACGACCTGCCCGAAAAGGTAGTTTTGGACCTACTTCAATAGATAAGGCAGCCGCTAACCCTGTTTTTAAACGGTAACTGCAGTTGAATTAAAAACCTTATTTCCGAAAATATGGACATTAAAATTAATTTCCTTACATTTGTGCCATGAAAGCGAATACACTCCTCCATTTATGAAAAACGAATAGAAAGTCATCGAAGTGGTGACGATGAACGACTGCGGTTAATCTCTTATACATTATGGTCAGGCGTAAGCGACATCTGTTATTGGCAGCTTGTTGAAGCTATGGTATTCAGCGAGGCGCCAATTGGACTACCTTTCCTGCTCTTCAGTGTGATCCCAGGTTTTGGAGACGTCAAGCGTGCAATGACTGGCAACCCTGGCGGGAAGCTTCATGCTCATGCCTGGCGGCCAGGCACTGTTGACTGAGAGCGCGCAGCCGCGCCATTAGAAACAAAAAATAAATATCCACCAGGCAAGAGATCTGGCCATGCCGCTGGCATGGCAATGACAGCTCTATGCCCCAAAAATGAAAAAATGCAACAAGATACTATATCACAGCAAAACGGCGAAACTGCAAGCCAGGCATCAGATGCCGAATACATTAACTCAGTGACGGACTATGCTTTTCAGGGAATCTTCAAAACTGAATCGTTGGCGGTACATTTTTTGAACGAAGTGTTAGAAGGATTTCCCTATGTTAAAAAAATCACTTATCTGGATAGAGAAATCACAAAAGAGCGGTATCAAACGATCGGCATCTCAGACATACTATGCGTAGATGAGTATGATCGTGAATTCATCATACAATTCCAACGATTTAAGCAGGAATTCTTCATGGATCTGTCGGTTTTATATGCGAGTAGCCGTATTGTGGACAATGCGCCCAAAGAGCAGAAGTCCGTAGAAGCGTGGGATTTTAGGCAAAGGCCTGTTATTTTTATCGCCTTGCTGGATTTTAATATGCCAGGCAGTGATCCCGACAACTACAAGCACGTCATTCAGCTATGTGATATTGGAGAAAATAGAGTAGTCTATGACAAATTAACCTTTATTTTCCTTGAGCTGTCAAAACTTGACGGTTAATCGCAGTTCGTCTTCGAGCATCGGTAATCTGGTATTATCTCTGTTAATCAATAGAGTGTTATAGGGATTATGGAAGCCATGCTCAGAAAAGAACAATAGATCAGAATATGGTATAGGCTTTCCTGCACCCGGCATGCGGTCTATACCCTTTCAGCACTATGATCAACCACTGAACATCTTTAGGATGATTTCAGTGGTTGATTATTTTGTAGTGGACGGCACCGATTGCAATAACAGTGATTAACCAAAAAGATCACTGTGCCGGATAGTTGTATGGATGCACAGGACAACAGGGTAAAAGTGTGCGTTTACGGACAGTTTCTGTGCTAAAAACGAACATATTACATTATAACTCATCTATATGCCACACTAAATCAAAACACAGCCGTTTGGTCTTGCCTTTGTCGGAATGCTATAAAATCACGCCAAATGATAAGAAACTATTTCCGTACGGCAGCGCGCTACCTGCTTAAAAATAATGGTTACAGCATCTTTAATATCATTGGGCTAACCATCGGACTCGCAGCATTTTGGCAAGTCCTCCTATATGTTGAAACGGAAACAAGCTATGATCAGTTTCACCAAAAAGGAGATCAGATTTTCCGGGTATCGACTGACATTGACACACATACAGACAAACGGGAGACCGCTTATTCAGCCCCGGCATTTGCTGTTCAGGCGAGCCCCAGGTTTGCGGAGATTGCGTCTTATGTCAGAGTTGCACCTGCGAGCCTGCTCTTTACAAATGGCGCTATTGCCTATCAGGAAGATCATTGCCTGTTTGCTGACTCAACATTTTTTAAAATATTCGACTTTCCTTTAATAGCGGGTACACCCGGTAGGGTATTGTCCGAACCAAACCAGGTTGTATTGTCCGGCAAAGCTGCTAAAAAATACTTTGGGGATACGGATCCGGTGGGCAAAACGCTTCTGCTGTCTGGCGGTAAATTCGCTACCAAGGTGACCGGAGTGATGAAGGACCTGCCGGTTAATACGCAATTTCATGCAGACATATTAATTTCTATGCCTACCGCCGCCCGGTTCGGAGATACTGCCATGGACAGAAACTGGACAAATGTAGGCGTCCAGACCTATCTTTTGTTACGCTCTGCAGCAAGCTGTAAGACCCTGGAAGCAAAAATACCGGCATTCCTTGAAGAGAAACAAGGCGCGCTTATGCGCGCATCGCAAACAAAATACTCGGTGGTACTGGAACCGATTAAAGATATCTACCTGCATTCAAAACGGGAAGGCGGAGTTTTTGGAAACATCACCAACGTATACATGTTTGCCTGCATAGGACTATTCATCCTCATAATCGCCTGCATTAACTTTGTCAACCTGAGTACTGCCAGATCATCGGAGCGGGCCAAGGAAGTGGGCATCAGAAAGGTGATCGGCGCGGTAAAAAAGCAACTTACGTTGCAGTTTTTGGCTGAATCTGTCATACTCTCCTTAACTTCTTTTCTTCTATCGATCATTGTAACGATACTGGTCTTGCCCGTCTTCAACAGCTTAGCGGGAAAAACCATCAGTAATGGCATAAGTGACAACCCTGCCAACCTCTTTTTAATGTTACTTGTCTCTCTGGCTATCGGGCTTCTGGCCGGCGCCTATCCGGCATTCCTGTTATCCTCTTTTAAACCTGTATCTGTTCTGAAAGGCAAATTTTCGACAAGTAATAAGGGCGTTTTTTTAAGGCGGACATTAGTGGTCGTCCAGTTTACCATTTCCATCGGGATGATCATTGCCACAATGGTCGTATACAGACAATTGCAATATATGCGTAATTCAAAGCTGGGCTTTGAAAACGATCAGATCATGGTTATTGATACGCACTGGGACCCTAATCGTTTTTCCTTTAGAGACAGAATTGATGGGCTCACGGGAGTACAATCGACCTCCCTGGCGTCCAATATTCCAGGCGATGAATCTGCGATGACGCCATCGGTGCTGTTTGAAAACAGTGACGGGGCCATGAAGGCCTCTACTGTTAAACAAGTCTCTGTCGATTTCGGTTATACTGCTGAGTTCAATATGCAATTGGCTGCCGGAAGAAGCTTTTCGCCTTCCTTTACGACTGATTCCAGCCACGCAATGGTCATCAATGAAAGTTTGTCGCGTCTGCTTGGCTTCCTGGATCCACGGCAGGCAATTGGCAAGCGTTATACCCAAAATAACAATGAGGGTACGATAATCGGTGTACTGAAAGATTTTCACTTCAGATATCTGAGAGAGGGGATTCAGCCATTATGTTTAACGGTTGATCCAAATAGCTGGCGGTATGTTTGTGTAAAATTAAAGACAGACAGATTAAAAGAAAATGTAGGTGCCCTTGAAAATATCTGGAAATCCGTCGTCCCGCAACGGCCCTTTTCGTTTTATTTTGCTGATGACTATTTCAACAGGCAGTATCAGGCAGATGAAGACTTTGGAAAACTATTTGTCTGTTTTTCGATCCTGACGATTGTTCTCTCCTGCCTGGGCCTGGTTGGCTTATCCTCCTACAGTACGCTTCAGAGGAAAAAGGAGATTGGCGTAAGAAAATTGCTTGGCGCGAGTGTCTTTAATATTGTGAGATTATTATCTGCTGAATTTTTAAAGCTGGTCATCATTGCCTTCATTATCGCCTCTGTGTTAACATGGTATCCCATACACAGCTGGTTACAGGATTTTCAGTACAGAAGAACCATTCAATGGTGGGTATTTTTATCGGCGGGCGGTGTTGTCGTGCTTATTGCCTTTGCCACTATCAGTATTCACGTATTTAAAGCGGCTGTCTCTAACCCTGTCAACAGCCTAAAAACAACTGAATAACAGGCATTTCCCTGAAAACAGCCGCAGGCAATATAAAGCCCCGGGCAGCTCATAAAATAAGTACTTTATTTTAACAATTCAACTTCTGAAAAGTCCATTAACTTTGACTGAATTGAAAAAACTGGTTACCATATTTTTAATGGCGCTCTATGCCATGTCTGCCTCCGCTTCTGTGGTCAGCATTCGCAGCTGTGGCACGATGCAGAGCAAGGTCGTTATTTCTGCCCTGGAAAATAGTGATTGTTGCTGTGCTGATGGACCTGGCAGGGGCAGCCGTCAAGGTATGGCAAAATCAATTGTCGCTGCCACCCCGGCCCATAATGGCAGCGCAGCACTTAGCGAACAGGCGAACGCGATCACGCCCACTCCCTGCTGCTCGGAAATTGTTTTACAGTCAAGGCTTGCTTCAAATCAGTTGATCAATTCAGAAACGATCAGTGTTCTGGACAGAGCGTCTCAGCTGCTACCCGCGACGCTCCCGGATTATATAACCTGCCGGCCGGCCTTATTGAAGGCCCATAAGCCCACCTTACTTTCCATGAAGGCATTGCCCTCGGCAATTCCGCTCTATAAGCTTTTTCAAAGATTTACACTGTACGGATAGCGGTTTCTTTACAATCCACTTCGTAATAGCAATTAACCATGTACACTAAGAACATGCTGTGCTACTGCAATTGCTGTACGAGGCGGTTAAATATGCCATTTTAAGTAAATTTCATCTTCCGGCGGACTGTCAGGTGAAGTTATCCCCCTGTGTCTAAAGAAGAGCTGAGTAAATAAATAAAAAACTCTATCGTGAAAACGCTAATAATATTATTGAGCTTAGTGATAATAAGCACACAAATCAGTTTTGGTCAAAAAAGACAAATCGTCACGGATACCATTTCTGTAGACGGCATCTGCGAGCAATGCAAAGAAAGAATTGAAGATGCCGCCTTTATAAAGGGGGTAAAAAAAGCAGACTGGAACAAAACCACGAAAAAACTGGTCATTATATATGACCAAAACAAAACCACGCTTAAAGCAATTGAAACAAATATTGCCAAGGCCGGGCATGATGCGGGAGAGATAAAAGCCTTACCCGTAGATTATAAGAAACTTCCTTCCTGCTGCGCCTATAAAGACTCGCAGGTTGACCATTAAATCCAGATACACTGTTAAACTGGTCGTTTCCGGCGTATTCTTATGCAGCATCTTTTTGGAGAAAACAGCATTGGCGCAGTCTGTTTTTCCGGCAACTGGAACTTCTCTGTTAGAAGGAAAGGTATTAGATGCCAGGGATAAGAAACCTTTACAGGGAGCGAGTATCTCTTTTCTGGATGTTAATAAAGGCGTCGTTTCCGATGTTAATGGCCACTTTCAGCTTCCGGTACAAAAGGGGCAGGCATTTTCAAAGCTGGTTGTGAGATATATTGGTTACCAGTCAGATACGCTGTTACTCAAAGCAGCGTTTAATCCTGACTCAACCAGCCTCTCCATTATGCTGACGCGTCAGGATCTCAACGCGGATGCGTCCGCTGTCACGGTACGTTATGAAAGAAAAAGTACGGAGATTAGTCTACTTGGCGCGATCAAACAAGAGAAAATTGGCGGTGCAGAGCTATTACGGGCTGCCTGTTGCAATCTAAGTGAAAGCTTTGAGACCACGCCTTCTGTGGACGTAGGCTACACGGATGCCGTAAGCGGCTACCGTCAGATTGAGATGCTGGGACTGGCAGGATCAAATACTTTCTACACCCGGGAAAACATACCGGAAAACAGAGGATTGGCATCTGTGACTGGCTTAACATTTACACCCGGCACCTGGCTGGAAGGCATTCAGTTAAGTAAGGGGACCGGATCCGTTGTAAATGGTTATGAAGGTGTGGCAGGGCAGATCAATACTGAATGGCTGAAACCATTTGAAAAAACAGCCCCCAGGCTCTTAATAAACGGATATCAGAGTATTCAGGGCCGCTCAGAGGGCAATCTGGTTTTCAATCACCGCCTAAGCGATGCTGTCAGCACAAACCTTTTGCTCTATGGCCGCTCTGACTGGCACAGGAATGATCAAAATAAAGATGGCTTTATGGACAACCCAGTCGGCAATCTTTTTGTAGGATCCAACCGGTGGTTCTATTTTAGCCCGGGCGGGTTTGAAGTTCAGGGAGGTATAAAAGCTGTTTATATGGACGGTACTGGGGGAAAACTGGATTTTCATTTTGACAAAGATCAACCGGAGGCCCAAGAATCTGATATATGGGGATACCACAGTAAAATAAAAAGACTGGAGGGGTGGGCCAAGATCGGCAAGGTCTATGTCGATCAGCCTTATAAAAGCATGGGACTGCAATTATCAGGTGTCACGCATGAACAACGCAGTCTTTACGGCGATCGGAACTATAATGCTGATCAGAAAAGTTTCTATGCCAATTATATCTATCAGTCAATCATTTCCAATACCAATCATATTATAAAGATGGGTGCCAGTCTTCAGGCAGACAAGTTTAATGAAAGCTTTGTCAATTGGCGAATGCGGCGTAAAGAAATTGTTCCGGGCGCATTTGTGGAGTATACGTATAATTACCTGTCTAAATTAAATATTGTCGCCGGCCTTCGCGGAGACCATCATAACCTTTTCGGCAATTTCCTGACTCCCAGGCTGCATATCCGCTACGCCCCTTTGGAGAAAACTGCGATCCGTGCATCCATTGGCAGAGCTGAGCGAACGGCTAATTTCCTTTCAGAAAATACCGGGCTAATGGCCAGCAACCGTCATTTTATGATAAACGGAGTGGATGTAACAAAGATAAGCCAAGGAGCCTATCCATTTAAACCCGAGGTCGCCTGGAATACCGGAATGAATATTACGCAAAAATTCACGCTCGGCTACAAAGAAGGCTCATTCACGGTTGATTATTATTATACCGATTTCAAAAATCAAATCGTCACTGATTTTGAGTCTGCAGGCCTAGTCAACTTTTACAACCTGAAAGGTAAGTCTTATTCACACAGTCTGAATTTTCAACTGGATTACGAATTGGTACATAAACTGAATCTCAGATGGGCCTACCGGTATTTAGATGTACAATCCACCTATGGAGGCGTACTTAAACAGCGGCCGCTTGTGGCCAAAGACCGGGCATTTTTCAATGCCAATTACGAAACCCGCAACAAGTGGAAGCTAAATTACACGCTCCAATGGATTTCAACAAAAAGGCTTCCTGTGAGTTATGCCTACCCGGAGAAGCAATCTCCTTCTTTTTTCCAGATGAATGCACAACTCAATAAAAGTTTCAACGCTGACAAGCTGGAATTTTATGTGGGCGCTGAGAATCTTACCAATTATATGCAGAAACCTTTAATACTTTTAGCGGCACACCCGGACGACCCGGGATTTGACGCCTCGCAGGTTTGGGGTCCGGTTATGGGAAGAAACCTATATATCGGTTTCAGGTGGAAACTATAGTCTTCTTGTCCGGCAGACTGAATGGTGTCTTTGTCAGTTTGAGGCCATAAAAAAGGTAGCGACCGGTTCGCTACCTTTTTTTGCTAATCAGACGATTGTACCACCTTTATGGCGAGCCATGCAGCTCCCTATCACGCTCAAATCACCTTAAGTCTTTTATAATACAATACTTTGCCATACAGAACAAATTGGCGTCACCATCTTCTGTTCAACATCTGTCCATAACTGGGCCGCACTGCGTGAATATTACGAGGCTATCTTGTCAATCAGCCAGGCACGTATCGCAAAAATAATAACTGAGCTTAAATCACACCCTATTCCCGCCCCTGATATTGTAGCTATATACTTACAAATAGGTCAGACGCTTATATATAAGTTTGTACTAATAAAAATATCAACTGTGCGAATAACCTTTAATTCAAAAAATATAGATTAAATAAAGGAACACCTGTTGTGGCGGTAGTTATTATCAATGGCATAAGACAATTACAACCATAAAAATATCGATAACCAAATCCTGAAGAGAATGGAAAAGGCCTGCATTATAACTGTAACAGATGGGTTACTGCTAACCTTGGTGGAACAGATAATAAGACAATTAAGATACCGCTTTCAGGATCCGGTGACGTAGCATGGCCAGCCGCAGCGGATAGCGGATGTAACGGCGCCTCTTGACTTGCGGGCTCGATAAAATTGATAGCAATAATTTAGTGGGAGACATTAGCTGGCGCAGTATGACACAAGCTTCCCGTTATTGTAACAGCCTGGTCACTACTGCAACAACAAGCCAGATGTTCTATCACTGTAAATAACGGGAATATCTGAATAAACAGGCTTAAACATAAGCTTACTTCAAAATACTGCAGAGCAGCAGAACAAACAGTTTTCTATAATCTTATTGGCGCAATAATCTTAATCATTTTTGATTGATGGCTACCCTCCCGGACCACTACAAAAAAGGAGCACTCAATTTACTAGTGAAGTACATAAAGAAAAAATAATTGTTCAACAAAAACCAGATAATAAGGTAAACTTCAATTTAAGCAATATGAGTGCGAAAAAAAACTTACATATTTATGCTGAGTTATGCATTTCAGAAAAAACTCACTTGAACAGTCAACTGATGCCGGCCTCAGGAAATAGTACACAACATCCAGTTTCCTTTGCAATTTCAAATGATTGTAAAAAATTATTTGTTTACAAAGCAAGTGCAGTCATTAAAATATTTAATTCCATGAAAAAAGTCGTTCTGATTAAGACTGCCGGCGCAATGGGATGCCCGACTGTTTTTGATTTAAAAGGGCTTAAAAACGGCAGTTACATAATTGAAGCAAATAGGCAAAAATATAAATTCAGATATTCTGGAACTCAGCGTTCATTTGCAGCCTACTTGTTCCATTTCTTTAACCGATAATACATTTTTTTACCTAAGCAGGCAGACAAACGGGTCATGTCCGCGGTATATGGTAGTATTATTAAAATTTAATATATATCAGCTCCGTATTGCCCACTGACACAAAAAGAATACCCCGGCAAAACAGATCAAATCTATAGAGCCACGGGGTATTACTTTTAAGCTTACGGTAAGCTGATATCAGCAGTTTACAAAATCCGGTCCTTTGTCAAAAGGAGGAAGATAGCTGTAAAACTAGCCGGTTAAAATGTTTAGTTCTTCACAAATTTTCCAATATTGGAAACGACACTTCCATCTACCATCTGTATAAAATAAATCCCCTTTGCTAAAGAACCAACGGCAATAGTTGTATTACGTGTAGTCAATACCCGCTTGCCATTAGCATCTACAATATTATAAGTTACATCCTGCCCTGATACCCCAGAGATGTAAAGGGTATTTTTAACCGGATTTGGGAAAAATCTGATATGACTTTGACCGCTGACTTTTATTGAAACGGTTTTATTATAATAGTTAGCCTGATCATTAAAATCAATTTGCTTTATGCGGTAGTAATTAAGCCCGTTAAGCGGGTGGCTATCCAAAAAACTGTAGTCAATAGCCTTTGTGCTATTACCGTTGGCAGCCTTGCTTATCTGTGTTCCTACAGGTAAATAATGTATCCCATCGTTTGAACGTTCTATAATGTAGCTCTTGTTATTCAACTCCGTAACTGATATCCATACTAATTGCACACCAGCGGAGGTTAAACCGGCTTTGAAAGATTTGATTTCAGTAGGCAAAGTGGAAGGCGAACAGCTACTTTCAGTCCCTGAAGAAGCTGCACCTTTATTACCAGATGTAACGGCGGCTTTCGTCAGGTTAAGTACAATAGCTGAGCTATTGGTTAAAGGGTTAGATCCCGTAAAATTATTTTGAACTTCTATATAGCCTTCTCCCTGTAAAGGTGGCGTACCGGAAGCATTTACAAGATCATTGGTTACAATTTTTCCAGGGCAACTCATATAATTAGGTGCGTTATTGAATTTCAAAATGCCAGACACAGTTAACGTCCCTTCAAATCTATTGTTGGGGTTCGCAAAGTTTAAATCTCCATTTACGTCTAGAGTTCCACCCTGCTCTATTATTAGAGAGCCTGCATTGAAGGTGCTATTGCCATCTGCAGTAAAATGTGCTCCGTTTTTTATATTTATCGTCTCTCCTGATTTTAAACTGGGCGTGTACGAGCTCACCGTGGTTTGCGAATTTTCTCCAAAAATTAGCTGCCTGATGTCGAGAACTGGCCAGCTTTTATAACAGCGCCTGCCCCAACCAATAAACGGCTATTCTTTCCGTACAACTCCAACGATCCGCCATTAAGATCTAAATTACCATTGATAATCAACTCACCGCCGCCTCCAATACTTTGAGCTGTAATACTTACGCCTGCTGGAATTGTTATTGTCGTACCTGCACCCCATTGTAAAGATCCATAAACGCCGTTAGCGCTCAGTGTAGAGTCTTTTGCGATCCACTGACCAAATGACATACTGCACAGCAAGGCGCCCGCTGACATAATAAATAGCTTTTTTTTCATTTCTTATTTTTTTGTTTAATTCAGTTAGTTGTTCTACAAATAAAGTTGATGGTAGCTGCAATGTTTAATTTCCTGCGGGCGTTAATAATTGCATTCACTATAGTCAGCCCATGTTGAAGTATTCAAGCCGGCATAAAACAGTTGCATGTTAGGAGTTATTACCTTTTCCTTATTGTAAATCGGGTGCAAAGGTTCGAATAATTTTCATACCATTATGTCAAATTACAGCTACGACGAAATGTATAGCTAACCGCCATTTACTTTTCATATTGAAGAACATAATTTTGTCCGTCTTCCATTAGGTGACATTCAATGAAAAGCATTCAATTACTAAAAGACAGATTAGTCGAATCAAGCTACATCGACAGTTAAACAGCGCATGTATATCCGTCGACTAGGCAAGCATAAATTATCAGTGGCTACCGTCAGCCCGAAAATGTTACTGAATTTTCCCGCCTTGGCTTTTAAAGAAGCATAGACTAAGCTATAGTGTGGCTAAATAACTACACACCTCTTTGAACACTTGATTTTAATTTGCGGGAAATTTATCGGGGATATGAGTATTCTGTGAGGCAGATTTCTAATGATAAAGACATTTAATAATTTTATATAAATATATTCCAGATAGAAAATCCCATAGGCGAATATATCTTTTCCTGATTATGGAAATAATAATTCAAAGCCCTTAAAAAGTGTATGATAAGTATAAGATTTTCCTCTTACTATTTAATTGAACTAAGCCAATAAATTATCAAAATAAACAAATCCCGGAATGCCTATTAAAGTTTTAATTGCCGACGACCATTTCCCGGTCCGGTTCGGTCTGGAATTACTTACAAGAGAAGTATTGGGCGCAAATACAAAAATAGAATTCGCGAACGATTTTCATCTGATTCTGGAAAAAATCAAAAAGGAATCTTATGACCTGTTAATAACAGACATCATTATGCCTGGCATGGATTGTTTGACAATGATGGAGAAAGCCTTTAAAATATTGCCTAATCTGAGAATTCTTGTAGTCAGTGTCCAGCCCAAGGAAGTATTTGCAGCAAGATATATGAGTGCAGGTGCATATGGATATGTGTGCAAAACTGATTCAGATAATGAATTAAGAAATGCGATATATCAGATCAATTTAGGAAAGCGTTATTATCCCCCTGGAATCATAGAAAAGAAATTCACTGCTCAACAATTTGATCGAAACAATTTATTTGAGCTCTTATCCCAGAGAGAGTTCTCGGTTATGACACTGCTGCTTAAAGGCAATGGGATGATTGAAATTGCAAATGCCCTATCCCTGAGTCCCTCTACTGCAAGTACGTATAGAAGCCGAATCTTTAATAAGCTTCAAATAAAGAGCTTAATAGAGTTATATAATCTGGCAAAGGAATGCAAGATTGTTATTGATTAATATACATGGCAGCTGCTGCCCTACCTCTGTGATTCAAAGTTTATACAGGTTAATTGCCAGTAGCTGCCATAAAAGAGACAGATCCAATGATTCCCTAAATGTAAGTTACAGCAAACATAGCAATAAACATACATACCGCCCCCTTGGCTGAGTTGGTTAAGGATTCTTAGTCTATTTACGGTCCCCTCCACGGCACTATTAGAAGTCCGCTGCGGTAATTGGCTGTCCATCAGAAGGCTGTCTAACCTCTGCAAATGGATTAGACGGCTGCATACCCAAATCAGGCAACCCGGCAATCCTCAAAAAGAGCATAAAACCCGGGTGACATAATTCGCTACATTATGCCTTGTAGAATTATTACTACACAACATCTAATAAGGTAGCTTTAATTTTGTAACAGGTGGAACAAAGTAAGTTTTAGGGGCTGCAATCAAAAAAAGTAGGCAATACTGCATTATTACACTGCTTAACATTAAATGAAACAAAATGAGAAAAGGCCAAAACTATTTTTACAGTTCGATGGGGCACTTATACAAGGGGAAATAGAAAATGAACAATACGCCAAACCTGATCCAGACATTGACGCCCGTCTGTTGCTTTTCCATCGATAAACGAATAAACGGTGAACCTTACTAGCGCTCCTTTAATTGATTGTGTCTTTTTTATAGTCTCCTTCTCTCTAAGCACAGTCATGACTTCCTTTTCGATGCGTAAAATATTGATTCTGGATGTAAAAAAACACATCTCAATTGTAAAGTATCAGGCAGGAGTACCAAAGATTGTTTCAAATTTAGGCGGTATCGCAATTTTTATCCCACTGTTTACCATAAATGCCATAATCAACCACTGGTTAAATAACAGCTTCTTGCCTGTCATACTAGCGGTAGCAAGCCTTGCATTCTTTATAGGACTTAGGGATGACTTAGTTCAGTGGCGGCGCCACCGTATCACCCTAGTGAAAATAATATGCATACTACTTGTTATTTATTTAGGCAAATTCAAAATCAGTTGCTTAAATGGTCTGTTTGGTATTTATAGTTTATCACCACTAGTGGCCTATATAGCCGCAGGTCTTCTCGTAATGCTACTTGTGGAGTTTGCAGAAAGCTTGAATAAAATAACAGGATTGTTACCTATTATTGCCGGTTATTCATTCCTGATCTTTGGTAGTGCTTTTGCCTTGATAAAAATTAATGCACTGGCAACCTTATGTTTTGGTTTAACAGGAAGTCTTATTGGTTTTATAACCTTCCAAAAACAACATCACAAGCTAACTTTAGGTAAAGCGGGCAGCTTATTAATAGGCATTCTGCTGGGCTATATGAGCATCTCTCTACTCTGTGCAAACCGTATTACCAGTTCTTTCAGTTCTGGCGCGTCTTACAACGACATCCTCAATATCCCACTCTCAATTTCTTTTGTGCTGTTACCTCTTTTTGACATTATTAGACGCATACTGTGCACATTTGTGACCCGGACCCGGTGGAATCACAACCTGCCCATCCCCGTCATTTTGTCAAGATATGGATATAAAGACGGAAAAATAGCCCTGCTAATTGGTTCAATAAATGTCATTTTAATGCTTATGATAGGCTATTTAAGGTACCTAAATCTAGGGTTAAATATAATTTTTTGCCTGCTAGCTTCTTTTTGTACGCTCATTATGTGGCTTTTGTTTACCATTTTCCCTGGTGAAGCCTTAGACACATTAAAACAAAATAAGATGTCATAATTTAAAACTTCTTCATTAAATCATACAGATATGGCAATGTTTAATCATCTACAAAGATTGTTTTATTTCCCATCGGAAATTGCCGGTAAAAACACGCCAGAACAAACTGAAGGAAATGGCAGAAATCCATTCGTCAAGATTGGCGACCAGATCAAACTTCACACCCGATCAGGTACCTACCGGGTACTGGAGATCGAAGAGGGTTATTTTGTGGTTACCGGTATCACTTACAAATGGTTCATAAAATCCGTACTCGAATTTGAATGTAAATGGAGTGAATTCAGATGCTGGTCCAGAAAGGTGTAAACGACTACCTCAAGAAAGGTGTAAAATTCAGTCCTACACCTCTTACAAGTTCCTAAAACAAGATGATACGAAAAAAAGATGTTTGAGCGCCGATCGATCTGAGATCAAGTCCCTCTTTAATCTCGTGGATATGTTTTAGGCCTCCCCCTTTCAAAAGCCAAACCGCTCTTATATCTGGGCAGAATTAACCATTTTATTAACTTTTGGCGAAGTATAGTTTATTATATCTCGCCATAACTAACAATTTTTACGACTTCTGGCGAGGTATCCTTTCTTATATCTCGCCATAACTATCAATTTTACCAACTTTTGGCGAAATAAAAGTACTCTTCTCTGCGATGCCCCGCAATATGATCCTGAAAACCTATTTTGCAGAAAAGAGAATTCAACGTCGGTAATCTATTATAAGACAATATATTACAAAAACAAGAAAATAACCTGTAGATATCTTGTCTATTGAACTGTTAGATTTGTAATTCCATCAGACAAGCTAAAATTGTGACAACGCTTCCTATCATAGACATCCTGATTATCATCCTCTATCTGGCAGCTATGATCTATGTAGGCTATTATTTCTCCAGGAGAGCGAAAAATCAGAAGCAATTTACCACCGCTTCAGGAAAAATACCCGGTTGGGCAATCGGCCTTTCGCTGTATGCCACCTTCTTAAGCAGCAACACTTTTCTTGGTGTACCTGGAAAAGCTTTTGGCGGCAACTGGAATGCTTTCGCTTTTAGCCTTTCTATGCCGGTAGCCGCCTGGTTAGCCGCGAAGTATTTTGTACCCTTCTATCGGGCAACAGGCGAAGTCTCTGCCTACTCTAACCTAGAAAAACGATTTGGCCCCTGGGCCCGGACATATGCAGTTATTTGCTTCATCTTAACCCAAATTGCACGCATAGGCTCCATATTTTTTGGTCTGGCACTGACACTTCAGGCGCTTACCGGTTACGATATACATCTCATTATGCTGATCACAGGAACCTGTATCATTTTATACACAGTAATGGGTGGTATTGAAGCCGTTATCTGGACAGAGGTTGTGCAAGGTATTTTAAAAACGGCGGGCGCTCTGGTGGTTGTCTACCTTGTGCTATCCAATATCGACGGCGGCATCGGTGCAGTTTACCAAATAGGCCGTGCTGATCATAAGTTCAGCCTGGGTAGTTTTGTGCCGGACTTTACCACTTCAACTTTCTGGGTCGTCCTGCTTTACGGGATTTTTATCAACCTGAACAACTTCGGTATGGATCAGAATTATGTTCAAAGGTACCATACAGCCAAATCAAAAAAAGAAGCAGCCAAATCGGTTTGGGTATGTGTCTGGATATATATCCCCGCCTCTCTTTTGTTTTTTGTCATTGGAAGTTGTCTTTATGCGTATTATAATTTAAACCCCGCTTTACTGGAACCGGTCCGGATTCAGGCAGCAATGGAACGCTTAGGCAGCGGAGCCAGCACCCAAGCGGTTCACCAGCTGGCCGCGTCCCTGAAGCCAGCTGATTTCGGCGACAAGGTAATGCCTCACTTTATGGTTACAATGATGCCGGCCGGCTTGCTGGGCCTCATTATATCGGCTATACTGTCGGCTGGAATGAGTACGATTAGCTCAGGCATGAATGCTTCTGCAACTGTATTTGCTGAAGATGTATATAAAAGATATGTTAATCGCCATTTAAGCGGCAAACAAAACATGCGTTTACTGCATATAGGAACAGTTGTATTTGGCCTGACTGGAATGGCTGCCGCAATGTTGATGATCGGGACGCAAAGCATATTAGATGTCTGGTGGCAACTTTCGGGCATCTTTGCAGGAGGCATGTTGGGCTTGTTTCTATTGGGCATTGCTTCTAAACGATCTGGAAACGGGGCGGCGATATTAGGTACTTTCATCGGAATTATGGTCATTGTATGGATGACCTTCTCCTATCTGATCCCCAAGCAATATGCATTTTTAAAAAATCCGCTTGACACCAATATGACGATTGTCATCGGCACATTAACCATATTTTTTGCCGGTGTCCTATATACCAAGGTCAAAAAGCCTTCTTCCACGGTGACATGATCAGCCGTAAAGGAACGAGTGGCTTCCAGGTACACAAACAACAAAGTAATTAATCAGAATGTCGATAAATAAAGAAAAATAAAATGGAAAATGAGAAACAATTTATACCAGTAATGCTGACACCATTTACCGAAGATGGCCATATCGACTGGGAGGGGTTGCATGCACTCATTGAATTCTATTTGCTTAATGGAGCCAGGGGCCTGTTTGCAAATTGTCAGTCCAGCGAGATGTTTGATCTGACACCGGATGAACGCCTTCAACTAGTATCCTATGTATTAAAAGTCGTGGATGGAAGGGTACCTGTAGTTGCATCCGGGAATTTCGGTCAGAGTGTCCTGCAACAGGCAGCATCTGTTAAACAAATCTACCAATTGGGCGTTCAGGCGGTCGTCATACTAACCTGCCTTTTGGCTGACAAACAGGAGGATGACTTTATTTTGGAGCAGCGAATATCAGAATTGCTTACTTTAACAGGCGATATTCCACTTGGATTCTATGAATGTCCTCTCCCCTATAAAAGAATACTTTCGCCTGCGTTACTCAGTAAATTCGTGCACACAGCGAAGATTCTCTACCACAAGGACACGAGTCTTAATATCGATCAAGTCCGCCTGAAAAACAACTTATGTATGGACGCCTCTCGCTTCGGTTTGTATGATGCTTATATGGCACATGCTGTTAAATCCTTAAATGCAGGATCAAAAGGTCTTTCCTGTATCCAGGGAAATTATTTCCCCGAACTCGTCGTGTGGCTATGCCAAAATTATAACAAACCAACCTTACATAGGGAGGTCAAACTGGTGCAGGATTTCTTTACCCGGCAGATGGATGTAATGCACAGAGATTACCCCAAGTCTGCAAAATATTATTTACAAAAAAGAGGCCTTCCAATAGCTGCTTACACACGTCAAACGGCCAATAACGATGTATCCCTTGAAACAAAACAACAAATGGATCATTTAATGACGGAGTATCAGCTACTGGCTGACAAAATAGATCTAGTTGCCCCCTTCTGACCTGGACAGGACAATGGTTTAAGACCTTGTATCAGATCAGCAACAAGATGCACCAGGGCATCAAACTTAATGGCTGATGGCTCTTTTGTTTACTGCCTCTATGGCAATATAACCAACTTCTCAAAAATCAGGAAAATTCCAGGGCGTAGACATATAGTCTGCCTGGACGGGCTTTTTTTCTTCTGCCCAGGGCATAGGATATACATTAGTGCTGTTGGCCCACTTATTCCACATCTGGACCATCTGCTGAACCTTTTCAGGATACTGCCCGGAGAGATCCGTTAATTCACTTCGATCTGTTTCCATATCATAGAGCCTCCAGGGCAAAGAAAGATAAGTTTTCCAGCTTCCATAATTGCCATTAAGAATTCCGCCTGAAACAATCTTCCATTTTCCGAGTCGCATCGCACGACCGGCTTCATGCTCCCAATAAATAGCTCTGTCAGCGATCTGTTTCCCAGCGAAAGTTGGCACCAGGCTCCTGCCGGCTGAAGGTGTGATAGCTGAATCCAGATAATCCTTGGGATAAACACCACCCGCCAACTGGACGATCGTCGGCATAATGTCTATTTCATGGCCGGGTGTTTTCCTGATCCCGCCCTTTTCCTTGATCCCATTTGGCCAGTGGATGATCAGAGGCGTGGCGATACCGCCCTCGAATGAGAAGTTCTTATATTTCTGGAACGGGGTATTCGACAAATTGGCCCAGGGCTTCAGATACGACAAATAAGTGTCCGCCGGCCCGGCCATCACCTTTTTACCCACTTTCACCATTTTCCCATCCCGCGTGACCGGAGTAACGACTTTATATTGTATCTCTTCTTTAGACAAAAGCTTCACCTTGCTTGTATCTCTGGCAACCGTTGACGTTTCACCATTAGGCCCTCCAAACCCGGTTCCTTCTGCATTGCCGCCATTATCCTGCAAAAAAATAATAACAGTATTGTCAAATTCTCCGCGTTTTTTTAATTCACTGACAATCTGTCCCACCCCTTGATCCATAATGGACACCATCGCAGCATAGGTTTCCATCCTGCGTTCCATTGCCGGTTTATCCTTTTCCTCTTGCCAGGGATGTGTATCCAATGGAGATAGCTTGGTTTGAGGATCTAGTAGACCTAACCGGATCTCTCTTTTTAACCGCTCTTTGCGCAGCTCGTCCCAGCCTGCATTATATTTCCCCCTGTATTTCAAGATTTCGGATTCAGGAGCCTGTAATGGCCAGTGGGCAGCTGTGTAAGCCACGTACATAAAGAAAGGCTTGTCGCCTTTGTCTTCTTTCAAAAATTTGACAGCATTATCCGTTATGGCATTCGTAAAATAAAAGTTCCTGGGATGGTACTGCGGGTCTGTAAAGGGTGTAATCAGTTTATTGCCTCTGCATAAAGTTGCAGGGTCATAATAATTGCCGGCCCCGGCCAGTATCCCATAAAACTTATCAAAACCTCTTTGTAATGGCCAGTTATATTTTGGTCCCTCTTGCCGCACATTTCTTGCAACATGCCATTTGCCGGCCATATAAGTTGCATAGCCCGCTTTTTTCAACACCTGTGCAATCGTTACACAATGACCATTTAGCTCATCTGTATAACCTGGCAGATGAAAGTTCTTATCCGTCATCCAGCCAAGGCCAGTCTGATGTGGATATAGCCCGGTCAAAAGTGACGCCCTGGACGGACAACAATGCCCTACATTATAAAACTGTGTATAGCGAAGTCCATCCATCGCTAACGCATCCAGATTAGGCGTGGCTATTTCGCCGCCATAACACCCTAAATCGGAATACCCCATGTCATCGGTCAATATTAGAATGATATTGGGCCGCTTTTGAGCGCCGGCAAAACCAAACAGTGTCAGTAAAAAAGCAGTCAAAACCAGCTTTAGTGCTTTCATAACCATGATTATTTTATGTTATTCGAATCATTGAATAACGCTCCCTCAGGAGCATTTTCTGATCACAATTATTGCATTCAAATATATTCGACTCAATTTAATCATATTCTGTCAGAAAGCCTAACATTTAATGTTAGCAGACGAAGCATAATAAGCAGAGTGCATTACAGTTCTGGTCAAATTATCTGTCCCTTGGCCGCTTATTTAATTGCACTAAACCTATCGGCAGCTAAGCGAATATGATCATGTATTGATAATAGTCATTTAGCTATCGCATCAGTTCTTCAGGATTCATAGACTCTTCCATTGAAGACGCCTCCTCCTGTTTTTGTTTTTTGTCCGGGTGCATGCCACACTCAGACATTATTTTTAAGCCTTCTCTCAGGATATTTCGGGCAGCATTTACATCCCTGTCATGGTGTGTTCCGCAAGCGGGGCAGATCCAGCTTCGGTCTGACAGGGTGAGATCCTCCTTTTTCCAGTCACAGGCAGAACAAATCTTACTGGAAGCATAAAACCTGCCGACCATAACAAAAGTCCGGTCATGCCATTGACTTTTATATTTCAGTTGTGTACGGATCCTGCCCAGGGAAACATCTGCAAGGGACTTTGCCAGGTGATGATTACGTATCATGTTTTTCACAGCCAGGTCTTCAACAGCGATCAGGTCGTGATTTTTGACGATCTCCGTTGTCATTTTAGCGATGTGGTCATTTCTCAAACTGGTAATCCTTTCGTGCAGCCGGGCTATTTTTCTACGTTGTCTTTGCCTGGAATTACTGCCTTTTTGTTTTTTACTGAGTTGGCGTTGTTCGTATTTTAGTTTTTTTATAAGTTTATCAAGTGATTTTATATTTTCATATTTGGTGCCATCGGCCAGGATTACGGCATCCCTGATGCCCAGATCCGCCCCGGTTTGCTTACCTGTTTTTTCAAATGTCTGCTTTTCGCCCGCTACAGTAAATGATACATAGTATTTACCTGTCGCCGACTTAGAAATATGCAGAAAAATGATCTTGCCGGTTATTTCCCGGCTGATATTGACTTTTATCCAGCTTCCCAGTTTGGGTATCCATAGTTTTCCGGCTTCCAGTTTAAAGTTCTGTGCGACCTTAAAACACTGACGGTCATTTTTAGACTTGAATTTAGGCTTATTGCTGACTTTGCTGAAAAAGCGGTCATAGGCCGTATCTAAATCTTTTACAGCCATCTGTAGTGAAAGAGCAATAACCTCCGCCAGCCACTTGGTCTCTTCCAGGGTCTTAAGGACGGGCAGCAGCGCATTCATTTCTTTAAGCGGCAGGCATCTGTGCTCCATTTCATAGACCTTTTCGTGCCACGCCAGCATAAAGTTGTAGATAAACCATCGGGTAACGAAGGGGCTTGCGCCCCTTTTGTCCCCAACGAACCGGACATGAAAGTTTCCCCTCATCCGGCTCTGGCTCGTTGTAAGTCGTCTGTTTAATTAACGACCGGCTGCAGGATCTAATGTTATGGGCGGTGACATATCCTGCCAAACTTCATAACATTTTGCGTGGATGATATCCATATTGCCTAATTTGAACTCACCGCCTAATGACGGTTTGATTCTAAGGCTAATTGTCCATCGCTGGTTGATGGTCAAACTTTGGCGACAACATGGACAAAGGTCGGACTGATCGCTGGAGAGTATGTAGGCAACAGTATTCCGTTTGCTATTATTTCGCCATTGATCAGAAGTTCGTTGTTCGTAGTATGCATCGTATTTGGGATCGAAAGGGTGAGATTCTTTTTTGATTTTCAAATGACGCTTGATAGGAATGTCGGACATTCGCTTGAGGGTTACCTCTAAAGTTGCGCCATTTTCCAATGATTCGGTTGTACTGAATCTGTAATTATCTCCGCCAATTTTCTTAAAATATTTATGCATGACCCAACGATTGCCTTTATTTGCGTGTCGTCGTTTAGCCCATCGATATAGGTTCAACCAGATAAAGTGGTCGATGTCATTGAATATCTTTTTGGAGACAACGCCTCTGTGGTAATTCGCCCATCCTGTAATTTTGGGATTTAGCAGTTGGATGAGTTGAGCCTGTGTCGAATGACGTGCTTTGCGGAGGGTCTGTGTGATGCCTTGTTTGAAAGAGTGGACACTCTTCTTTGAAGGGGTAATCAACAGTTTTAGTTTGCCGTTATCGGGGTACTTGCGCACGTTTTGACCGAGAAAGTCGAATCCTTCCGTAATTTCTGTGATGACTGTTTTCTCTTTAGAGAGTTCCAATCCCCTTTCTTTAAGGAGCGATTCGATGGCTGGTTTTACTTGATGTTCCAAAAGATCTTTAGAGTATGCTGTTACAATAAAGTCATCAGCATACCTAATGAAATTCAAACTGTTACCTTTTCGGGATAGCCTATCTATTAGCGCTTCCATTCCGTCTAATGTCATGTTGCTGAGAACCGGGCTAATAATGCCGCCTTGTCCAGTACCTTGATCTGTGGAGAACCACCTATCGATTTCTACATATCCTGCCTTTAGCCACTTTTCTAATATAACTGTGTCCGTACAGATGTTGTTTAACATCCATTCATGACTTATATTATCAAAGCAGCCGCGGATATCTCCTTCAAGGGCGAACCTGGGAGATGCTTGTCTTGCAAGGCAGGTGAAGCTTTGAGCTATGGCGTCTGCGCAACTCCGTTTCGGTCGGAATCCATAGCTGTTTTGGTCTGCGGTAACCTCCGACACTGGCAAGAGTGCCTGCGTGTGAAGTGCCTGAAATGCCCTATCCCGAATTGTGGGAATAGATATTGGGCGGAGCTTCTTTTTAGTGCCTGCTTTTGGGATGTAGATGCGTCTGAGTGGAAGCGGCTTATAGCCCCGACGTCTTAGACTTTTGGCGAGTGCTAACTTTTCCTTCGATGAATTAATAGTGATACCATCTACTCCTGGAGTTTTGCTCCCAGAGTTCTGCAAAACATCCCTTACAGCTAGTAATTTAGCTGATAGGGAGTGTGTTAGAATCCATTGAAGTCGTTTAACTTTGTTAAACTTCTTCCCGTCTGTAGCCTTCGCGATTCTAAGTTGTAGCTTTCTGACGATCAGTACATGATAGTCCCAGTTAATACTGTCCCAATCCTGTACGGAGCTGACGGACGCATTCGTGCATAGTTTTTCTGTCGGCATTTCTGCCGAAGATTTACTACGCTTGATCATTTGCTTTTCCATCCTAATAAAAGTTCTACTTCTTTATTGCGATAACGAACCTGAGGTACGTCTGCCAGCTTTACGCTGTGGCGTTATGTTTCAACGCCTATCTCCTCGATTACAGAGAAGCCTTCGCTTTTTACCTCTTCTTACTGCCGCCTCCCATCAGCTTCCCTTGCGGTTAGCCTGCCTGGCCTTCTCAGACGAGGCGGTAATCGGCGTTCCCCTGTTGCCTGATTTGAACACTGTTGATTTAGGACTGACCTGTACACCGGATACGTTGTTTGTCTGTGTGAGTTGAGCTGCAAACAACTCATCCCGTATCGTTGCCTTTTGGCTGAAGCCTGACAGTCTCTTTGGCTCCTCTTCGGTGACGGTGCGTCAAACGGTCATTCAATTATTTTATCCATGTCAACATTCCTAGCCCTACACCAGATTGGACTTCCAGCGCTTGAGTCTGATCACTCTTCCTCAAGAGGCGTTGCCGCCTTCGGTACGTTGTCCCACGGGCTTCATACAAAGTCGTTACCGTCGATGCATGCCGTGGTAGGAAACCGGTAACAGAATACCGGGTTTCTCTACGCCTTTCGGCGTCGAAACAATTCAAAATCAGACCTTTACAGGTCGCACTGCAACAACCAAATTGCCGGGCAAAAAACACCTCCTGCTGCTTATTTGGATAAAGCCTGAACTTATATGCTTTTATATAGGATTTAACCATTTTCTGCTATTTATTCGAGCCATTGAATGCACATATTAATAAGCCGGTGCTCTACCTGCTTGCATTGTATAATTATTTTAAATAAACTGACTTCTTATCTATCACTTATGGCAAACTGGCAAACTATTCTCCGGGCTGATTACAATCCGGATGTTTTCAGGCAGGTAGCATTGCGAAGGCTTTTATCTCCGGACTTTTGCTAAACCTGAGACACAAAGTTGGAAAAAGAACCGGAAGTAGGCAAGTTTTTTGTCAGGATTTTTAGACATTTTCAGCACTCCACAGTACAGTGATGGCGGGCCTTTCAGGAGGCATTCTGCAAATAGGGAAAAATATCCCATTTTTAAATTGGTTCATCCTAAAAATATACAGGATAAAAACTATATGCCCCTTCATTTTAAACCTTCGGTAGCAATCCAGTATTAACACATTTTGGATTAAATCGGTAGTGTAAAACACTCTATTATTTTATAGAGTGCTTTTTTTGCACAATTACTTAACCTGCTAAAATTAGAAATTATGCAAAAAGACACTACTAGGTCTCAAGGACCAGGACGATTAAGCTATGTTGAAATCGCCAGCAGCAAAATAAATGATTTTGCTGCATTAATGCAAGAATTAAAAAAGCGGCTTACCATAAATGGCCGTGTTCCAGGGACTTACCAAAACTACAGTAGGCATCTTGCCCACCTTGCCCTGCACTATGGAAAGAATCCGATAGCATTGATCGCAGATGAAGTAATCGATTATCTGTATGAACTCAAGAGCTCCAAAGAAGTCTCTAAATCTTTTTTCAATTTTACTGTCTTTGGGATGCGCGCCATCTGTCAAATGCGTGGCTTACCCTATGAAAATTTTCAGCTTCCTGTAATACCACATAAGAAGCGGCTTCCGGTTGTTTTGAACAGTTCAGAGTGCAATTTAAGCTTCATACGACCTTTTCGTGCCTCAAGGTCGAACGAAGCGTATTTATTTAGGGTAAAATTGGGTGGCCATAAAGTTGCTGAAGAATCCATAAAATATAATTTTGAACACGGTTATAAAAATCTCTATGCTTTTTATAAATCCTTTGATTCTATTACTTTATTTGATAATTCTATCACTACAGCTAGTTTAGAATCCTTCCCCAAAAAAATTGTGTTTATGGAAAATGGCGCTGTCGAACTTTATTCAAGTATTTTACCACAGTGGGTAGGGAAGTTTATCCGAGCTGTTAAAAACGATTGATAAAATAGCTTCTTACCATTCAAGCCGTTTTTGCGACTCACAACCAAACTTTATCCCAAAAAAATCATTAAGGCTATCTTCAACCGCATCTCGCAGATTCTCGCAAGAAGCTGGCAGTGGGAATATCTTTCTCATCAAAAACAAGGGAGGTCGCTGAGTATCTTGTGGAGGAACAATAGTTTTACAGATAAAAGCTGGCAAATGGTTATAAGCTTAACAGGGAGATCGTTGTCAATTAGCAACGACCTCCCTGTTAGATTTAACACCGACAATTCAGTAGCATCCGGCTACTTTTCCTCTATGACAGCAGCCCATCCGCCATTTCTGGCCATCTGAATATCCATCTGCTGTGAGGCATCGACACTGCGGACCTTTTTCCTGTAATCCATGCCCTGGGTACCCGCATTGATACCGTCCTCAAAATAGGTCATAGTATAATGCTTGTTTTTGTCTAAAAAGTCAAAGTTAATGTGAGACTTCCTCTCCTTTTGCTGCCCGTTGACGATCGCTCCGATAAACCATTTCTTCCCTTTTCTTTTCGCTACTGATACCAGATCTCCTACAGTAGCATCTAAGACCCTGGTTTCGTCCCAGGTCACCGGGACACTGGTGATAAAGGAAGCGCAATCGGGATTCTTATAATAAAGCGTAGGGTTGTCCGCCAGCATCTGAATACCACTCTCAAAAATGACGTATAACGCCATCTGCCCCACTCTTGTTCCCACTGAAGCCGCATTCGGCCTGGCTGCCCGGTAGACATCCGGCTGCATATTGATCATAGCTCCCGGGGTAAAGTCCATAGGGCCAACTGCGTTACGCATAAAAGGCAGATAAATACTGTTATCCGGATAGCAGCCACTCATCTGCTCCAACCCTTTTACCCCTTCATAGGATAATAAATTTGGATATCTGTACTCCAGGCCGGAGGGTTTAAAGGCTCCGTGAAAATCCACAAACAAATGGTTTTTTGCCGCCTCTTTTATTACCTTTTCATAATAGTTGACCATCCACTGGTCACTCCTGTCCATAAAATCGATCTTTACTCCTTTGATCCCCCACTCATGAAAGGTCTTGAATAATCCCATGTTTTTATCAACCGTCAGCCAGGTCAGCCACAGTACGATACCAACATTCTTTGATTTTCCATAACGGATCAGCTCCTGAAGGTTTACATCCGGATTAGGAGTATAAGGGTCTGTAGTGCTCTTAGCCCAGCCCTCATCCATCACAATATATTTTATCCCGTATTTAGCGGCAAAGTCAATAAAATATTTATAAGTATCCAGATTGCAGCCTGCCACAAAATTCACATCAGGACCGTATGGCGTTGCCCCGTTCCACCACTCCCAGCTAGCCTGTCCCGGCTTGATCCAGCTGGGGTCTTTAATCTCGCTGGGGCGGGCAAGTTTCAGGGTCATGGTATTTTCAATCAGATCGCCATCCTTTTCACTGACCACAAAATAGCGCCAGGGAAAAGTCCTGTCACCAGTGGTCGCGGCTATATAGTCTGCTTTTTTTAAAATCTTCAGGCTACGGTCTCCGTCCGGCCCGAAGGACAGCGGCACTTTAGGGAAAGTCCCTGTCAGGCCATTATCGCCGCTTCCTTTAACAAACATACCTGGATAGTCTGACAGATCCGATTCACTGATTAGGATCTTATACCTGGTTTTAGTATCAATCAATGCAGGCAGCGTGGCTATCTTATCTGTTGTTTTAAGTGTATCGGAGCCTATATGCCGGTAAGCCTCTTCATAAGAGGTTTTAAACCCGCTGCTCTGTTGCAGATGAAGCAGATAACTGGCAGGAAAATGAATGGAGAAATCTTCTGCATGTACTTTCAATTCGCCCTTTCTTTTGGTGATAAACCGGTAGGCCACACCTTGGTCAAAAGCCCTGAATTCCACGGCATAATCACCTTTAAAATTCATGACCACTCCATTATAATGATTGGGCACCTCAGCATACTTCAGGGCAACATACGGCTTTATGACATCATTTCCACTTACCTTTTTAACAGACAAAAGCACAGGATTTGCTCCCAGTACCTGCTGGCCGATATCCAGTCCCATATGATTATCCTGTAACAACTTTTGTTCACCGGCCTCTATAGAATAATAGATCTTATCCCTAAGTTCTACCACAACCTTTAATTTGCCGTCCGGAGACTGCAGCTCTACTGTTTTGTTTTGCGCAAATACATTCACAACACCTCCCAGCAAGAGCACCAGTAATACAGCCCTGCCTAAAAAAGTCAATTTTCGATTCATTGAGTTTAAATTAATATATTAAAGAAAACGGCGTACCCAAAAAGTAAGCTCCACAAGGCAGATTCAGGTTCAGAAGCAGAACCTGACGCTACCCCTATCTGCAGGCAACCCATGACTTTCTTTTACCCTTATGCAAAGGATTGCATCAGCCGTCTCAAATATACGTAACCTGTCAAAGAAACATCCGCCAGGCGTAAATATTTTTTTAAACAAAATTAACATGAACTAAATCTTATGCAGTAATAAAGCTATATGCCGCTGAAAAAATGCGATATACAGACCTTACTCCATGTGAGCAGCTCAAATCAACAGGCATTTCCTATATATTCTTCTCAGTTCTGTTTTAATAAATAGCCGCTTCTGGCTATTTATGGAACCAAAAGCAGGAGACGGCATGCAGCCAACTGATATATGAATTTTATTTAATTCTCAAAGAAAGACTGATTAGCGGGAGTGCTCAACAAGTTCCTGATGATTTACAATTAAGAATAAAAACTACTCACTGGGTGGATGGAATAATTAGTCCAGGATGGAACTGCGGGCCTCCCTTTCCTACAGATTACTGGGCCAGCAATCTGTAGAAAGACGACCTGCCAGCATCTATCCTCCCGCTCAGATTACCTTTTTATGAATTTAACTTCACTGCGATTTATCCGGATAAAATAAATACCCGCACTAAGAGACCGGACATTGATGCTGTTCATGCCGGTTTGAACGGGCTCCGTTTTCATCAGCCTGCCCGATGCGTTGTATATAAAGATCTTGCCTTTAGCCGATGCGTCTACATAAATGTAATCTTCTGCCGGATTAGGATACACTGAAACTTTAGCTCCCGCATCCCGGGTTAAGCGAACTATTTTACTAAAACTGCTTTTACCACTATTATCCAGCATATGCAGCCTGTAATAAGCGGTTAACTGAGTTTGCGCCAGGGAGTATGAATAATGACTATTACTGCCTTTGGCGCTGACGCTTGTAACTGGTATAAAGTTCCGACCATCCGTAGCTCTTTCTAATATATACCGATTCAGATTCGTTTCCACGCCACTTTCCCACTTTAATGAAGCAAAGCCATTTAGGAGCCTGCCTTCAAAAAAGGTCAAATCAACAGGCAACGCAGAAGCCTGGAACTCATAGGCACCTATGTCTATGGCGGTACCCGCAATTCTCGAATGCCCCACTACATCTGTGTTGCCGGTATGCAGGCCTGTAGTATCCGGCGTGCCGGCATCGACTGCAGGACTGGTCGCCGCCAACTGATAGTTGCCTCCCGCTGAATCCACAAACTGAGGGCTGACAGTAAGGTTATTATCCGTCGCATCCAAACCTCCGGAGCCGAAGGCTTTTCCGATATTCTCAGCACCATCTCTGAAAAGGCTATGATGCATAGGAACGGTTCCTACAAACAAAAATTGAAAAGCTATTTCATTGCTGTTACCTCCGGCATTGTTTCCCCATATAATACTGTTATAAATGTCAAGCGGCACTCCTGTGTATATGCCTCCTCCCTCAGTCGCTGTATTACCGGTAATCGTCACATTCGTTAAGGTCATCGATCCTTGCAGCCCCCAGATACCTCCGCCCTCAAGGGCTGAATTTCCGCAGATAAGCACATTTCTTAAAGTTGGAGAAGAATTCTGAAAGAAGATTCCACCACCGCCATTACTGGCTGTGTTGTCTTTAATAATTACATTCTCCAATACCGGGGATGCCGTGGCACTCTCGATACCGCCCCCATAATAGTTACACCCATTACCGGTGATGACCAGATGGCTTAATGTGGGTGATGCGTACTGATTATAAATACCGCCGCCACCATGTCCTCCATTGAGGCCAGTATTAGCGTACCCGCCGGTGATTTTGAAACCGTCCAGCACCGAACTTGCATCTATAGCTGTCTGATTGTCCAAGACGCTCATCCCGTTACCCATTAAAATGCTGGTATCGCCGCCGGCCAGGTTACGTCCGGTAAGGTTCAGCTCAGTTCCCGCGAAGCTGCCGTAGATCTTTACACCCTGCTTCATGGAAAAAGACTGCCCGCTTGCCGGCTGATACACGCCACCTGCCACAAATACACTGTCCCCTTCCGCCGCTTGATTGATCGTTGCCTGCAAATCACCGGCTGCACTCGTCCAGCTGCTGCCGTCGCCCGCTGCACTTTGTTTAACAAAAAACGTATGCTGCGCCTTTGTCAACCCGGCTACAGTTGCTAATAAAACAAAAAGTAAAAATCTCTTCATAAATATTTGGTTTTTATGATGTACCTATAAAATCAACAATAACAGGAAGCATGGATGTCCCCTGCAGCTGCGCAAATTAGCATGCAGTTTGCCAGAATCTGACAAACTCCAGCTTAATCCCAGGGAACGCTGGACTGGTAATGCGGCACTTCCTTAATATAGGGTTTGGTCTGGAGTATCTATTAATTGATCCCAGAAAGTCTACTGAAAAGACCCTATTAAGTATGCTTTGAAATATTTTTTACGTATGTACCTGCATAGGCGTAACATCCCTTAATAAAATCTGGTGAATTGATGTAGCCTTTAATTGAGCATTTTAATTGAAGCAGGCGTGAAATCCTTCAGCCACTTGGAAAAATCGTGGCAATGTCCGCTATCCGCTTTATTTCCGGTATCATATATCCAAATATGATTTCTATTGCCCTAATGTGCATCGTATTTACGAGGAGGGTGACACCAATAAAAACACAAAAAGTCACACGGGGAATCGTATGGCTTTTTTATATTTCATAAGGCAGCTCTAAATTAATCACTATTCACAGTCGAAAACTCCTCAAACTTACCTTGCCATTCTTTAATTGATTCTAATATAGGTAAGAATGCCAATCCCTTTCTAGATAAATTATATTCTACACGTGGGGGTAATTCTTTATAAGCGATTCGTTCTAACAATCCATCTTCTTCCAGCTCTTTCAGCTGCTCGGTTAGTACTTTGCGCGTAATATGCGGGATAATCGCATCTAATTGCCCAAACCTAAGTTTACGGGTTCCAATCACATTGATGATAATTGGCTTCCATTTGTTTCCAATCGTTCCAATGGCCCTTGTAAACGGGCAATTGGAATTACAAAAATTCTCGTCCCTCATTTTCTTAAAATTTAAACTAGTTCCCTGTTGGTAACTACTATTTGCATTTATGGTTTCACAAAGAAACAAATGAAAGTATCTTTGTGAAACAAATGTAATTAATAATTTTTTATAAACAAGAAAATGAGCAAACTAAAAAACAAAGTAGCAGTAATTACAGGGGGTAATAGCGGTATTGGATTTGGGATAGCCCAAGAATTCAAAAACGAAGGCGCTGTAGGCACGATTGCAGGAAGAACGCAGCACACTCTGGAATCTTCTGTCAGCCGGTTAGGTGGAAATTTTATAGGAATTAATGCCGACGTAACCAAACTAGATGATTTGGAAAGGCTGTTTAAAGAAACAGCTGAAAAATTTGGAAAAATTGACACGGTAGTCGCTAATGCCGGTGGCGCGGCAACTGGTGCCACATTGGGTTCGGTTGCGGAAACCGGTGAGGCAGATTATGATAAAACAATGGATTTGAACCTAAAAAGCGTATATTTTACTGTCAATAAGGCATTGCCTTATATGAAAGACGGGGGTTCTATTATTCTTATTGGCTCAAATGCGGGGCATCGTGCTTATCCTTCTCTATCGCTTTATGGTGCCGCAAAAGCAGCTGTAATTTCCTTTGCAAAAGGATTTTCACTGGATTTACTGGATAGGAAAATACGTGTAAATGTATTGTCGCCGGGCACTGTTGACACCCCTGTTTTTGGAAAATTTATACCCGAAGACCAAGTAGAGATTGTGAAAAAACAATTTGTAGATGGGATACCAATTGGCAGAATAGGGCAACCTTCGGATATAGGAAAGACCGCAGTTTTTCTTGCGTCAGACGATTCATCATTCATGACTGGAAACGAGATTCTTGTTGATGGTGGTGCTGTAAATTTGTCACCGTTTTGATGATGAGCTGTCTATAAAGCCCGAAGCATCATGGTAGAAAGGCCTTTAAAGGTTTGGTTGGCTGGTGGTAGAGCGTGTCCAATAAGCCGTGTCATATCAAAATAATTCTTAATTTTAAAACTTGATATGATGGCAGAAAAAACGACAAAATCGACTACACGAACGAACCAACAGAATGCACTTGAGCGGTCTAAAACCGGACTGGCGATGTATGCCACATACGCGTATTTTGTTCCTAATAGCAAGTATGGACGAGAGAGAAGGAATGCCCCTTTATTGCCTTCATTGCTCGTTATTGCCCCATTATTGCCCCTTGAAAGAATATAATAAGTACCCCTCCCTGTGGCACCCATTTTTTTAAGCAAATCTTTGGCCATGAGCAATTGGAGATCGTTAGTTACAGTACGCTTAGATACATTAAATAATTTCTGATATTCGCTATTGTTAATACGCCCATTTTCTTTTATAAATAGCAATGCCTTAATATGCCTATCCTCAAGACTGAAATGTTGCAAAATTTCATCAGTATAAATATCCTTCAGAGAAGCGACTTCCAACTATTAATAAGTTACAAAAATAAGAGTTGCTTTCTGCAGCCATTTTTTTCAGGCAATTGGCACGACTAAAAAACTTATCATCCGGTCGAGATGAACACGGCCAGAAGATTGCCGTTACTAAATCCACAGATGGTTTGATTACCGGTATAGAGTAAAATCCCTTTCTTAAATTTTTTGCCTGCTAAGGCGGCCAGTTGTTTCAGTCCCCGTAAATCTTTCTCGCCTACAGAGGCTTTTGATTTTACTTCGATCCCATAAAAGTTACCACACTTATCTTCCAAAACGATATCTACTTCCGCTCCTTTATGCGTACTGAAATGATATGCTTTTAAATAGCTAGCTTTATCAGTGTCTGTAATAACGATTGATTGTGATGATGTATTTCTTCCCATCAATGATATGATAAAGCTTTTTTACATAACCTTGCTTATCCAACTTGTAATCATAGTACATATCATCACTGAACGGAGATCCACCTAAATAAACACTTTTCATGTTGGATTTCGAAGGAGATTCAAAAAATTGCCGGTGATACAATCTACCGTATTCGTCGTATTGGTATTGAGTGACGGATTCGTTTTCAAAAGGAAAATCTGATGCTTTTAAACCGATTAATTGGTGCCCCCGATAGCGATACGTGTACCTTGATGAATGCACGACGGTGTCCTTTTCTTTTACACGGTAATGATAATCATTTACCTGATAAACCAAAATACTGTCTCCTTGCCTGCTATCCAACTTTATTTCCTGGTAAGAACCATCACCATAATCCGACTTTTGCCAAATAATCATATCGCCACTATAACGATAGGTATTAGCAACCACCGTATCCTTTCGACTTGCATTGGCATCATTGATGTCAAAAGTGTTAATATCAAATAAAATATCATTATTGGAATTATACACAAACCTCACTCTGGAGAGCAATTCTCTTTTTTTATAACGTTCGACTTCTACTATACAGCCGTGGACATTCAATTTAGACAAAGTCCAATACCCACTATACCGGTAACCATTATAGCTTTTAGATTTGATAAACTTAATTCCCGGGTATAAACTTTTAACTTTAAAATGTTTAAAAAGCTGAGCATTCAGACAACTAAATAAAAACATGCATGCTATTAAAATAGAAAGCTTCCTCATAATTACTCCTTTTATAAATCTAATATAGTATGATTATCCTTTCATCTTACTTCAGGTTTTATAACACGGCCAGTTCAAACAAATCCTCAAAAACAAAAAAACTGGCCGGATTAAATATCGACAATAAATTTACAGAAATTCTATTACTAAATTTTCAAATATCATTAAACAGGTGATTGGTCCAATATTAGTTCCTGAATAATTAAATATAGCAAATACTACCCGTTTGGCAATAGAAAATATAATAACACTCTAAAGCCGGAGTGGCCATGTATTACCACACACGGAGCGTTTACTCCTAATAAGGATGAAGATAACCAAGTTATTTATGTCGGCTTTGCTCATGAAATTATATAATAGATAATCAGATCGTTATAAGGAGTTCATATTAGGCATGTCGGGTTTATGTCGCGTTTATGTCGCGTTTGACGTGTTTAGTAAATTAAGTATAACTAATGTCTTTACCGGTGGTTCCGTTTTTACTAAAAATATGCAGTTTCATTAGTTCAAATCTCTAAGGGCTGCCCTGTCAGACACACCGGTGATCTCGCAATATTCTGCATTGGTTATCCGACCATGTTTTTTAACATATAAAACGCCCTGTACCTGTCTATCGCTTAAATGCAGGTTTTGTATATATTCTTCGCTATAGATATCCTTCAGAAAAGCGACTTCCATTCCACCCTGCTCTTCTACAATAACCGGGTCGGGCAGGCCATATTCCCTGCATCCTTCCCGCATCATCTCAAAACCACGTCCCCAGGCCTCAATATAGCCAGCCATGAAAAACACATCTGCAATTAATCTGTTACGGGGAATAGAACGATGCTTATTTTGTATCCGCTAATGTAGCTGCGGGCATCACCTGTTGTTCCCAGGAAACACCAATCCGCTCTAACAGGAATTTATGCAGGGCATTCCCTTTTAGTTCCTGTTTAGTACTTCCACTACGATAGTGATACGCGCCATGATAGGAAATCGGAGCCGAGCTTACCGGTACAATAATCTCAATATAAGGTTTGCCTTTTTTCCTGTGCAGATTTACATCAACAACAAGTCCCAAGTGGCTAACAACCTTGTTCGGAATCTCGTCCATCAACTTTTTATAGTCTATTTCTCCAGTTACTTCTCCATTATCATCTATGCCAATAAAGATCCTGCCGCCCTGCGCATTGGCAAAGCCACAAATCCACTTTAAACATTCATCTCTCCACGAGGCTTTGTATTCTATATTCTGTTGTTCAGCCATCAGCTTTTATATATTGCGCTAAAGTAATCAAAAGCAATTTAACCCCAAAAATAGCCGCAATTTATAAGAATTGACATCACTGGTTCTTACATTCAGTTATTCATCGGGGGACAGCTATTTAACATTCAAGACGAAGAAAGATGATTTGCCGTGTCATTTCGACTACGCCCAATCACAGCTTAATCACCGGATTGCTCCTTAATAGCCTGATATATATGCAATGCACCTCACTATTGTGTGAATATGCGCTGAAAGTTAACACGTCTTTTTCGGGAACAAAAAAAAGGATTTTTAGCTCTTTTTGCCCGTATCCGGAAAACCTTTGCCTGTGTATTTAACCGGACGGCAGTACAATAACAGTGTCGATTAATAGCCTGTCATTAAACAATTTCAGCAATTCCGAATTTCTACGGTAAATAAACTTAAATTGTGAATAGATGCTGTGTTCTAGCTGAGCATATCCGGCCACAGTTGAATTATCTGCACCTGCAGTTTCCGACCAACCGCAGAATCGATCATCCAATGACGCATAAGCAGTATTACCTGTACCCGGTTCCCGCTAACGAATTTATCAATAATGCCCGGCCGGATGCGCAAAAAATGGATATTGATCAAGTTTTCGAAAAACTATTTTTAAAAATGAAACCCATTTATATGAAAGCTAAACCAATTTTAAGACCGCAGATGCTCCTTGCGGTGGCGCTCCTCCTGGCAGGTGCGATTGCAGGAAACTGTCAAAGGCAACACCAGAAACAAAAACCGAATATCATATTTATATTAGCCGATGATCTCGGATATGGCGATGTCAGGACCTTTAATCCGAAGGGTAAAATTGCGACACCTAATATTGACCGCCTTGCCAGCCAGGGCATGAAATTTACGGATGCCCATTCGAGCTCAGCGGTATGCACACCTTCAAGGTACAGTATATTAACAGGAAGATACCCATGGCGATCGACCCTGCAAAAGGGCGTGCTGGGAGGCTTTAGTAAACCTTTAATCAAAGAAGATAAACTGACGGTAGCGTCTTTTTTGCAGAAAAGCGGATATTATACGGCAGTCATAGGGAAATGGCATTTGGGACTGGACTGGCAATTAAAACCTGGCAATAAGAAGATCAAAACGGGTTGGGAGATTGATTATGCCAAGCCGTTCAAATCGGGGCCACTTAGTCTGGGGTTTGACTATTTTTATGGTATCAGTGCTTCGCTGGACATGCCACCGTTTATATTTCTGGAAAATGATCATTCAGTTGGTCTGCCGACAATCACCAAAAAAATTGTGCGGACTGGCCCGACGGAAAAGAACTTTAAAGCCGAAGATGTCGTTCCCTTCGTTGCGAGAAAGACCCAACAGTTAATTACACAGCGACATCAGACAGACCAGCCTTTTTTCATCTATATGGCCCTTCCCTCGCCACATACGCCGATTGCCCCCTCTGAGCAGTTTAAAGGTAAAAGTGGTATGACCGAATATGGTGATTATGTCCAGGAAACTGACTGGGCTGTCGGGCAGGTGCTACACACCCTGGACTCGCTTGGCATTGCTGGTAATACGATGGTTGTGTTTACAAGTGACAACGGTTTCGCTCCCTACGTACTAAAACAGTTTGATGTCGAGCAGTTAGGCCATTTTCCAAGCTATATATTCCGTGGATATAAGGCAGATATCTGGGAAGGTGGCCACCATATCCCACTAGTCATACGGTGGCCGGACATAGTCAAGGCTGGTCAGGTAAGCAACGATCTCGTCTCGCTAACGGATTTTATGGCAACGACAGCAGACGTACTGGGTAAGAAGTTGCCTGCGGATCAGGCCGTGGATAGCTATAGCATGTTGCCGGACATTATACAGCAGTCAACGAAACCGATAAGACCGGCAATCGTGTACTTGTCTATAGATGGCAACTTCGCTCTACAGGAGGGTAAATGGAAGCTGGAATTGTGCCCCGGATCTGGAGGATGGGGCGACCCGCGAAACAGGAAAGCCTATCTACAAGGGCTTCCCCCAATCCAGCTCTACGATATGGAAAATGATATCCGCGAGCAAAATAATGTGGCTGCCGCACACCCGGATATAGTGAAGTCTCTGACGGCTAAATTAAAGTCGTATATAGATAACGGCAGAAGCACCGTGGGACCTAAACAGCAAAACGAAGTGTCCGTTGACCTTTGGAAGGAAGTCTACAAGAAAGATCATAAGACAAAATAAAGATTATTGTCAGCAGCTTATACTGGAATGCGATTTGGATAAGAAGGATGAGTGCTGTGTGAATCTATATTGGATTTGCGCGGTATTTTATCCGGCCATCCAAAAAAGCGATGTGCAAAGGCGATAATCGCACTATTGAACACCTGTTTATACAACGTTTTAAGGACCCCTTGCAAGAAGCTCCCGCACCCAAAGTAACCGGGCCACAATTTGTGGTGATGTTGCTATCTTACCGGATTGACGTTCAATCTGTGTCAAATAAGGCAGCAGCTCTTTTTTAAACAGAAGCAAATAGAGATATTCGTCCCGGATGTACTTGTCGCCACCAGCATGGCCCGTGCCGGTTGTACCATCGACGTAACCAGCAAACCGACCGGACTCTCGGTAATGGGCGCTGGTTGTATCCAATACAACCGTAAAAAATGTATTGGCCATTGCCTGCATGTCACCAGCTGTGACGCCGTATTTTTCGCCCAGATAAGCCAAAAACATACCCTCTACGTCGTAGGCAAAGTGATTGGTGTCTTCTTTGCGTCTTCCGAGTGCATAGTCGAATTTCCAGAAAGTATGGCCCCGGCTGTCTTTATAAACCGTTACATTTTGCTTAAACCATTTGATATTTAAACTTACCAGGCGGTCATACCTTTTTACTTTACCTGCAGCGTCTCCAAGTAGATAATGGCAGGCAGACAGCCTGATAAGTCCGTTGGTCAGCATGAATAACTGGTTCCAGGGCGCCGGCTGGCCTGGTTTGTAGGTGTTCGGCGCCCCGGGGAAATAAAACAGACCGTCCTTGCGTACAAAATGCGGTAGGATCCAGTCTTCCATTACTTTATCAGCGGCTTGAATATAGGTAACGGCTCTTTGTTTGTAAGTCTGGCCAAATGGATTTAGACGTGCCACCGGACTGGGAACCACGTTTTCCCAGATGGATGGATGTTGCAGGATATAGACGGATGCCATTAACAGGTGTGCACAAACGCTTCCCTGTTCGATGCCCGCCCCAGCCAGTTGTTTATCCGTACCATTCGATGGCCATACGGGCGCGACATTGCCGGTCCATGCGACACGCTGGCCGCCGCTACTAGCAGTAGCGAGATCGTTGCGGCTGGCGAGTAATGCATCGCAAAGTTCCAGCATTTTGTTTAAGATCAAGGTATCGTCGGTTATCTCCAGCATCAGGCCGCAGGCTTCAATTAATTTTCCTGGATTTCCGTACACATAGACATTTCGGTCTCCACGTGGGGGAGCCGTCTGAAAGGCCAGATGGGCTTTAAAGGCCGCAAGCTCGGCAGCGGTTACCTGTCCGCAGCTGTGCTCAATGAGCAGTGCTGGCCCATGGGAAGGCCGCTCAGTCGCCTGTAAAGTATCTTGCGCTATTAAAGCTCCCGGACTAAAGGAAGTGATCATAACGATAAGCGATACAGCGAGCAAATGGACCAGTCTGGATTTTAACCGGTCTGACATTGATTTTGCGAATAGCATTTGCATAGGTTCATGATTTGGAGAGAAGTTAACTGTTCGATTGATAGCTTCACCTCCTTAAAGCTGCATGGTAAGAAAAATCCACCATTAAATTCGGTTTATCAAATCATTTTACTTAAATCCTAATCTTAAAGTCTAATTTTGAGTTCCATGGATTGCTGGGAACGAATAGTACCCACAGAAACAGATTTGCCAGACCCAATTAATGGCCTGATCAGCTGAAGCAACTGCGCCAGCCCCTTTACCCTAGTTCCCTCAAAACTTCGTATAACATCTCCCTGCAGCAGGCCCGCTTTTGCAAAGGGACTTTCTCCACGAACAGATAGAACAATTACGCCACTTTCATCCGGCAAACCATAAGCCGATCTGTCTCCAAGACCTTCGACAGATTTAAGCGTGGCGCCCCGGAATTCTTTTGAAATTTTATTTTTCTTTACCGTACCAACACCAACTTCGACATGCGGTTGGTCATCCCACACATTCAATACCGGATAATCAGGCTTAGCCGCCAGTTTTTTAAGCCTGGGCAGCTCTACCCCAAACTGATCCATCCTAAAATTCTTGAATCCTGCCTTTCGGGTCAGCGCCTGATTGCCTGTGTTGTAATCCCCCTTATCAGGATTTGTAAACATCGGATTGCCTTGCAAGCTGTGGGCATCTGTTCCATTTGTCCTGGCTGCCTGTAAAGCGGCTTCAGTTAAAAACCAATTATCATCCACCCTGTCCCCCCAATCCGTTACCCGAATGGGCTTATATGGCTGCATAACAATATTATGCCTGAAGCTGTCGTGGCTGTTTTTGAACCAGACATGCGGATGAAAACTATTATTGATCATAATATTATTGTAGGCACTCCGGTAGAATCCCTCCCTGAACTTGATACCGCCCGCCAGACACAAATTATTAAAGATCTCATAATTGGAGGAACCGTCATCCAGGTCGATATCCCAGCCATGGTTACAGCTAAATAGGTTGTTATGGATAATATTTTTTTCCTGCGCGTCCAGTAATCTGAGTTCAGGATGCAGCGCTACCAGTGAATCCATATAGGCCCTGGAAGCATTCCAGAACCGGTCCCGCCCCCAACTGTTAAAAGCACCATGATCGCCCGTTTCCAGCACCGTTCTAAAGACCTCATTATAAGCAATCTCGTGTCCCCCGAAACAGCCGTCACCAATATTAATCCCCGCACGGGGTACCTGATAAATCGTATTATGGGTAATATGGATACCGGCTGCGATATCAATTTCTATCCCAGCTACCTGTTTTTCTATAAGGCCGATGCTGTCAATCAGATTATTGTCGGCCGTGCAGCTGTCCGGATAATCATTTGTCAGCGGACCAGGCGTTTTATCCAATTGATCATAGGAAATTCTGGCAGCATAATTATCTAAGGGGGAACGCACCGCCTCTCTTTTGCCAACAAAACAGATTGCGCTGGCACCCACCCGGTAAATATGACAGCCGCGGATCAGAGTGCCTTTATTAAAACCGCTCACCATAATGGCATTTCCACCCAGGTCATGAAAATCACAGTCTTCTACACTGCAATCTGCCGTCCCATCCAGCAGGACTGCCCCTCCTCTGTAGAGCCGCCAGTCGCTGCGCAGCAGTGGCTCTTTGGTCTCCATAAAAGTTCGCTCATTATTCGTAAAATGAATACCTTGAATATGCACAGCCGGGACAGGACGACTACTGCTTCCCCGTATTTCCAGACTATTTCTTAAATGCGATACGACCACCTTTGCCGTTTGCAGGTCCAGTCCCTTTGGCGGTTTATAATACAATGTATTATCTTTTTTATCCAGGAACCACTCCTTTGCAGTATCCAGCTCCTCAAAGATATTTTCCACGTAGCGGTAGTCCTTATGTAAGGACGATGGGCGGTTATTTTGCCAGCCACCTACTAACCGCAATGTACCGTCTGGGTTGCTGCCTATTATCTTATAATGTAGACTACCCCATTCATATGCCTGCAATCCATGCAGGTAGCCCCCGGCAGGATGCTTCCAGCTACTGATTTTTTCCTTGGCGGTGGCATCTGCCGACGTGCCCTGCAGGATCCTGACCGCAGGATTATAATTAGGACATCTGGCGAGTACCTGCTTTTCATCATTGATAAATAAGGTTTCAAAATGTAGCTGCAGGGGTAATTTTGCCTGATAGATCCCATTTTCAAAAGGTTGCCAATTTAACTTCAAGGCCCTTCCGGCGCTGATCACGACTTTTTCATCCTGATAGTTTTGGATCTTCAGCGATTCAAACGACGCCTCTTCCGATTTTATCACCAGCGTACTGTCCAGATAATATACGCCCTTTCTAAGGTAGATGGTCACGGCTCCTTTCCGGCTGCCGGCGGCACGAAGGGCAGCCTGAATGGAATGAAAGGGATTTTTCAGGCTGCCTTGGCCGCCATCCATATCCTTATCTATACCCACGACGTGTACTGAGTCACTAATACATACATAGAGGCTTGTCTGTGCCTGGGCATGTAAGCAAAAACAGGCAGACAGGAACACCTCCAGCAGTATCATAAAAATAGGTCTATACATCAAAAATTGCAGATTAAGATTAAAATGCAGAGACTAAACAAATAAACTAAAAAACTAATACACTTCCTATATTGAGAACATTAGTTTAATGCAGCGGCTGTAGCAACTACAGCAATTATTAATAATGCAGCTCTTCACCGATTAAACAAAAATATCACATTCACCAATAGGTATATTGCCGTAGATCATCCATAAATTAAGCTATTTTGGCAGTATGTAAGATGTGTAGAGCGGGGAAGTCGGGATTCAGAGTAAGCACCCCAAGGCTGTCGCATTAAAACAATTGTCTGAGTTAGTGCCAAAGAACTTTAAACAGATCCTATGGCTACCCCTTCTATCTCAATTTAACCGGTTTTACTATCCGTTAAACAGCAGATTAAGGCACGATTTTTTCTACCATTAAGCAAACAAATCATAATTGTTATGAACAACTTAGAAAAATATGATTTAATGCAGAAAATATCCAGAGAGCTGGAAGACCTTAAAAACAGCCAGACGGCCATCATAAAAAAAATAGGACAAATCGAAGCACACAATATCAACTTATCAGATTCTGCGTTAGATAAGGAGTTAGCTGTTATTTACGAGCATGTGGCAGAAAATCTGGAAAAAGTTGAAGCCCTGGAAGATAAGTTCAGTCAAAGTGTTAAAAAGTTCCAGTCAGAAAATAAATTAGATCAGCAAAGCGAGGAGACGTCATCTTAAAATGTTAAATCGAAAGATCTTGTCATTATTCCAGGGTAAGATCGCCCGGCAGGCTCCCAAGATTCCATATAGTAAGGCCGTCGCCCTAAACACTCAAAAGTATAGTAGAGCCTTCGAATTTTTGTGAATAAGACACTGTCTCAAAATAACCCCTTCAACGCTTTTTCTGGGTATTTCAAAGGCCAAGTCGTTCAGATGAAAGAAAAATTTTGACAATAGCTTCGTCGATTTGCTATTGACAAACGTTGCTTTTATAACCTGTTTACAACATACTCCAAATACCAATTTGGTCTAAACCCGGGCAAGGCCACTCCTGTCTCCTGCCTGTTTTATCCTCTGCCAGATGCTCCGTGGGGACTTTTGCCCGTTCGCTGGCGTAATATACGACCAAGTCACATTCAGGCAATCTTCTATATATTTGCATTGATATATTTACATCACATCCTCAATTTGAATTGGTAAACATCTCCTTCAAAATAGATGCATTGTAAATTAAAAGGCCACAAATGCAGAACTTAATTGACACATTTAGAAAAATAGGACAATTAAAACCTGAAAATGAACAGGCACTCCTAAGTTCGATTGAAAAAAAAACTTACCCACCCAGAACTTTACTGCAAGACCAGGAAAAGATAAGTAACAAGATCTATTTTATTGAAAAGGGCATTGCCAGAACTTATTATTATAAAGATGGAAAAGATATAACCCATTGGATAGCATCTGAAAATAATTTTGTGGGTTCTATGACCAGCTTTTTCATGCAGGTTCCCAGCAATAAATTAGTCGAAACGATAGATGAATGTATTCTATGGGAGTTTGAATTTAAAAAATTACAGACATTATTTAAGACAAATCAGGATCTGGCTCATGCCGGACGGTTATTTGCTATCTATGGAATGTCACTGCTCGAGCAACGATTTGATAATCTGCATTTTAACACTGCTAAAGAACGCTATCAAATTTTAATGAACAACAACCCGGAAATCATACAGCGGGTGCCTTTAGGAATGATCGCATCCTATCTGGGCATAACACAAGAGACGCTGAGTCGCATAAGAAATAACACTTTTTGACATTTATCAAAGGAATTTCATCCGAAGCATATGACCTTTGAAAAAAATAAAATATGAATATTGTAATCTGGACGTTACAAGGGTTTATTGCTTCCATTTTTATGTTTTCAGGTGTCAACAAAACTTTTATTGATGAAAAAACGCTCGTTAAAAAAGGCCAGACAGGCGTTGAAGGACTTAATAAATGGTTTATAAAATTCATTGGCATTTCTGAAATACTGGGTGCTGTAGCACTTATATTGCCGATACTATTCAATAAGTGGACATTACTCACACCCATTTCAGCCATTTGTCTGGGATGTATAATGATTCCGGCTGCATTTATCCATAACAAAAGAGATGAGCCCAAAAGCGTGGTGATCAACGTTATGGTATTCATTTGCTGTGGTCTGATCAGTTATTACCGATTCCAATAAGATCTTTCGCCCCCCCTCTTTTCCAAAAACAGACAAGTTTATCATTAATGCATCGGGGATAGTGTGGATCGCTGCCAAAGCAAGGCAGGTTATACCATAAACAAACCGACGACTTTGATAAAGTCGAAAAGAGCCTGATCACTGTAAAAGTAATCAGGCTCCCTTACACTGCTTCCAAACCCTAAAATCAATTCGGCATCAAAACAGCATTAATAACATGAATCTCGCCGTTTGACTGACCGACATCTGCAATGGTTATTTTGGCTTTGCCACCTTTTGCATCCATGATCCAGATATTTTTACCTTTTCCCATAAAAGTCAGCTCCTCTCCCTGGACAGTCTTTACCATTGCCTTTCCGCCTCCTTTTTTGATCATGTTCCAGATATCCCTTGACGTAATACTGCCTGGCACAACATGATAGGTCAAAACCTTTGTCAGCATCTCCTTATTTTCCGGCTTTAATAAATTCTCTACGGTGCCAGAAGGCAATGCATCAAAAGCTTCATTCGTTGGCGCCAAAACCGTGAAAGGTCCTTTGCCCGAAAGCGTCTCTACTAACCCCGCGGCTTTTACTGCTGCAACCAGTGTCGTATGATCCTTGGAGTTAGCGGCATTCTCTATAATATTTTTAGAAGGGTACATGGCAGCACCACCCACCATCACCGTTTTTTCCGTTTGTCCAAAAGCAGAAACGGAAAAGATCATGGCCGCTGCGACTATCATTAAGCTGAGAAATTTGCTGTTTTTCATAAAATAGATTTTGTTTGTTTATATATACGGCAATTAAAACGCAACGGATTCAGCAGGAAGAATAATTAACATTTAACCTTTACAGCGAAAATCTGCAATATTTCCTAAAATAATTTCTCTTAAGAATACGATGATGACGTTTGCTGGATATATGGTCTTTTGCGGCCTTCCATCTCACCCAATCTACTTTCTTCTCTGAATATCCGTCGAAGGTCATTTCATACAGACAATGGGCAACAATACCCGCTGGCCCATACCGGCTGTTATGCAAATCCGGAACCTTTAGTCCAATTAACTCAGGCCAAGGCACATAAAGTAGGGAATAATGCTCTGACGCAGGCGTAGATTCATCTAAAATAAAAACATCATTATCCGGTAAAAAATCCAGACGCATGCCTTCTTCGCAAGATCCTCTTTCGGAAATTTCTTCCTTTATACATTCCCGAGTCATGAGTTGCTGGTCAGTCAATTTCGGCACTATATCTGGTATTTTCCGAAATACTCTGCAATACCCCGCTTTACTTTTAACCTGAGAAGGATAAAGTACAGCTAAAGCTTCCCATACCTCCTCCCAGCTGCATTGCTGCACTAGTTCAAATACTCTTTTCATAGCCTTATGTTTGTCGATTAAATAATTAAATGTATACAGACTGTAATCAGGAAGCCCTTTGTGGCGTCTTAAAACCAATAACCGTCCGCTGACTCTGCTCAAAATCCTTTTCGTGCTGATTATAGACAGTGGACAGTGCCATTGGTCTGTTAATTTCAGTAACATATCCCAGCTTTAGTGACAAGGCCTGTGCTTTGTCCACGCACAACTGCTTAAACTCATACAGTGCAATCAATCTTCCTTTTCTCAATAACGCACTGTCAATCTTGGAAATATCTGTATTGAATGTACAAATAACCTGTATATTTAAAAAGTCAGACATTAATCCATCACAAATATTGAGAATAGCAGACACCGGCGAAAATAGCTCGCCTTCCCTGCTCCTAACCAGAGACTCCGCATCCTCTATAACGAAAATGCTGTTTTTGTTGTCCATTAATAAACCCATAAGAGAAGGTTCGCCGATTTCCATAGCGATACTAGGGGGCATAAAAATGACCTTTTTGTTTAGAGTGCCAATTAGATATCTCAAATAAGAGGTTTTGCCCGTACCTGGCATCCCGTGTAAAAGTACGAGCCCCTTTCCTCCGGAGGCATTTAGTTTCTCAAAGATTATATTGTGTACTATTTTAAAGTCATCATTATAATGCGTGTCAATATCCAGGTTATAATTGTCGAGGACCACCACTTCTGTGTCCAAACGGCCATTTGAGCGAATCAGAACAGACATTTCCGGCAGCACTTTTATTTCCTGCTGGAATTTCAAAAAACCTTCTATCAAATTATCTACTTTTTCAGCATTCCCGACGTTATAGAGTATTAGGATACTTTCATCATGAAACTTAAACTGAAGCATGATTCCATCCTTCATACAAAAAATAATCTGGTTCATAGAGGGCGCGCCTGCATAAAGCCTTTTCCTGTATTCCTGCAGGATTTCGGAAGAATAATGCAGGACAAACCATTTTGCAGCAGCATGACAATCCACTCTGAGGACATTACTCTCACAAGGGACAGCGGCAAAATGAGCAACATATAACCGGTTTGGGTTAAGATAATACTCATATTCTCTGGGCAGAGCCTCCATAAGAGCCATTGTAGCACTTGCTTCAAAGCTGTGCTCTCGCGTAGTTCTTTTAATTTCACTATTCATATAAAAATATTATTTCTGCAAAGCTATTTAGGTATATACGTCAAAACCTGACGGAGGTAGGAGAAAAAAAGTAGCTGTCGGGCAAATTTATCATTTTCCCATCTGGCCCAGATAAAATCCAGATTTTCAGGGAAGGGAGATTAAGGTATTAGCCTTTTCTCTCGCCGCATAATAATAACACCTAGCCTTCCCCATTATAATTTGCTTTATTTTACGCCATAAGTTATTATCTTAGCGCCCGACCAGATCAACTATTGTATTTTTATAATAAACCGTAATGTCACAAGCCAAAAAGAACCAAAGCTATTATATCATTGCCCAGCTGTTTCAGCAAAAAGGCCAAGTCAGTACCCTCGAAATCCAGCAAAAATTAGAAGCTGCAGAACTCCCTTCATCTGAAAGCACCACCCAAAGACTTATTAAGGATCTTAAAAACATAGGACTGACACTGGAATATGACAACCAGAAAAGAAAATATATATTTAATGAAGAAGGTAGTTCCATGCAAATCAAGATATTAAACCTCATGGTAGCCTCAGATTTTTTGCACGAAGTAGCTACTTCCCCTGCCGACAAACTTAAATATATAGAGTTTGACGCCAGAATGGTAGCCAAGGGCGCCAATTTCCTGCCTGATATATTCAATGCTATCACAAAAAGAAAATGGCTGGAAGTTGAATATAAACGTTATGAGAATGAGGTGTCCAAAATTCATATCCTTGCACCTCTCTTCCTTAAGGAATTCAATAACCGATGGTACCTGTTGGCAGTTTACAAAGGGGAACTAAAGGGCAAGAATAATATTCCATTGATCTTTGGCATCGATCGGATACTGAACATAGAGGTTACAATAGACAGCTTCGAGAAAAACCTGTTTAAAAAGTTACACGATTATCCAAAATGGCAAAAGGAGAATAAAGAATCCCCCATGGATCTTTTCAATGATATGATCGGCGTCCGCCTGACAGAGCAACCCGTACAGGAGGTTATATTAAAATTCTCTCCGGAACAGGCCCCTTTTATCAAGAGTCAGCCTTGGCATAGCACCCAGGAAATACTGGCTGAAAATGAAAACGAGTTTAAAATCTCGATCTGCGTCCGGCCAAATGATGATTTACTGACTATGATTTTAGCTCAACATGGAAATGTTGAAGTCTTGGAACCGGAAAGTCTCCGCAGCCAAACAATAGGTATTTTAAAAAAGAGTCTTGCCCTATATTCCACCAAAAGCTAAGCTCGCTGACTTACAAATCAAAATAAATTTACTATTCCTAATTCACCAGGTCCTTCCAAGAAGTACAACTAAGAGGCTTCTGTATTTATATGCAATCAACTTGCAATATACTCCACAAAAAATAAATTAAATATCTAAGTACAACGTCAGGTTTTGACGGACCGCTGTCTCCATCTTTGCCCTGTAGATCTCAATTTTTAATCAAAACGCTCAAAAATGAAAAAATTTGCAACGGTATTGTTACTAATGGTATTATTTGTCGGTTTAGGTTGTTCCAAGTCAGGTCCTGCAGGTCCAGCCGGAGCAACCGGTAAAAACGGCGCCAACGGAACAGATGGCAAGGACGGCATTAATGGAAAAGACGGATCCACTATTTTAAGCGGCAAGGGATCTCCGGCCGCAGCTGTAGGTCAAACCGGAGACTTCTACCTGGATCTAACCAACAACCGTCTTTACGGACCTAAAGTTAGTGCGGGCTGGGGAACAGGGTTTAATTTAAAAGGGCAGGATGGCAAGGACGGAACGAATGGAAAAGATGGCTCGAATGGCAAGGATGGAGCTCAGATACTAAACGGGGAAGGATACCCCTCAGCAGACATTGGCAATATTGGAGATTTTTATATAGATCTCAACGATTTCACTCTGTATGGCCCGAAGTATTCCAATACAGACTGGGGAATGTCGGGAATAATGCTAAGAGGAATAAATGGCACGAATGGGACCGACGGCAGGGACGGAATAGATGGTAAAGACGGCAAAGACGCAAATGTAAGGACATACATTATATCGAATCCATGGAATTATTACTATACAGATGTACCGACGATGGGCTTATTCCGGTTTATTATCCAGGGAAACTTCAGCATCACCCAACAGGAAGCTGACTATGGCCTGGTACTGGTGTACATGGAATGTAGCTGGTCCGAAAACAGTACAAGTTGGCTAATGGCGGGCACAAACCTTGGTTCATTTACATCAAATTTTATTTCTGCAAGTGAAGTGGTGGAAAATTATGGAACTGTTAATGGTGTATACTTAACCACTACAAATAAATTAAATGGTTCTTCAGGCTGGACTAGTCAGGAAGATGCCCAGGCAACGACAAAAATATCGAGGGTAAAAATAGTTGTAATTAGTCCTTCAACACTGTATATAATGGCCAAAAAAGGAGTCGACACCAAAAATGTTCGAGCAGTTGCAAACTACATAAATCAAAGATAGCCACAGAAATAAATCGGGCAAGTAAAATAAGTCTGTCCATAATTTTCGATTCTCAATTTCCGGTTGGTAAAAGATAAAGTTGGCAGACTTATTTGAATTAGTCTGGTTAACGGATATGGAGTATACAAAGGCAATTCCGGAATACCCAAAGTGAACTCCTCAAAATAATTTGTAGGAAACCTAAATTTTTCTATAGATTTGTATCACAATATTTTAAATATTGACCAAACAAGCTTCATCTAAACAAAACAAACTGTAATTCAATGGAAAATTTACATGAATTAAAAGCGGAATTTATGCGTCAGTGGCCGTTAGAACGAGTTGAAAAAATGAAAATCGAGGAGTATACCAACTTAGATAAAAATAGTTCATTTTGTTACTGGCTGGAATCTAAAACGGAAAAACTAGGAAGTATTCGAGGAGGCTCATCTTTTAAATTTGGCATTTATGAAAAAGGTCGTAAGGATAAAAACTATAACACCAGAGGAATGCTATCTGATGGAAATTACGCGTGGTACAGCAAATATGGAAGCAACCCGGAAGAAGTATTTTCTAAAATGAAAGGGCTTATTATCGAGATTATCAAATCAGTTAATGAAAGAAAGTTCGACCAGATTGACAACATTGATTTTGGAGGCGATGCCATAAAATGGAAAATAGCTTTTTTATATAGCGATTATGAAGTACTGAATATTTTCAACAGGGAGGCTCTATGGTCAATTGCCCGCCATAATGGCATCAACTTGTCGAAAGGAATATCCATTAACTGGATTCAATCCGAAATATTAAAACGTAAACCAGCAGATGAAGATTATTACATTTTTAGCGGTAAACTCTGGGACCTTTACAGTAATGATAATCCTAATCCACAATATTGGCTGTTTGTCCCTGGTAGAGATGCAATTGACTGGGATAATTGCCAAAAGAACGATACCATGGCCATCAACTGGAAGGACTTGCCTCCTCTGACAGAGTTTACTGACAAAAATAGCTTATTAACCGCCATAGCTGAAACTTACCCAAACGGAGCCACACCTTATCAGAGTGCGTCATTAATTTGGGATTATGTTCATAATGTAAAGGTTGGAGATTACATTTTCGCAAAAATTGGTAGAAAAAAATTATTAGGCTACGGAATTGTAAAATCAAATTACTACGAAGACGACTCCATGGCTGATTTTAACCAATTAAGAGATGTACAATGGATTAAAACAGGCACATGGACTATCCCGGATATCACCTTCCCGATTAGAACGTTTACAAAAATCAATTATTCTGATAAACTTTTGAAAACTATGGAAAACGACAATACTCATTTTGACAAGGCAGAACCGGACATTCTTGTAGACTTGCTAAAATATAAGAAACAAATAATTCTTCAAGGAGCTCCTGGTACCGGTAAAACGAAACAGGCGAAAGAACTTGCCGCAAAACTCCTCAAACTGAAATCAATTGACGAACTCAAAGATCATCCAAGATTTAACCTGGTTCAATTCCACCCCAGTTATTCGTATGAAGACTTCGTTAAAGGAATGGTGGCAACTCCTGCTGAAAATGGGATGGGGCTTAGATTTGAGGTTCAAAATAAAACTTTTGCCAAATTAGCATATGATGCGGCATCTAATTCCAAAGACGACTATGTGATCATCATTGACGAAATCAACCGAGCAAATTTATCAGCTGTCCTTGGAGAGCTTATTTATGCTTTGGAGTACAGGGGAGATTCCCTGGATGGCATATATGATTCCCATGAAATCAAAAAGGTTATAGTTCCCGAAAAATTATATATCATTGGCACGATGAATACAGCAGATCGCAGTGTAGGTGTAATTGATTACGCGATAAGGCGGCGTTTTGCCTTTGTAGATATCCTGCCACAGAATCTATCCAGAGAAAAAGATGTAGAATTCGCTGCCGACTTGTTCAAAACTGTAAGTGAGTTATTTATTAAGGATTTTGATTTAGAAGTCGACTACAATTTATCCCATGTACAATTAGAACGATCACTCCACTTGTCCGAAGAATTCGACCCAAAAGATGTTTGGCTGGGGCATTCATATTTTATCGATAAAGCCGTTGATGGCGGAGACATGCAAACGAGGCTAGACTACGAAATTAAACCCATTTTGAAGGAGTACGTTAGAGATGGCATTTTAAAAACAACTGCATTAGATATTATAGAAAAACTAAAAGTTGAAGATGAGAATTAGTGAGCATCATCAATATATAAAAGCTCAGAGTTATTCAAAAAGGGTTCTTGAAGAGCTGGAAGAGTTGAAAGCAAATAATAGATTTAGCCAATCTACGGAAGTCGTCTATTTTAAAAATGAGAAAAATGAAAACCGGATTTGCATTCAGGTTACTCCAGACGAAAAGATTCCCTGTATCCGAAATTCTTATTTCATAGGTATTGATAGATTACCTGAATCAAAAATTGTAGTTTGTGTAGAGCCGAAAGTGAACACGGAATACAAGAAATTAGATTCTCTAAAGATGTTAGTGGAGGCATTAAAGGATCCCGAGAATTTAAATCACTTAGACGGATTATTGGATGTAAAATATAGTGATCCGTGGATAGAAGACAGGCACCAATCCTCCAATCTGACCCCATTTGTCATTTTAGAGTTTTTAATGATTCTTAAAAACATTGTTCGGAAGAGTTTAAAAAAGGATTATTTTCATGTAGTAAACAACCTTAATGCTAAGGTAAAAGGAAAAATCTGTATTACCGATCAAATAAAATACAATACTTTTCGCAACAAATACAATTCTTTTGTTTGTAAATATCAACAACACGGGTTTGACAATGAAGCCAATCGTTTTTTAAAATTCGTGCTAGCAAAGGCTTCCCTACTACTGACCGAAATGCCAAGTTTATATTGCCAGTTCAAAGACGATCTTCATTATTTAAACGGCGTCTTTGAACTGGTAGGCCATCAAAAGTTTACCTCATTTCATAAAAAAGAAAGTAACCCATTTTTTAAGAACTACAATACAGCCATTGATCTTGGTAATTTGATTTTGAAGCTTTCTGCATATGACCTAGATACAGCCAATTCTCAAATCCGAAAGGTTCCTCCTCATTGGATCGATATGAGCAAGTTGTTTGAATTATATGTATTTAAAAAATTACGGGAGCATCCTCTAAATAAGGTTGTTGAATACCACGTAAAAGTGCATTATCAAGAACCGGACATTCTGGCGCGGTCACAAAATGGTCCTGTTATAATCGATGCTAAATATAAACCTAGATACAAAAGCGGAAATCCGTCCAAAGATGACGCCAGGCAATTGGCAGGCTATTCACGTTTAAATGGTATTATTAAGCGCTTTATGCCTGAAGAAGGCAGCTTGATGGTACTTCCGGTATATTTTGTTTATCCTAAAGAATTTGCCGAAATAGATGACGAGACATCTGATGAAGAGCCTTTTGAAGAAAATGCTGGATTTAAAATTTTGGATGGCAATGTAAGAGAAGCAAAAGCATACTTTAAAATGTTTTTGCAAGAAATTGACCTTCCGTATATATAGCAAATTACCAGCCTAGCGCTGGTAATTTAATAACAGTTTTGCTGAAAACATCACATGGTTTTATATTGCTTTATAACTGAACAAGCCCAAATATCTGAGCTACAGTGTAAGCAATATTTAGTCGAATTTTGAACACCTATGTCATCTAACATTTTGTATAAAACGAGTAAAAACCGTTAATTTATGAGAAGACCGACACATTGGCTTCTAACTGCCATTATTCTATTCATTTCTGGGCAGAGCGCCTGTAGTAAAACGGATGATGCTCCTTCTCTGAACAGAAATAGTTATTGGACAGTAGGAAACAACACCTATTCAAGAGATTCGTCAAGTCAAATGACCTATCCAGATATTTATAGAGATGTACCGGATTTCTTTGTATATGTGGAAGTCCACAACAAGGCCAAAGACCAAGGCAGTGACCAATTCCCCGGTTCTACAATATGGTTTGTTTTCCCAAATCATATGGGGCCAGGAAGGTATAAAGTGTCAGGTCTTTCATATAGCGGGACAGTCCCTCCCGGTACTAAATGGATGTACATAATTTGCAATATTGGCCTAGACAGTGATAAGGGAGGCCTCACTTACATAACTGTCGACGATGCTGGTACGGCAGATGTCAAAATCGACAAAGAAGGTCAATACCACATCAGTACCGTTAACGACGTAATGTTAAGAAAAGATGTGGATTTAGGCGAAGAGGATCCCGATGCTGCAGACTCCTATTTGTTAAAAGTTGATAATGCATACTGAGATTGGCCAACTAGCAGGTAAAAAGTTAACCACAAGAAAACCGATCAGCTTTTGCTGTTGGCTATCAATTTAAGATTTGTCAATCAGAATTATCAAGGTTGGGCTTTTTTCTGGAGTAGCCGACCAAACTCAAAGTCAGGGCAACAGCTTAACAGCGCTTTCTACAAAAACCTAAAAGATCGTACAGCTTTAAGAAACACTTCAAGTCTAACTGACGATATGTTATATAGCAAAATGTTTGCCTGCCCCTTCTTTAGCTTTAGCATAACAGTCTTTCGGGATTTATTGAGTTTGATTTTTTTTATGTCATATTTATAATCGTGGAATGATAATTTCTCCTGAATAAAATCGTCCAATTCATCCTCATCAGGAGTATATACAGTGTCTACACGGCCATCGCTATCGGGGTCGATGTGAATATAAAATACCTGCTTTTTGCTATAGTATATTACGAAATCGTCCGGCTCCACAATCTCGTAAAACTTCATGCCTTCTGGCAGATCTATCTTAAAGGACTTTGGCATGTATTCTTCTGAGTCGCGCCTTAATCCCACAGTCGGTTTATAAACAAGGACATTTTTATCGCCATAGTAATAAATGTAGCCTTTTTCTATTGGTAAAGCCATAGATTTGCTTACGTTATCCAAAACGTTACCGCAGGAAATTAATCCGAACAACAGAAAAAAGAATATACCCTTATAAATACACATCTCTCTATGATTCATAGGTTAGATTTTTTATGTGCAAATTTGGTTCCGGCATTGTTTTTACAGATCAAATAATGCCTATGTCAAATCACAGAGATTATAATCTTCGCTTTTAGATACCCTCAGATCGGAAATATCAATAGAAATTCAGAGGATTCATGAACCTTTGTTTACTTGCAGACACTGCAGGTCCCGCCGTCTTTTTTACAATGTTTGCAGTATTTGCAGTTCTTACAAGCCTTGCAGGTACCCTCCTTAGATGGAATACAGGTTGCATAACTTCTGTAATATGCATACACTGAAACACATAATAGTACAGCGGTAATTAAAAATATTACTTTTCTCATAGACACGTTTTTTGGTTATTATTCAAATATACCTCTTTTTTGCAATTCAAGCTTCACGACGAGAACCATATTATAACCAGCAACTGACCACAATTAGCCATGCCTTCCCCCCATTTCCAGTCTCAGGCTATAATTTCCTTGTCTCGCGTAATTTCCGCTCCTTGAGCCTAAAGGAAAGCGAACGATCACCGTCTTTTTCAGTGAGTTCAATAACAAGGCTTTTACTGTCAGCAATCGTAAACCGGTGCATGGCCACCACGATCTCCTGCCCCACTTCGTCTTCAGGCATTCCCCAGGTCTGCATATATAGCGGTTTAAGTTCATTGTCCTGCACGGCAGTGCGCTTCGCCGTCCTTAAGTCGCGGATAAAAAAACGTAAGGAAGCCAAGCTATAACCAATATTGGACGTATTATGCAGCCTGAATTTAAAAAACAAGACATCCCGGTCGATATAACTACCCTCCAGCCGGCAATCAAGGCCATATTTATGCACTTGTAAGCCTTTTAAAAAAGGGCCGCTTCCTTTCACTTTCATCACAGCGCGCTGCATAACCTCACTATTGAATCCACCACCAAACTTAACAGCAGCGCTGTGAAAGGACGCACCACTTAGATCCAGCGCCAGACAAGACGGGTTTTCCTCATAGAACACCTTAAAAGCAAATATTCTTCCGTCAGCAGTAATGACCGTAAGGCTGGACGGCGCAAAATCCGGGCTCGCGGCCTTCACCTTTAATACATTTTCCGATCCTTTCACTTTTTCTGCGAGCACATAAGCGGCACCCCGGTCTGCACTCTGTATGGCAGCAGGAAAGACCAGCATACAAGTCTTACTAAGGCCGATAGCCAGATCTCTTGCCGGAATATTTATAGCGTTTTGGGTATTATGAACCCCCTCCTGCGCCATTGCGCCACTACTCAACGCAAAAGACATAAAAGTAACAACAAGCATAGTGATATATCTTCTCATATTTTTCTGTTTAGTGATTTATAAAATGTGTTGACAAAACCCGGAAGCATCTCTTCCGGTCCCGGCTATCTTTTTTGCTCCTGAAGGCCTTTTTTATCCACAAGCAATACAGGATAGCCCGATTTCACGCTCACCCGGATCAGTTTCACTTTTTTACTCAGCAGGCCCTTGGCCGCTTCTATTCCAGCTGATGCAGCCTGGGCCGAGAGGCCCGGATCCAGAGACATCATCTGAACACCGCCAAGTGCCCTGTCGGCCCCTTGCTTCGCCGCATCGCGCCCTATTGCTCCTGGCATACGGATTCCCTCCATACCATCGAGGTCATATACAGCCAGATCTACCGGTAAAAGCCGCTTTTTATAACGAAGCCCCTCAATGGCTACCTTCAGCCGCTCTCCAGTTAAGGAACAGCTGCCATACACAAAGCTCCCCTCCGGTATCAAATGCCCGCCGATAAAAACGTCCTCAGTCAATTCCAGCTTGATTGTGCCGCCACTAACCAGGGTCTGCGATTCAGCAATAACGGCGGACAGCGTGTAACCGGTTTTCTCTCCACCCGGCTTTTCCGGATCAATATCATAAAAACGGCCCGCAAACTGCCTATCATAGCGTACCGGTTCGCTTTCTAACTGGCCTTTACGGAGGGTATCTCTATTCAGATCGGCTGGATTCATGTCTCTATCCCAGGCAGAAGTTCGCTTTGTCACGTCAGTCGCCGCTAAAAGCGGCACCCGGACATCCTCTTCCCACTGGCGGACAGGATAGACTTTGCGTCTGTTTTTCCCGGAAAGCACCCTCAGGCTGTCAGCAGCCTTCTCAGGATGCTGGATCATGAGTATTTTATCCAGCATCGTATTGATCTGACCGGTTTCACTATCCATTGCGTTTTCGTTGTCCCCAGCTGACGCCTGCTCAATCATTTGATTTAAATCATTTAACTGGCTAAGTGCCTGCTCACTATTAGCGCTGCTTTCCATTGTCACCTCAGACCCATACTGAGCCACTTCTCCTGGCTGCAAACCATAGGTAGCGGGATTAACCGGATAGTTATCAGATAGTGCCCCCTTCTGCGCCCTTCCTCCCTGCTCCATTATTGCCTGCAGATCCGCCAGTTTCCTTTCTGCCTTTACACTATTGGAATCAATATCCGCCGCAACACTTAAGAAAGAAAGGTCATGCGCCGCAGGCATCTGCGTGACACTTTCGTATGAAGCCAGATCCCTGAATTGTTGCAAAAAGGCAGTTTTATTCTCTTTTTTCGCGTCCATCTGTCTGTCAGACTCGGCATATAGCCGCATCTTATCTTCCGGACCTGGTTTGTTGTGTGCAGCGGGCAAGGCTGTATTAATGCCCACCTGCTTGTATTCCGGCGACTCAGGCACCTGCCGCCCACCACCGAGCGCCCAAAAAGCCAGCGTCACAAAAGGCAGGATCAGCAGCGGCGCTGCCAGCAAAAACTTTCTGCGTTTGCGCTCCTTCAGCGTAAGCGTGTTATTTTCCTTCATAATCTGTTTATTTTAGGGAATGATTAAGCGTTCATTTCGATCCTGACCGCTCTGTAATGGGTACGACTTAACAGGACTGTTCAGGTAAGCAGCAGGCAGTGGCACAAACAGTGCCGGAGGCCGGCGGATACCACTCCCCAACAGATATAGTAATAGACCACTGCAGCAGCTTATACCAAGATAAAACAGCCATTTACGCTGCCGATTGCTCAACGCACTATCCATCTGTTCCAGCTTGCGGATCATTAGCCCCCCACACATAAGAACCCATTTACCGATAGGTAGGTCTACCCATTTTTGTACATTATGTTTGCCTGCTTCGGCAGGTCTTTGATTGTTCGTGTTTTCCTTATTAATTTTCCACATTTGTACATTTTTATAAGGTTAATAAAGCCCAGATATGCCATGCAAAGTGTTTAATACACACTTACCAATAGAATGCAAAAGCATTGATCATATCTTTATTTATAGGCACACAGCCTTGGCACCTACTAACAAGCGAAGTTTTTTATTTACCGGAAAAAAAACTAACTTAGTTATACATGTATTATATTATGAGCACTGTACCCCCCATATCAGACCAAATTTCAAACGAGCCTTCGGTTTTTGCCCTGCTGATTGATAAAATCAGTCGAATGAGCAAGGCGGAACAAAAACTACTTTGGATCCAATTAAATAAAAAGAAATTGCTTGCAGAAGCCGAAAAAATAGATGCCAGCATTGCACCTAATAATCTGACCGACGACGAAATAGCCAGCCTCGTAAAGGAAGCCCGTACCAGCTATGCCCGTAAAAAGAAAAAAAGTTAATCGCTTTATCATAGATATCAATTACCCAGGAACCTTGGCTTAATAGATAGCCAATCTATCACGGGTTTAATAGGGAGGCCCAGGTTTTGTTGGTCTGGCCTTTTTCCTGAGGTCCTTATTTTCAAGCACCCGCCAGCGCTCAACCAAAAAACCATGCGGGTTGTTATCGCTTCTGGCAACGCTGCGTAAAAAGCCCTCAGTAATCAGGCTGCGTATAACGACCACTGAAGGCCGGATGATCCTTTGTTTGCCATAATACTTAAAATAATACGGATACCGGTCCATATTAAATTCAATACTGTCCATCACCACCTCCTGGCTGATATTGCCGGAAATAATCCCTGCATAATACCGGTCCTCTTTCAGGTCCTCATATTTGGATTTAGCCGACCCGTCAGCCAGGTATAGCGCCCGGGAGATGTTTTCATCGATCACCTTGTCATCCGGGTCCAGGGAAAAAAAGAAGTGATGAAACATTTTCAGATGATCTCTTGCCTCTACCGGTATATTATCCTTCCTCTCAGCGGAAAATGCCTCAATGGCCTTGCCATTTGCTAAGAGGTAAATTCTCCTCTCGGCACGTCTTACCATTTGATAGCTCTCAGCCACCACATAGCAGCAGGTACAGAGACTTGCCAGGATCACCACAAAGCTGAAGAGCCTTATATGCTTAAAAGCCTTATCTATATTTCTTAATTGTTCAAACACGGCAAAAAAATTTAACTGTATTAATGATGACCTATCCTGACAATGGTACCCGCTACCCGCGGTACCATCATAAATCCGACGACCGAAATCAACATAAAAATGATGTACGCCGTGCTGCTATAAAAATCCGGGTCCGCGGTCATCATGTTCTGTAATGCCTTTGACATGATAGCGCCAAAAATATGCGCCACAGGCAGCCACATATAAATATTGACATAGTGGGCGAACCAGTTAGGCAGCGTTTGCTGAAAGCCCTCAAAAACACTCAGTCCCAGAACAATCGGGCCTAACAGCACCAGCACGATCATATAAAAAGTCCGTATCGCATTAATACAAAGCACGGCGGTTTCATATAAAAGGCCTGCCAGAGAGCGCATGATCGTCTTAAACGTATTTTTAATATTCAAAAAGAAAAACGAGCGTTGCAGGCCGGCTGAGAAGCCCTCGCCGTCACTACCCGCTTCAGGCGCATCATACTCAGCGGTAACATCATCACCGCCGGAAGGAAAGAGCCCCACCGGTGGCGGCGCTTTAATGGCCTGCTCCTGCTCCTCTATATGCAGCAGGAGTGCCTGCTGACTGTCTCCCGCGAGAGCTCTGGTGCCGGTCTCGATGGGTTGTAAAACCCCGTTCATAAGCCTTACCATCGGCAGGAAAAAAACAATCGCCAGGCCGAGTGCAAAGGGCCGCAAAAGGGGATAAAAGTCAATAGGCTCTGCTCTGGCCAGATGCCTCCAGACCCTGACAGCAATGTACCAGAGCGCTGCAAAGCCAGCCAGCGCCTGTCCGACTGCTATCAGCCGGCCCGCCATGGGGATCATCTCTTCATATACCCCGTCCAGCATCTGGTTAAGCGACCCGCTTCCCCCTGTCGTCTCTGCCTGTACCCATAAGGGCAGCACACATATACACAGCAACAAGATGAGCAGTTGCCCTCTTTTATTTTTAAATGCGCGTTTCATATACCTGGATTTATTTTTTTATGAGTTACCGGAGCCTATCGTTTTGCTCTTTTACCTCGAACTCCGCTCCTTACTTTTCCTTATCAATCCTTTCCGGACCTATTTTAATCAGTCCGTCTCAAAATCTCTTTAAGACCTGCCAGGTTCAGTGCGTCCCCTTTACGCGCACCGGCCAGCAGCCCTGCCTTCTCATTAAAATGTAACAGAATGCCCCGCATCCGGTGCGTATCCTTATACAGCCGGTTGATTTCCCTTAGCCTTTCATCATCTGTCATACGCAGCTTTCCTGCCGTTAAAACGGTCGTGAGTGCCTCCAGATTATCCACACTTTTACCTGCTAGGTTTGTATATACCTTACCCATATATGCCAGTTCCCCTTTGTCAAACCATCCGCTGGATTTAAAACGGCTGAACGCCGTTTTATACTGCGTTATAATATACTTTTCGTCACGGATAATGTCTGCTACCCGCCGGTACCTGGCAAGTGCCGGGCTTACCTTTAACAAGCCATCGATAAAAGCTGCATGCAGGTTAAAGTTGCCTGATGCAATATTTTTAATCGTGCTGTACCCACTGTTCAGTATAGTATAGCTCTTCTGCAGATCTTTCAAGAGCTGGCGGAACTGATCCAGCTTGGTCACATCCAGCAGCAGCTGCTGGACTTCGGCCGACTGCGCCCTGAGCGCAGCTGGCAGGCCAAGGCAGCAGAGAGCCATGAATATCACTGCTATTTTTTTCTTCATTTGAGTCGTTATTTTTTTTTAAACATATTACAGATCCGCTATGAGAACAGTAAGCTATAGCGCTGTCATTACCTGCCCTGGGGGCAACCTTACCGCCGCTATTTACCAGACAGCGACAGACTCTTCAATGTATTGAAATCAGCTGCTGATTTTCTCCTGCTAGCTATAAGCGCCTGAACATCCCTGGTAAAGAGCAGAACGTGGTTAAACTTTTTCCTTACCTCATTATATAACCTGTCGATATTACTGATCCGTTCATCATCTGTCATTTTCACCGAGCCGTTAGATACCAGCATCTGCAGCGTTTCAAGGTCTTTACGCTGCTGAGAAACCGTGGCCGATTTAAATTGAAGCAGCGATTCTATCTCACCGGTATTCAGCGCCTTATCCAGCTCCTTTGTAACCATTAGTCGCTGCAGGAGGCTGCCAGCCTTGTCTTCCAGTGCAGCGATCGCCAGCACCCTGGAATAACTTCTAACCCGCGCACTCACCATTTCCATGGAACTGAAATATAGCCGGTGTTGTAGAAAATCACCATTCTTCAGCTGGGCCGCCAGAGAAAGGCCGCCTTTTGCAATGCTGTACCCCTTCGCAATAGCCTGCCGGTAGGCCTCCAGGGCAGTGATCTGGGCCAGCAGGTACTTCTTTTGGGTCTTTTTCTGTTTAAACCACTCGCTGAAGCTTTGTGCAGACAGACTGCTGACAACTACAAGTCCTGCCGTCAGCAGCAGGGTGTATCTTTTCATCATATTGTTTCGCTTTCTGAACCTTCTTTTAATTTGCCTTTTCCGTCACGTTTTAACCGGTTTAATCGATCCCATATATTTTTCTCGTCACAAGTAGGTCTGCCAGATCCACCGCCCGGGCCAGGCTCAACCTGACGTTACTGTTGCTGAACCTCCTTAATGCCGACAGGTTCTGCTCAATACGGTTACCTGCCGCCTCAATCAGCTGCATCCGCCTCCCATCTGACATCTGGGTGGCAAGTGCACTACAGGCAATTGTCAGCTGGTCCAGACTGAGGAGGCTTTCTTCCACAATACCGGAATAGATGCGGTACATCTGGTCCAGCTCGCTGAGAGAAAAATGCGTATCTCTTTTAAGGCTTGCCCAGGCGTTTTTATACTCACTTACCAGCTGGACCTGTCTTTGTATGATCTCCTTTACCTTCCAGTAGGCGGTAAGAATGCTCTTCACCTGCCACAACTCCTGAAAATACTTTTCATACAGGGTCTTTTGCCGCGCTGCCCAGTCGGCGATGTCCCTTAGATGCAGTTTCGACATCGCGTTTTCCACCAGCTTCTGGGCATTTTGGAGCGCAATGGTCTTGTTTTGTAGCCTTTGTATTTTAAGATCGATGGCCTTAATGGCCCGGTTGATAAGCCCCGTGATATTCCCGATCCCCGGAATGTTCTGCCCCTGGGCCTCTTTAGAACAAAAGTGCAGTGCTCCTGTCAAGAGCAGCATCAGGATATATCTTTTCATAGGTACATTTATTACTTTATGATATGAAGGGTGTGGGTTATGAAGGGTAATAAGAGCTTATAAGGTCTTATTACGAATCCTGCTTTCGCTGAATGTCTCTTACCAGCGCAGTCAGCCCGCGCCTGATATCGCCCCCGGATTTCTCCGTATATTCCTGTACAAGAAGCTTATCGCTCTGTTCCGTGGAATAAGCGTAATACGCTTCAAATGAGGGTTCATAGCGGTAGACTTTCATCAGCTGACCACCCAGTTCAATATATACCTCCCGGTATTTTCTGTCGGGTTCGTTGGCTCTGTTTAGGGAGAGTACCAGATCCCGTCCTTTATCTGTCATGCCCAGCACCTGCTGTATGGAAGTAAACTTATTCTGGAACTTTTTCATGTCCAGCAGGATCTTACAGTCCGCATTGTTAATGATCGCTTCTTTAATGACCGGTGAACTGATGATATCATCCACTTCCTGGGTTACGGTGATCGCCTCTCCGTAATACTTACGGACGGTCTTATAGAGGTATTTCATAAACTCCGCCATGCCGGATCGAGCGATGGCCTTCCACGCCTCCTCTATTACAATCACCTTGCGGACGCCTTTTAGCTTCCGCATCTTTGAAATGAACATCTCCATAATGATAAGCGTGATCACCGGAAATAAGATCGGGTGGTCCTTTACATTATCCAGCTCGAAAACAATAAAAGGCTGACTGAGCATATCCAGATGTTCACGGGCATTGAGCAAATAATCAAATTCCCCGCCCTTATAATACGGTCGTAATACATACAGAAAATTATGAATATCAAAATCCCCGTCCTGCACACCGTCTTTTTTCAGCTGCTCCACAAAACTTGTCTCCAGGTATTCATAAAAGCTGTCAAAACAGGGAAAGATCGTCTTTGCTGAATCCTTTAAAAATGTATAATATCCCGTCAGTGCACCAGAAATCGCTACGTACTCGCTGCGCCTGAACGGCTCATCTCCTTGCTTCCACAAGGCGACCAGCAGTGTTTTGATGCTTTCCTTTTTCTCTGTATCCAGCTGCGCTCCGGGGGACACATAAAAAGGATTAAATGCAATGGGACTGTCCTCCCTGTAGGTAAAATAATAGCCCTTCACCAGCTGGCAAAGCCCTTCATAGCTATGCCCCACATCAACGACGATACAGTGTGCACCCTGCTGCACATAACTGTGCAAAAGGTGATTCATGAACATACTCTTGCCACTGCCGGAGCCGCCAACGACGATCTTGTTACGGTTGGTGGTAATCCCTTTTTTCATGGGTTCATCAGAAATATCCACGTGTACAGGCACTCCGCTTAACCGGTCCCCGAGCCGGATACCAAAAGGGCTGTCAGAAGATCTGTAGGCCGTTTCCTGATTCAAAAAACAAGAGGCCTGCTCCGCAAAGCTGTCAAAGCATTCGTTTTCCGGTAAGGCGCCCGCATTGCCGGGCAGGCCAGCCCACCAGAGCTGCGGTGCGCCTGCCGTTTCCTGATAGGGTGTGGCTCCGAGCTGCGAGAGGGCCGCAGCGGTGTGATTACGCACTTCTTTTACATCCTCCCTGCGGCCGGTCCAGGCCAGTACATTAAAATGCGCTTTTACCGGTAATTTATGCCCTGCGATGGCTTCATTTAAAAAATCAGTCGTCGCATCTCTGCCGATGCTGTTCTCCCTGCTATAGGTAGAGAGCGACTGCAGCCGTTTTCTTTTGGCCTCCAGGCGCTTTAGTGTCGCTGCAGGATCCACGATCCTGATATACTGATTATAGATATGGCTGACAGGCAAAAGCAGGCCAACAGGTGCAGCAAAGCCGATAGCAAACCGGGTTTTGTCGGTGGCATATCTGGCATAGTGTACCCTGGAGCCGGAGCGCTCCGGCAGATGCTGCGCATCTGCCAGGGTAAAGAGCAGGGGAAAGTCTGCTCCTATCTTCCAGTCCGGTTGCAGCTGAATATCTTTTAACACGGGTGATGCGCCTTCCTTAAGTAAAAAAAGATACCGTTCCAATATACCGGGAGCGTTTCTGCTGCCGGTAATCTCTGCCGCCCGGAGTCGCCTTAGCGTTATAAAGCCACTGTCAGAAAGCACTTTTGTAAAGCTATTCACGGGTTCTGACAGGGCGCTCATGTGCTTATGGTCTGTCACCTTGGTACCGGTGATAGATGATTTAAACAAATTAGAAGAGGCAGAACTGGCGGGGCGGTTTCTCTTTGCTATGCCGCTGCCCGGCCAGGTAAAAAACAAAAAACACGTATGTTGCAGGTAGGGCCGCTCATTAAAAAACCGCTCGCTGCTGCTTTTAATATAATCCTCTGCATCCTGATCACCTTTCATGAAGTCTGCTTTATAGTGAGCTTCATGAAACAGGTCCTGCTTATGCAAGGTCATCCCTGCCGGTAGCAACCGTATGGCTTTTAACCAATAGTCATGTAACGCCTCGTATTCATCGTCGGATAAGGAGAAGATTTCCGGGAGTGTCAACTGGTAACAGACCGTTATATCACCGTTTTTAGCCAGAATACAATCTTTTTCTACCTTCCAGAGGGGAAAGCGCTCGTCTAAAGACACCGCCCTGTCTTTAACAGGTCTTACCCTGCAATAGAGGAGCGCCATTCCAATGGAAAAGATAATAATTAAGGGAATCATTGTAAGATATGTTTAGCGCTTAACACCGGTTTTCGGACTCAGAGAACGGAAAGTCCTGAGAGATGTACACCTGATCGCATAAGGCAGCCGCCGGGCTGCATAGCGCTTCATTAACCCGTAGGCACCATAGCGGCGGCTTAGCCGGGACACTGAGACAAATAAGCCGCCGCCAAGGGCCAGTAGGGTAAAAAGGCTAAGATAGACCGGCGTACCACAGATATAGAGTACACAAAACAGGATGAGCAGCACAGCCAGCCCCAGGGCTAAGTAATAGATATACTGGGCCTTCAGTCCCCGGAATTCAACCGGGCGGTTAACGCCTTTATTGATCTTATAGGGAAGCTCCTGCATCAGAATAATGATAATAAATATAGAAGTGAATTAAAAAAGTACGAACGGACGCAGGACAGCCACTATTTTCCGGGGCGGCCTTGGCATACTCTCCGGACAAAGGGCGGTCAGGGGAATATCATAACGCAGGGCCATGCCTTCCGGATCGAGTTCCATCAGGGCGGGCAGCGTAACCCAGCAATAATCACCTACATGTGCCTTCACCTCTTTTTTACTTCAGGCCAGACAGCCCTGCTTTTTATTATAGAGAAAACGGTATCCCTGTTTTCCGGCCCGGATGGCATTAAACGAGATCCTGTTGGCCGGCCTGGCTACCTGACGGAGTTCTTCTCTTTCGGCATCTATGTAAAAATCGATGCCGGCGACAACTGCGATGGGTAATTTCCTTTGCATAGACTTGAGGTTTTAATAGGTTTATACTTTAAAAAAGCTTTTTAGTACCGTGGCTACGACCACCAGGAAGATACAGGCGCCAAACCAGCTGGATGCCACCTTGGTCGTATCCGGTTCTCCGGCGCTCCATTTATTATAGACTTTAATGGCGCCGATGAGTCCCACGACCGCACCAATAGCATACATAAGATCCACCCCTGTATTGAAATAGCCTTTTATCAGCCCGGTCGCTTCTGAGATCCCGGCATTGCCGTCTGCCTGCGCCATTGACGCATGAGCTGCCAGCAATATACAGGCGATCAATAGACCGCTCTTATAAAGCCTGCTTTTCATCGCTTTGATTTAAATGATTAGAAATAGAAAGACAATTAGGTGGGCAGACGCCGGACGTTTTTATCAACCAGGACGCCACATAATCGCTGGTCCGGCGCCGCCCAATAATTTTATAAGGACATTTACAGTGCCCCGAAGGCACCTGTTTTTACCTAGCGCTTCGGCCTTCATTTTTGCTTGAAGAAACCAATCAATTCCTTCCTGAAATAAACGGCCAGGACAACCGCGTAATAGATCACTGAGGTAATGGTAAGGCCTTTCAGATAAAGGCTCCATGTGATAGCGTGCAACATAACGTTCGTTTTAATGGTAGACGTTTATTACTACAGGCAAAAGTGCAAAACCCATTTCAATTTTTCAACCACTAGCATGATAGCTAGCAAAAAAATATGTGCATAGGATATTTATAATTTTAAACCCGTACTTTCGGTATAACCCTTCAGCAATATGGAAGGAAAGAGAAAACAATCCGGTCAGACGGCGAAGATTTTCATTTTTGCTTAAAGAACCCCGCCCAGATCTGCTGCAAAACAGACGACCAGGATAACATGGTAATACTCCGCTGAAGGTATGGTAAGGCCTTTCAGATAGAGGCCCAGGTGATACATTGAAACATAACGCTCGTTTTAACAGGTAAATGTTCATTACTATAAGCAAATGTCCAAAACGTATTTCAGTTTTTCAACCACTATCCTGCTATCTAGCAAAAAAAATGATGCATACTGCTTTAAAACGCTGAGAACCTCAAAACCTAGATCGTCCGGCAAAAAGCCACACACAACATCAAATCAGTAATATAAGAACAGTATTTTGCAGCAGAAACACAGGGTATTTAAAAATAATTCATGGAATCATAAAAAATAAAGATTACAAAATAGTTGTAAAGTCCGAATAAATTGATATATTCGCACTTAATAACACTTCTACGTTATGAAAAGATTACTTTGACGTCTTTATACTTCTTTCCGGGCTGAATGCCCCTGCCGCCATGTTCTAAGCGGCACACTTCCTCTTTATGCACAATTTATACATTCGGTCTTTGGTTTTTTGCACCGAAGGCGGTCCTGCTATTTGCCCCTTGCGGCCTTCTTAGGTTGAGCAGACAGCTTTTAATCACTTACAAAAGCTAATGAAAAGATTTACCATACGGACACAGTTCCGCTGACGAGAATAGTACTTTATATCAGACATACGATTTATCGGAAGTAGTAGGTTCTTCCGCTGAAATAAAATTTTTAAAATATAAAATGCTATTTGTTATGACAAATATTACTACTGCTATTATCGAAGAAATGCAAGAGCAGCTAAATGAGATCAATGCCGACAATCAGCTTCATCAGGCAGAGCTCTCTTATCAGGTCGCTAAAGCTGCCAGCATAAAACTTCACGAGCAAATGGATCAATACTGTTTTCAAAACCAAGAGGAAGAGATCAGCTATTTCAAGCATATAAAACCAGTCATCTTACGAGAATTGCTCTATTATGCAGAGGTGAGATGTCTGGAAGCCTCCAGACCGGTTACAGATAAACCAGCCGTAGAAGAGTACCTGGAACAGCAACGCTGCATATATCACCACTACTTCAGGCGAGATCTGGTCTTCTATAACTATTACCGGACAGATAAAACGCATCAGGACGCGGTATTTTTTACCAGAAGACCGGACGGAGCAGTCCCCTACTCCGCTATCCCTCCTGAGGCATTAATTGATTGTTATTGTGATGGCAACGCAGATTACTGTTATAAACTGGCCAAGATCCAGGCACATGAAAGGCTTATCGGCTATATTGAGGAGGAGCTGAGTTCGCTTCGCGAACCAGAGGATACCTCCTATGTTTCCCCCTACAGAAAACTCAAATGGACCGATACAGACGTAAGGCTTACTGAACTAGTCTATGCACTGCAGGCCGCAGGATCGATCAATCACGGCACAGCGAAGGTAAAAGAGATCATGAGCACCTTTGAATACTTTTTCCAAGTGAAAGTGAGTAATTGTTATAACGCATTTACCAAGAATATACAAAACAGAAAGGATCCCGCAGCCTACATAAATATATTGAGAAAGTCCCTGGAACACCGGATAGCACAGTGCGGAAACGATCCCAGACACGCCAAACATCGCCTCTAGGTCGCGCTTTGTGTTTTATAGGTCATATGTCCGCCGTAGTCACCGGCTTTATTAGCCCGGATACTTACGGCGGGCATTTTGTTATGCAAATAGTACTGCTGTTGGAGATAGCACAGGCAGCAAACAAGCTCACAAAACAGATCTTACAGGGAATCCTTCCGGAAAATATCTGCTTCTTTTAGGACCTTGCGATGTATACACAATAGCTCATTAAACGGGCAACAGATGGGACTTAAGAGCTTACCGGTACCCTCTTTTCCTTAACGCCTCGTCTATCTCTTCAGGGGTCAGGTTCCGTAAATTACCTCCATCACCATTAAAGGTCATTTTATTGACCCTGATAACCATCTTACCATCCGGGCCGACAAAGGGTGTCGTCTCAATATCTTTAGCAATGTCCAGAACAACAAATTCCTTAAAAAAACCTGGGCGCATCGGAAGATGCCAATAATCGGCGCCACAATAATTTTCCCTGGGCTGAAACAGATGTTGACTGCCGTCTTTCCATTTTTCCAGTATCGTGGGAGCACTTTTTTTGTCAATGCCCAGAAAAACCGGATAAAAATGAATGAGACGCATAAACTGGCTATGGTACTTCATTTCCTGGTCGCTGGGAGGCTGACTCGGAGTGAACGTCGGGGCAAGCAGCATATCATATGTACTTTTAAAGGCGCTTTTTGCCATATCAAGGGTTTCAAAGGCAACAATATTTAATCGCGTATCTTTCGTTACGATAAGAGATTCAACGTTATTCAGCTTGGACCCAAGAATATAGATTTTATCACCCTGCTCTTCTGCCATATTATATAAATTTCGATTTAATTTATCTGAAAGATACGAAACTATACCACTCCGGCCTATTCATGCTGTATCTAACTGAGCCTTACTTATAGCTCATTTTGTCGGTTTTATTTTTTTTCTTACCTTTACGATGTACCTGCTTGGTCAAATATGTCGCCCAATACATCTGCAGCTACCAAAAAAGAATTGTGCTTAAATAAAAATATATGATATATGCCATTAATACATATATCCGATAAATAAAACTGCGTTTATTATTCGCGGACCAAAGGATTATCAAAGTGGACATTTTTGACCTCTCATCTGATATGGGCCATGTATTTGAATTCCGGAACACTATTCCTTCAAACTACAAGGGCATTATCCTCCCCCACGGTGCTGTTTACTCGCTTCATGGAGGTTTTGGGGATTTTGTATTTCAACAAATAGTAAGACCTTATTTTGATCTGTGGTATAGTAATTACTTATCCAGACAAAGGTTTAAGACGCATGCAAGGGCTGATGTCCCATTAATTGAATTAACGATCCTCTTTGAGCACAGTGCCTCCTACTGTTTAGCACCCGGGCGACCTAAAGTGCATCAAAGAAGCGGACAATTTAATATTTTCAACACCCTGGCTATGGATAACAAAGTCCAGTTTGATAAAAGCGCACGATACACAACACTTGATATCCATGCCAAAAAAGTATTGCTGGACCGCCTTTACACCCTCTATCCCGCCCTGTGGGAACCCTTAATGAACGCCATTGCGGCGGGTAGAGAATACATGTTCTTCCAAAAACCACTTTATCTGACTCCAGAAATGGAAGCCTTGGTGGACTATATTCTTGTCCTATTACGCGCTCCAATCCTAGATGTCGCTTTACTCGAAATGACCGTAGTCACACTGTTTGCGCATGCAATTGCCTGCAAACTAGAGACCATGTCAAAAGGTATATCCAACAGCATCAGGCAAGACCAGGAAGCGCAGCTTCGTGACTTGCGGAATGTCCTTCTTACGAACAACCCTTTCAGAAATACAGCCCACTATGCCAGAATGGTAGGTATGAGCCGAAGCGCTTTAACGCGCACCTTTAAAAATCTCAATGGTACAGCCCTCAAACAGTTCTGGCGTAACAACCGCATGGAAGAGGCGCGTTATGATGTTTTGCACACGGATAAAAGCCTGGATGACATCGCTGTTGAACACGGCTACGCAGACGGAGCGTCCTTTTCAAGAGTTTTTAACAAAACTTATAGTTTTCCACCCTCTTTTTTCCGTCAACATAAGAAATAATAGGGTTATCTACGCTTCCAAATCAAGCCTAATATATCTCAATTCAACGATATACATATTATCAAAATCACTAGTAAGAAAATTTGAGCCGGACGGACAAGAACGCTTCCAAAAAATCACCGGACCTTTGAACTGGAAATGCAAAAGTAGAACAACAGTTCACTGAGTTTTTACCTAATTGCGCCAGCTCAGGGAGGGAGGAGCCTTAAGGGGGAGCCGTGGTTCTATTAACTTCATCCAGCCTTAGATGAATGACGCCTGTTGATGGGACAGTAAGTTTTTAGTATAAAACTTAATGCAGCAACCCCTGGAATTTTGAATGCTGCCTGTCCGAAAGCCGGCCACGGCCGAAGCGATTTACCGGTATCGACAGGAAAGGGCGTCTGGCTGCAACGAGATGCAGCCACAGGCAACGGTGGCAGATGCCGGCCGCCGTTGCTTTATAAAACTAAAAAGAAGTCACATGAAACGTAGTATGACCATACAAATCATCTGTACACTGCTCATTATACTTTGGGTATATGCCGCTTTGAGCAAGCTGTTTGACTTCTCTGTCTTTGCAGCTCAGTTACAGCGGCAACCTTTACCGCAGTGGTCTATTGCTTTGCTCAAGTGGAGCCTTCCAATAATTGAACTGGTAACCGCTGTGCTGATTTGTATCCAGGAGAGCAGGTATTTGGGCCTGCTGATGTCCACCGGACTCCTGGCTGTATTTACGTTTTATGTGGTATTTGCATTAAGCGGCGCATTTGGCGACATTCCCTGCTCTTGTGCGGGGCTGATCGCCACGCTTCACTGGAAGGGGCACCTCTTGTTTAATATCATTTTTACAGGTATAAGTATACTTGGAATATACCTCCACAAGCACACAGACGACATGGCCGTTAAACGAAGGCCCCGTATCATCTAAATTTATTTTATCTGGCCAGATAAACAGGCATGTAACCGAACACCTGTAGAAAAAAGTAGGTCCTATTTTCTAAATCAGTAACTGCGCCGCTGTAAAATCGGGCGACGGGCGAAATTAGTTTTTTTCTTCACAATCTTAATAATTTGTATTATGAAAAATTTTAGTAAATTGTTACCGATTGGCGGCTTCGTCATTGCGGTAGCGCTGGCCAGCATCACCAGTGCTTTTAAAGATGCACCGAAAAGTTGGAATGGTCAAAGTACATTGACATTTGAGTATATGCCACCGGACCCAAACAATCCATCATATGCTCCTGATGATGTCAGTGAATTGTCTAACTGGCAGGTCACTTCTGACGCGACAGAATGTGACAACAATGATCATAGGGCATGTAAAATATATGTCCCCGACGCCGCACCCTATGTCGATGCCAGTGATAATTTGCAGTCTGCCATTAATTTGACACTTGGCGGCACTGCAACTGATGCCTTCGTTGAAAGTACCGCATTGGGAGATTCAAACGATGGAGTCGTATCCAACAAACAATAGTTTAAGTGGGTAAAAATAGACGGGGCCAGCATCTTCTGGCCCCATTCTTTTATCTTTCATTCTGGGGCATCCCCGTTAATTTAATGATATCCTCCGGGATAGGTAAAGCATAAATATTGGAATTAGGCATTAAAGTATACGCCGTCCCCTCATTAAATCTTTTTAATACAATATTCTCCCCTACTTTATTCAGGCGTTTGATATCCATCCATCTGAGGCCGCGCATAAACAGCTCCTTTTGCCTTTCTTCAAGTATAACCTTCAATGCGTCTTTCCTGTCTGAGATTTTCAAAGGAATAAAGCTACCTGCTTTATAGCGGTTTGATAATAAATGATTAAGATCTTTTATACCTTTATCGACATCTCCCAGACGGACATAGCACTCAGCCCTGCAAAGCAACAGTTCATCAGTCGCTATGCCAGAAAAATAATAGTTATACTTCAAGCCATAGCTTCCTTTAAATGCGTAATAGCCATTGCTTTTCTTGTAGAAAAATACACGTCTCCTTAGATCCGATAAACTGTATGCGTTATATAGAGTGGTGTCAACATTGCTAAAAGTGTTTGTATTAAAAAGAAAGTAGCTGTTGTTGATTTCCGAATAAAATATAATCTCTTTATTAAACTCTTTAAATACCCCTTTACTGTCAATATCGGCGATTATGTCCGGGTCTCCGTTATAATCTATCAATTGGCTATTTAGCTCTAACGCGGAATCAGCATATTGTAAACAACTCTGAAAATCACCCATTGAAAGATAACACCTGGCTAAAAGGCCATATGCAGCTGCTTTTGCTGGCCTGGTTGGCAGAAGGGCATAATCAGGCAATAACTCTATGGATAGTTTAACATCACTAATAACCTTGTTGTACCCCTCCAGGTTACTCGAGCGGACAGATTTAACATTAAAGTCAGAAGTTGTTCTTAAGGCTATCCCCCAATCTTTGTCTGCTGTTGCTTTGTCGTAGGCTTTGGCAAAATCCCATAACAATTCCAGAAAATAATATGCTCTGTAGAATAACGCCTCCCCCCTAACCTGATCAAACTCGGCGGCATTTGACGATGTCCGTTTAATTTTATTTAAGTCATCCAACACCAGGTTTGAAACATATATACATGTATAGCATTGAGACCAATCATTACCTCCTGAATTTGCAGGATAATACCTCCACGTATACAAATTCTGGCTCCCACTGTTCATGCTCTCCGCAGATGAAAATAAATCGTCATCTAAAAAATATTCATCAGATGACACCTCGCCTAATGCCGGTGTTTTGTTTTTGAACATACTTGGAGCATCTAACAGTGCCTGCAAGTCGCTTAGGTTATCATTGGGTGTAACAAGAGCCGTATTCGACTTTTTATCCAGGAATTTATTACAGGAAAAAAAGAATAGCGACAATAATACTATTATAGCTTTATTATAGGATACTGATGTAATCATGATATTTATTTTAATTTTAAAATCCTGCCCTTATACCAATTGCGTAAGTTTTGGCTTTTGGAATAGTATTCGGGTAGTCAGGATCGATATGATATTTATTGGCACGCCAGATAACTCCAAGATTCGCTGCATTTACATAAACCTGAAGGTTCTTAAACGGAAATCCCCCACGACCTTTTAAAAAGGAATAAGACAAATTGACGAACTGGAGCCTGATATGATCCGCTCTTAATACATTTACTTCTGATCGGGCATAAAAAGCATCCCGATCAGAATTGAGTGGATACACAAATGAGGGAACATCGGTATTCTTTTCATCCCCTGCCTGTTGCCATCTCTTCGAGTAGTCTCCACCGTCCCCATCGTATAATGCAAGGCCGGCATATCCCAATGAAGATTTTAAGAAGTAATACCCTAATTTGTAAGTGAAATTGAAGGACAATTCGAAGCCTTTATAGGATAAACCATTCAATATTGACCCATAGACAGTGGGGCTGGCAGGACCTACATACACAAAACTTCCGCCTTCAAGTCCATCATCTTGGGAACTCTTTTGTATAGCTACATAATCCTCGCTTAAAGTATTATTCAGGTAACCTTGTGGATTTCCCTCGTTATCAAGCCCGCCCCATTTATAAGCAGCAATGGCATAAAGTGGTTTTCCTACTATCGGTGTAATACCATTGCCGCTGCCTATAAAGGAAGCTAAATTTGTAGCCCATTGGGAATAATAGGCGGTTGTCTTACTTGTATTAAAGTTAAAAAGAAAATTGGTGGTCCACCTGAGTTTCCTATTGACGTTAATGCTGTTTAATACTATGTCTATTCCTTTCCCTTCCATATCGGCAACATTTGCAGTAATTGTAGATCCCTTTCCGAATGTTGTATAATCATATGGAGTCGGCGCATACAGATCCGTACCTTTTTTGAGATAATATTCTATCGAACCACTGATTATATGATCTTTTAAGGCAAAATCTGCTCTTAGATTAGTCTGATAAGACTTCTCCCATCGCAGCTCTGGGTTATTTAACTGATTAATAGACAAGTAACGCAGCCCTGTAGCGGCATAGATGTTGCTGATTCCTACGGGCAATGCTGTTTTGGAAAGATCTACGTTGCCACTGACGCCATAAGTTGCCGATAATTTTAAATATGGCAACCAGCCTGACTCATAAAATCTTTCTTTTGACAACTCCCATCCAATCCCTGTAGACCATAATGGCTTCCATTTATTGTTGGTTTTTGCACCAAAAATATTAGAACCATCCTTGCGTACGCTACCGGAAACAGTATACTTTCCATCGTATGTGTAAGAGGCGTTTTCAAATAGAGACACAAACCTATTTTCCAGTGGCACTCCTAAATTGTTAGAATTTGGTAATGTTGCACTGTTTCCAAAGATTGTCGGGAAATAATCATAAAAATTGAGGTTTGTTGTATACGTCTGGGGATCTGCATTATATCCATAATAAGTGGCGCCTGATGAACTGGACCACCGGTCACGCATTTCAGCGCCTGCGAGTGCAATAATATGATGCTTATTAATAAGTCTGTCAAAATCGACTTGCCCTCTAAGGTTATATGAATTTGAATTGTCAAAATAGTTCTTTAACATGCCGCCTACAGGAATACCAAAGGTAACAATTCCAGTCCCGGGGTTTATCTGACTGAAGGTATTAATAATATCCCGCATATAATAACTGCTGGTATCAGCTAAAGTAACAGTTTCGGTATGCTGCTTTTGATATTGAAACATAAGTGACGCATTCAGGCCATTTATAATTTTATATCTTGCAGAAATATGGGCCAAGATCTCTTCAATAGCAGAAGTGGTAAAATAGTGCTTGTATTCGTCTAAAGGATAATAGTTCCAATCCAACAGTTTCCCATTACCTATGGTGTCAACAAAACGGGTATTATAATCATGGGGAACGGCAACGGAATGTCCCGATTTATCCACAAGCCTCAAATAAGGAATCTGAGTCGATAAGTTCACTGTAGTTAAATCATTGTATGACGGAAGCCCAGTTCTGGACTTGCTGTTAGTATAATAGACGCCCGCATCAATAGACATATTTTTAAAAGGTCGGTAGCTGTTTTCAAATCGAAGATTTATCTTTTTATATGACGCCTTCAAATTATCGACATCTTTATCATAGGTGCTCGAAAATAACCAGGATACATTTTGGCTCCCCCCTCTTAGATTCAGTGCATATTGCTGGGAAACACCTTTCTGATAAAAATACCTGGTAAATTGATCGCGACTATCACTATTTTTCATTTCATTAATCAGACTTGCAGAATCTGACGATGAAATCAAACCAGCTGCCGCATCTCGAAAAACTTGAATAGCGGGTGGTACAACGGGGAATCTTGAAGAACTAAATAGATTATTGTAATAGCCTTTAGAAAACAAAACTTCCTGGTAATCAATATAATTTGAAGGCGAAAGCCGTTTTATGTTATATAGATCAGGTTTATCACTCAAAATAATATTTGCGTTAAAGTCAGCCTGTAATTTTTGATTAAATTTCCCCTTCTTAGTTGTTATTACAATTACACCATTTCCAGCGCGTGCTCCCCAAATGCTGGCAGCAGCAGCATCTTTTAAAATAGTAATACTTTCGACATCGTTGGGATTGATATTATTTATATCTCCTTCGAATACAAAATTATCTATGACAATTAAAGGGTCCAGCGGGCCGTTAATGCTACTAAGTCCGCGAATTGTGATTCCCGTTTCGCTTTGAGGATTGCTGCTGTTCTTTCCGACATTAAATAGCAAACTGCTTGTAATTCCTTTCAATCTATCCAGAATATTCCTGCCGGTCTGTTCATTTAACTGTTTATTGCTGATTGTAACAAATGATCCATTCGTCTCATTAGGCTTCAAACGTTGATATCCCGTATTAATTGTAACATCTTCCAGCGCCGCATTCACAGGCACTAGTTTTACCATGAATTCCTTTTTGATTCTCGTGAAAGGAACCAACTTAGACTGATAAGAAACATGAGAAACCAGCAAGGTATCCCCAGTATGACCTTCCATTATAAAGACCCCATTATTATCCGTTGTTGCATGGTGTGGGAAGTGCAACCATTTTACCTCCACTCCTGCTATAGGAGACAAAGAACTTGAATCGATAACTACACCCTTTAATTCAACGGCAGATTGTGCAGTAATCAAGTTTAAAATTGCTAACATACAAGATGTTAGAATACAAGGCTTAAGCATGTTTCATTTTATTTGCTGTTAGTAATCGCAAAGACATCTTTGACGCGAACCTCTCCGTCCAGAAGCGCCTTTAATTTTTTCCATTTCTCAATCAAGGATTTGATATTACCCTTTGTTACAAAAGACGAAGAAGTCTGGCCATCTATGTAACCGTTGGGCATGATCCAAACATAGTGTGGCTCATACCGAAACCTAAATGCCTTTTGTAAAGATCTACCATCTACCACTATTGGAAAGTTTAAAGGCTCCCCGATTTTTTTCTCCCATTTTTCCAGAAACGGTCGTACCAGTTTTTCCGGCTCATGCGTTACAGCGATGATTTGTATTTTATCAGCAAACTCATTTTGTAAGGCAATTTCCTCTGGAAAAGCATTAATACAAGACGTGCAGCCTGTAAACCAGAAATCGAGAATGACTATTTTGTCTTTGAGATCCTGAAGACAAAGCGATGTGTCTTTATAATTAATGACTTTCCCAACAGGCTCCGACATATTAAAGTAGTTCCCTATATAAAATGGCTCCTTCCGGTTTTTAAAAGTGTGGTTTGTGTGATTTTGCGCGAAAGCAAACGTAATAAACATGGCTCCGCCTACTAAGCATAATAGCTTTTTCATAATTACAGAAATTATAAATTATAAATCAATTCGTAACCGCCGAACAATTGATCAGCAATTAAAGCATATGTTCTGGTATAATCAGATAGGTCCCTTGGGTTTGCTCGCAAAAAGTGAACAAAAGCTTATTAATTTAAACCTGCTGTTTTTTTCTGTTAAGAGATTTAATAATGGCATTTTCATTATGGCTCTATCGTTTTTTACTGAAACCTATTATCTACCTGCAAGACCGAATTGGCAAAGATTCATCTTGGGTTAAACAACAATAACGGGATTGTACATATGGCGTTCTGCAACCTGTTTGATCGTCGAATTTACATAATCCATTCAATGCTCAAATAAAAGCGTCATAAGGGTTTAATTCATGTATAAATACCTTAGGCTTTTCGATGCATTCGAATGTTTCAAAGACACAGTTTAGTTATAAAGGTCTAATTTATTATCTAAATATAGATCCAATTACAATTCCCGGACAAATGTACGGTATAAATTTATAATTGTGGCAGTACTGACACATATTTTTTTGAGATTATATTGGAATTTTCGCCATCATACAATGCAAATGACGGAAAAAGAAAAAAATCGATTAAAAAAAATTGGCGATAACTTGCTAAAAATTAGAGAGGGAATGGGACTCAGTCAAGCCCAACTGGCCGCAAATTGTGATGTCGATCGAGGAAAAATCAGTAGAATAGAGAATGCTACAGCAAATCAATACATAACAACCTTAATTGAAATCGCAAAAGGCTTGAACATTCACCCCAAAACACTTCTTGATGTAGATTTCGATTTTGAAAATGAAGATTAATATCCACTACTTTGACGATAAAATTCCCTGACCAATGTGTAGAAAGTAAAGTATTCAGATAATCTTCAAGCTTGTTTTTCTCAAAAACACTTGTTTTATTCAAAATTTACTACATTTGCTCTCATATATGATTCACAAGAGAAAATATTGACCTCCCTTATCTAAACCCCGGCTTTCTGTCAGGGTATTTTTGCATTACATTACACAACAATAGCAGCGGACAGAAGCGCATTTAATCAACAAATTGCTCGTTTGACCCTGAATTTATTTTGCTGCAATATGCGCTCCGGCTGATCTTCCTCAAATTCATCTATAAGATGCAAGACACACTTATTTCTGATTTCAGACATCTCCCCTCTCTGTTCACTAGCGCAGTGAATAATATGTATATGGCTGCACGTTTGTGACGACGGTTTTATTTTACCTGGGGCTCAATCCCGGACGCAATACCTAAAGAAAATCAGGATAGCAAATCGCAAGGTTTTCAGGTGACATTTTATGACACTTGGAGGCCAGTAAAGGTCATTGCCTGGGTATAAGCTGTAAGATGTCCCGGCTGTTTATGTCGGTGCCAGGTCTAGTCACCCGTTATCCATTTCCATTTTACAATTTTAAATTTACTATAACCATGCAAAAAAATAATACCAATAATATAGATGGTATCACAGCCATTATTGATAACATGAACGAAGAATTAGCCAATGTCACGCCCGCAAATAAAATTCAGCGGGCATATTTATGTTTTCATCTGGTGCATCAGGCGGCAGCGGCACTAAAAAACCTGGCGCATACTTATGCTTTCAAAAGCCAGGTGGAAGAGATCGCTTTTTATAAGATAACCTACACAGGTATTTTAGAGGATAGATATTATTACGCCATGCAGTATGAGCTGGAAGCGCACAGTCCTTATAAACGTATAACCCAACAAGCGTATTATCTGCAATCATGTTTAGCCAGGTTTAAGGACGATCTGGAAAAACAAAACAGTTTCTATAACTATGATTATCTGGATGAATCTTATTTAGATACAAAGTATTTTACCAGAAATTCAGATATGCCGATGCCACCTGATTTGACGATCGGCATTGACGAATATAGTTGTCCGGCTGTATATTATGCCAATAAGTTCGCAAAAGTACGCGCGCTGGTCAGAGTGATTTGTGAAGTGGTGCAGGAGCTTATGACTTTAAATGATGCGCCTGCACCTGACTCAGGCAAGTTCGATCAAAAGCTTGTCTGGACAGGCACAAAGATAGAGCTTATAGAACTGGTCTATGCCCTATTTGAACGCGGCTGTATTAATAAAGGCCAGGTAACTTTAAAACGTATTATCGGGGAATTTGAAGCCTTTTTTAATACGCGGTTAGATAACTATCTGACCCTGTTTAAACAAAGTATCAGGATGCGAAAAGAAACCCGTACGATTTTCCTGGAGGCATTGATCTCAGGACTTACTGAACGGATGGACAAATTTGACGAGAAAAAATCGCGTATTTAATGGCGGCCTGCCTGCATCAGGAGCAGCTTAAGCTTTTCACGCCCCATTGGCTGGAATTGGTTTAAGCTGCCTAGTGCAGTGCACAAACTGCTGTCTCATCAGACTCCTTAAATTTGCAGTACCGGTTTCTTTTAGCAAGTGATTAGTAATTCGATTTAGAGGGCAGTTAAAATGTTCGTCTTAAAATTCCTCCTTCTATCTTACCTAAAAGGGTAATAAGAACTGATTAGACCCCTTGTTTTCAGTGCATCCCAAAATTTGTCTGGAATATCGGCGGAAACCATGCTGATATTTCTGCTGACACGGTCTGGTCTTGTTGTATTCAAAGCAATCTTGTCAATGCCGGCTATGTTCAATGCAAATTGAACACAGGCTTCAGCCGGCCGTACACCAAATATATCACAGACCTCAATAAACTGATTTCGCCACTGGAATAGTTCTTTATCCGTCGCTTCTGTAACCAGTCTATAATCAAAGTAATTCGTTCCGACCAAAAAACCGGAATGAAATATAGCAGAATTAATCACTTCTACCCCTTCCTCATGAAGCACTTTAACAAAGTCCAACACTTCCTTTGGGTGTTTCATGATCGTAATGCTGTTTGCAAACATTACCCAGTCTAACTGAATATCTTGATGCAGTCTTTGAATCACCCTCCAATCCTTAGCCCCTATCCCTATTCTGGAAACCTTTCCCATCCGCTTCAATTCCGCAAGAGCTTTGTATGCTGCCAGTAAGTCTTTGTAACGCATTTCCCTTGTTTGTTCATCTCCGGCAGCCGCCAGATATTCATCAGGATCGTGTATAGATACCCACTGGGGCAAATAGCCGTTCAACAAAACATTCCCCTGCTTATAACATTCCATAATACCTTCATAGCTTATATGCTGTGCCGCATCATAATCAATTTCCTTCCAGACACCCCGTTCGAAAGTAGGTTCCGGAGTTTTCAGCGGTGTCCTGTACCAGCCGAGCTTATTGCTGATGATCACGTCGCCTTTCGGCACATTAAGCTCTTTTAAACATCTGCCTAATACCTCAAGGGCCAGGCCTGCACCATATTTTCCGGCACTGTCGAAAATAACAGGCTTAACAGCATGTCGCAAACACTGCTCCACAATGGCTTTTTTGTCATTAAAAGGAATTGCTGTATATAAATTACCTAAGGCACTGGTGCCGAAAATGATTCTTGAGTTTTTCATTATCTATCTATGCAGATCTGAAATAAGTTTAGTGATATTCAGCCCTTTTTAAAGCTGGACACAAAAATCCAGATACCTTCCCGGCCTGATTTACACAAAACAGACTTTTTATTGTGTAAATCAGATCGGAGCCTGATTCCCGTCAGTATATAAACTACTCAATAAAAGTAAAAATACTCTATAATACCCCAAACAGTACCTCAATTAATATAGTTTGTATCGTCGATTGCCGGGCTACGCCTTGGGTTTCGTCAAAAAAAATCGCATTCAGTAATCTCACTACTGCGGGCTCCCTACGTACAGTTGGTCTTAAAGCTGTCGAGGCAATAGCAGTTGTCTGACCTATTTCCTGAGGTCACGCTTTTACATCCTTAATTGTCAGTTCCAGAAGCGACTAACTAAGGGGCTTCCGAGTTCCGTCTTTGATTCCAAATAACTCAACAAAGCTTTGCCATAACGCATCAGATTGCCGTCAAAGTTGAGTCCATAAATTTATTAATACAATAACGGCTCCGGTTTTTCTTCCACCTTAAGCCTGCCCCAGGCTAAAGTCCGTCATTATGATATGATGGCGCCTTCGATTTTAAATACAAAAGCCTCTCTTAAATTCAGCTTCTCAGGAAGTTCAATCAGTAATCCTGAACTACGCTGGCTAAAATTACGCGTGCCCCCACCAAGCAGACTTACCTTTTGAATATCGCCCACCTCGCTGTGCTTTCCGAGGCTTTTAATCAGTGCAGTCCCACCGGTAGGCCAACCCAGCATAAAGGCATATAGTGTTTTGCCTTTCCGAGTAAACCTGAAGTCCGATGCACCAAGTGTACTCTGCCTGGATTCATTAAAGCCCTGTGCCCTCAACGGTGCGGCATTTTCAATGGCCGGGCCTTCCCCATATTTTACCCAGGGACGGGTGGCATATATCGCTTCACTGTTGATAGCCATCCATGCCCCAACCGCTTCTACAACTGCCCTTTCCTGATCATCAATGGTGCCATCTCCCCTGACCGGAATATTGAGCATCAGATTCCCGTTTTTGCTTACAACGTCTGCCAAAATATGAATCACCGTCTTTGCTGTTTTATAGCTTTTGTTCTCATAATGTCGACGATCATAGTGCCAGCTGCCAATACATGTATCTGTTTGCCAGGCAATCGGCTCAATACTGTTACTCTGCCCCCGTTCAATATCCCAAACCAGACACTTTCTTTGTTCTTCATTGAGGATTTTCCCTGTTACAACGGCAGTCAGCTCGCCATGCTCCTTTAAAGTCTTATTATAGAGATGTGCAGCTATGCGCAGCCCGATATTGCTAACAGGATAAAGTGGCAGTATTGTATCATCAAAATAGACCATTTCCGGATGATACTTGTCAATCAGATCAATGGTTCTGTTAAAGAACTTATCGATATAGGCCGCTGTTGGTGGTGTTACTCCGTTTCCCCAGGCCCACTGTTTATGAATCATGCCGTTATCCAGGCTATTTTGGCTTAGGGGATGATTTTGCGCGTATAATTCCTGCGGGTCCAGCCCTTGCCACCATTTACCTTCTCCATCGTCTTTCACCAGCTTGCCGTCATAAGGTACGCCGCTTAACGGCCCTTTCTGATCAGCTCTCTGGGCCGTCTCATACCAGCTCCAGGCGTGAGCCGCATGTACACTTACGGCAAACTTTAGCCCGTTATTGCGGGCGGCCTTTGCCCACCCTCCGACAATATCTTTTTTTGGTCCGATCTCAGTAGACTTCCAGCTCTGAAAGCGGCTGTTATATAGATCGAAATTATCGTGATGATTGGCCAGCGCCATAAAGTACTTTGCGCCGGCTTTCTTATACAAGGCCACAAGTTCCTGCGGATCCCAATGTTCTGCTTTCCAGACACTTATCACATCCTTAAATCCAAATCTGGAGGGATGGCCATATTTCTGACAATGATATTTATATTGGTCACTGCCCTCCTGATACATCCCCCTGGCATACCAGTCGCCCCTTTCGGGTTGACATTGCGGTCCCCAATGAGCCCAGATTCCAAATTTGGCGTCTCTAAACCACTGAGGTACTTCGTACTTTTCCAGTGACGCCCATGTCGGCTTAAAAGGTCCATCGGCAATTCCATCTTTTCCTAAATCAGAAAGCATCTTTGACCGGAAATGCCTCTGTGAAAGGTAGACTCCGGGGATGGCGGCAGCTAATGATTTAATGACAGTTCTTCTTTGCATCTTCTCATTGAATTTAAATTAATAATCTATTACCTTACCCTAAAAAGTAAATCTGAGATTTCCAGGCAGCAAAAGGCGGCGCATTCATTGTCCTGATACTTTGATAACTCCATATATGCGACCATTCGAAGATATCACAAATGAGACCGGTTAATTTGAGTTTAACTGACATTTTGTTATAAAATTCCGACTTTACTGCTGTACCCGAAATGCCCTGCAGTGAGAAATTCTATATATTTGACGGTATGATAAAAAGAGCTTTGCAATATAGTTTTTCGCTATTAAATGTTGACTACGTTCAGTTAACCTCTAAATGGAATTACCAAAACATCATAAGTCCATACTACAGAATATACTATATTGATGAGGGGCAGGGAGAGGTTTCAGATTTTGAACGAACGGTCAAGTTAGAACCGGGATATCTGTACATCATCCCCAGTTTCACCTTATGCAACCTTTGCTGCAGCAACTATTTAAGTCAGTATTTTGTCCAGTTTTTTGAAGAATCATCGCACGGTATCTCCATGTTTGCAAACAATCGGGCTGTTCTGAAATTAAAGGCCTGTGAACTAGACGTGCAGTTATTCAAACGACTGCTGCTCATTAATCCCGGACGAGGTATAAACCGGTCAGACAATCCCAAAGTATACGAGAAAGCCCTCTATTATAATGAATATCAGCAGTTAAATAATAATCAGAGCTTAGCGGTCTATACGGAGACCCAGGGAATCCTGATGCAACTTGTCTCTAAATTCCTGACGCCTGACGTATCGGCCGGTCATACAACCCATACCATCCCGGCAAAAATTATTGAATCTCTAAACTACATTCTCGCTAATTTACAGGAGGACCTCTCCGTCTGCAGGCTCGCTTCAATGGTGCATCAGAATGTCGACTACTTTTCAAGGCAGTTTAAAAAATATACCGGCATGAGACCTGTCGTCTATATATGTCAAAAAAGAATCGAACGGGCGCAGTATTTAATGGCCACTAATCAAATGACCTTCTCGGAAATCTGCAACAAAACTGGATTTGAAAACCTGGCCTACTTTTCCAATACATTTAAAAAGATGACAGGAATATCACCGAGTGACTATAAAAAACAACTCTACGCATATAGCTCGTAATCTTCTCAGGGCTGGCAGGTTGGAGCGTCTTTTTTCGCAGTGAATTTCTCAACTTTTATTAATATTTGGTTGTCGAACGGGTGTGTATTAAACTGCAAAGAAGGTTAACGCCGAAGGATTTCTTTGAAATGGACCTAAATAGAAAGCACATGACCAGAAAACCATTGGAAGAGTATAAGGAATCCCATCCTGACGGCTTATATAGTTAACTATTTTGTCTTTGTTTATTGCGTTGAGGTGTTTTTTAACTGGCAGAGAAATAGCTGCCTTATATATTTATCAGATCTTCCTTCACTGCTGAGTATTTTGCTCTCTGGTATATTACATCTGTTATTGCCCTGGCTATTTTTCAGTTTTCAGATTTATGTGGCTATACTGTAAAGAGCTTAAGAATGCGGTAGTAAAATGGTTTTTATGATATCCCTGGGTACCGGTGGATTTTGGCCTGAAAATTACCGAAGAAGATCCTATTCTGATCAATTTGAACCCCTTACAGCTTACCGAACATTCCCGTGTATATGAGCACCAGCTCAATGGTATCAAACAATGCATGGGAAAATATAACAGCCCATAAGTTCCCGCTGAACTTCTTATTGAGTAAACCCCAGTATAAACCTCCTAATATTCCTGCAATAATTCCTGAAGCGCCTTGTTGACAGTGATATACACCAAACAGTGTACTTGTTATCAATATGGTCCAGAACAATCTGCCGCGTGGAAAAATTCTTTCCATAAGCGTCTGGATAAACCCCCTGAAGAGAATCTCCTCATAAAATCCACCTATTACCCAGGCGGCTGCAAGAATCATGAAAAAAGCCCCCAGGCTATTTCTGATGAAGTCATATTCACTATAGTCAGGGACATTAAATACATGCCTGTTAACAGGAATATATATCAATTGCATGAAAGCAACCCAGATCAGTGCCGAAACCAGCCCTGTAAGAACAATCTTTGTATTAATCCCCTCCCTTAAAAGGCCGATGTCACGCAGTGTTTTGCCCTCCTTTTTCAAAAAGAACCATATCAGTAAAAAGCAAATAACGGCATACGAGTAAAACGGTAATCCCGCAAAATGAGGAAAAACTAAAACAAAGGCAATGACAGATAGGTCTTTTAAAGTCCTGTAATGGTTATTTCCTGTTCTGACTGGTTGGAAATTCATGGTATCGTCAATTTTGTATTGATTGGCTTATCAGGTGTATAATAATATATATATGTTAATCAGCAAAGCCCAGATGCACTTTTTCGGTAAGAAATCGGTTTAGCCGGATAAGCCGATCCCTAATAAACCTGAAATCATTAAAAAAGGCCAGCCGGCAAAACCCGCTACTGCAACCGTCAGACTTCTAAAAAAAGTCTTCCGATAACCAGCAGCGGCAGGGAGCAAACAGGTTATAATCGCTTTAGTTTTAGTAGAGTACCGACAGGGCATGGCAGCTAACTGCAGTCTGCCCGCCTTTTTAACGCTGCTTTTGCTGTTTAAGCATGCAACCAACCTGATCGCCAAATGAACAGGAAACAACATCTGGGGATGAAAAACCTTCTGCCCCAGTAAAAAAGACCGAAGTAAAACACAAAATGGTAGAAGATGCAACACAAAGATGACTGCTTGCCTGTGACAACGGTTAGCTGCCCGTCGCCTTTGTGCGTGCATATGCGATAGATCTGCTTTACCTCAGGAACAAAAACTCCTTTTGTTATTGACATCTGACAGCCTGCTAGTAGTTGGGCTTTATTAAACCCCAAATATAAAAGGTTGCCTTCACAGCCCAACATGCCTTCGCATACGTCCCTGAAACCGTTGCATTAACTGAATACTCCATACAACAAACTAACCAAATGCACCCTGGCAGATAACGGCTTATAATACCGATTTGAATGTAAAAACACTTCTTGAACAATATCTGCCGCCTCCTGCTCCTCCCTTGTGATTTTGCAGGCATATACATTATAGTAAAGACTGGTAACAGTCAAAAAGCACGGTAAAGCCAATTTGCCGCCACCTCTTAGTAGCCCCAAAAGTCGTTTATCCCTGTATGTTTGATATTGATCCATGCATAAAAATCTCTAAATCCAAGACCTAAAAGTAAAGATTAAGATAAAACGGATTCAATTTTCCAAAATAAATAATCCATTCTGTATTGCACTATTTCCCCTACCTTTACGGGCCAATCTTAAATATCAAAACAACATGCTATGAGATCTCTAATGCTTTTCATTGTGAGTGTCTGTTGTATTTCTACCCTGCAGGCTCAGGTTACCCGTTATATTGTTCAGGGCGGAAAAGGCCTCAAGGATGGCTCCAGTTGGCAGAACGCTTCAGGTGATATACAGGCAGTTATCGATATGGCGCAGCCGGGAGACGCTCTCTGGGTGGCCAAAGGTTCTTATTACGGCCCGTCAAGTTTAAATTTTAATTTTCGCTTAAAAGAAGGTGTGTCTGTTTATGGCGGATTTGCGGGTACGGAAACGGCAATAGACCAACGGAACCTCTCTGCTAATATCACCACGCTACTAGGGGGCTATTCCTCCATCAATGAAAATATTGTGAGTGGAGAGAATATTTCCGGTCAGACGGTTATTGATGGATTTTTATTGACCCCTTTTAATCCGAATGCTTATTGCAGAGGGATGTACCTGATCAACAGTTCCCCGGTTATTCGCAATTGTAGTTTTGTTCACTGCATTGCTTATAGCGCTACAGCTACGCATAACGGCTATGGATCGGGTATCTGTATGGAAGATCAGAGTGACCCACAGATAATTAATTGCCGTTTTGAAAGTAATGAGGCGCTTAATTATGGTGGTGCTGTGTATGTCGCTAATAGTGCGCCGCAATTTGACAACTGCAGTTTTATCAACAATAAAACCTCTTCACGCGGAGGAGGTGCCTATAATACAGCCAGTTCTGCCACATATACGCATTGTATTTTCCAGGGCAATCAGACCACTTCACTGTCGGCCAATTTGGGAGGCGGAATTTGCTTTACAGGCGGTGGCAGTCCAAATTTAGACAACTGTCTTTTCACAAACAATCAAGCCGGAACCGCAGGGGCAGCCATTGGTTGTTTTGAAGCAACACTTTCCATTACCGGTTGTACGATTACGGGAAACCCGGCAGGAAATGCCACAGGAGGCGCTGCTATTTACTATTCTGCTACTGCAGGCAGCATGTTAACGATCAGCAATTCTATTATCTGGAATAATATATCCACCTATGGCAGCACATCTCTTGAGCTCTACGAGATCGCGGCAGCTGAAAATTCAGCGCCCCCTGTGCTTAGTCATAATCTGATCCGGTATGGGCAATATAACAGCCTGGCCAGTGATCCTGAATTTGTGGACCCGGCGCACAACAATTTTATGCTCTCGGCCACGAGCCCGGCTGTTGATGCAGGGGACAATACCGCCGCTGATTATACCCCCAGTGATACGGATCTTGTCGGGAACAACCGGGTGATCAACGATGTGGTGGATATGGGCGCTTATGAAGCTATTACGGACAAAATCACCAATAATGGCGACGCCGTATTCTACGGGTTTAACGGCTCTCTCAATATAACAGGTAATGCCTATGAAAATGGCTTACCAAATCGCTATAGCTGGAAAATGGTTATCAGCAGCCCAACGCTTAATGGTGTTTTCCTCGCAGACCCCGCTGATTTTTTGCCTTATAAGACGGTATTATCGAATTTAGGCGCCACTTTTGACAGTACACATTTTGTGGCTACGGATTTATCGGTTATGCCGGCCATACTGCAGATTTTAACGGGTAACCCCGGCTGGAATGATTTTACAGGAACGATTTTGATCTCCAGGGTAGTGTACCCTAATTCGGTTCAGGCAGACTCAATCGTATCAAATGCGGAGGCCATCACCATTGATCTGCCCTTGCCTGTCCATATATCCAGCTTTACCGGCAAGGTGAAAGGAGGGCTGGCTTCTTTAAGCTGGCGGACTGGTATGGAAACTGCATTTGATCACTTCGAACTGGAAAAAAGCCTCGACGCGAAAGCCTTTGTCAGGATGGCGGAGTTTGCGGCAAAAGGAGATAACAGCAGCTATCACGCTTCCATTCCGCAAGTAGAACCATTGGCCTATTACCGGTTAAAATCCATTAATAAGGACGGTACTTTCTCGTATTATGCAACGGTACTTGCTTTGACCAGCCAGGACTTGTCAGAGCTTCGCGTCTATCCCAATCCTGCAACAACAACGATTCATGTCCTAGCCCAAACGACCGGTACACTGGTCATTTATGACGCTGTTGGCAGGGTAGTGATATCAACAACACTGCATCAGGGCCTTAATGAAATCAATACCAGCCAGCTGAGTAAAGGCATTTATTTTGGCCGTATGGGTAACGCAAAGCACTTTAAACTGAAAATAAAATAATCAAGAACTGGTAGCCATAATTCACAACAAAATGAATACAAAATATTCGATATACAAGACTCAACAGATTATTGGTGCATCTTTACTTGATACAACGCCTGTTAATCAGTTTCTTAACAAAAACGAGAATCAAGACTTCAAAAAACCAAATCATAACCCGTTGACACTCTTTTAGTTTTAACGGGACACTAGTGGTTATGGAAATATTCTTGGGTCACTTCTGGGGTTATTTAATCCGCCTGTTCTCGTGTTGGAAGGAGTACAGCCTTGAAGGAAATTTCGATGAGCTGCTCGGGAAAAGCAAGTCTCGCAACACCAATCAGGTTGCTGGCGCATTGTGGCCGGTCCCTACGGTAGGCTTCTTTGCGCACACTGCCTGCTATCGCGAAAGCTTCATCGACATCCAGGACGTAGATCGTCTCTTCCACCACGTCGTCAAGCGTGGCCCCGAACTGCGCCAGTATTTTTGCAGCATTTGCATAGGTCACTCGCATTTGTTCTGCCATCATTGAGAAATCGGTTGCTTTGCCGGTTTTATCAAGCGTCGCAGGCGCAATCATACGCCCCTTGTCGTCATGGCTGAGCTGTCCGGAAACGAAGATCATGTTTCCAATCTTAATCGCCTGTGCATAGCCATATTCTTCTTCTGCCGGCACTCCGTGATAGGCTGTCTCTTTGTCATTTATTGCGAATATATTATCAGGTGCTATCGGTTTTTTCTTTGTTGATTTCATCTGCTTTCTCTGAGTTTTAGTATAGATGATTGAATAATGTAAAAAGCACGGCCGAGGTGACTGCCCATTGGCGATCCTGGCTTTCATGATAATTTTTGTATTTAAAAATTGTTCAGGTGCTTGATCAATGTCACACAAAGTTATGTGCTAATTTGGTTACCTTTATGGTCCAATTTCAAAATAAACAGGGGTCCAGTTATGATTGACAAAATTCTTGCGATTTTATTTAAAAAAGAAAGACAGCATAGCCCATTATACCTGCGATTAGAATCTGAAATTATCCAGTTGATTTGTCGTGGTATCCTGAAACCCGGGCAAGCTCTTCCATCTTCACGCAAGCTAGGAGAGAATGCTTATAAATCTCTCCCTGGCTAAGGATGTATCCCAGGAATTATTTGTACCTCCCATATAAACACTTCCCTCGGACTTCCAGTTTAAGAAATCCGGTGAGGAGTATACTCCAAAGCCGTCTTTGACGCCCCCCGTACCGTATAAATAATATTTTCTATCTGGGATGTTATAGAGAATAAACGGGTCTCCAAGTGCCACTGGCAGCGGATTGCTAAACACTTCTCTGCTTGATTGACCTTTAGCTACCTGCAGTTCCAGTCCTTACAGGTTATACCGCCTGCCACCGACCTGAAAGCTGTCCGCCTGGAAGACATCGGTCAGTATGGTCGGGGCCGGGACGTCTTCTATAATTTCGATTCCATGCCTGCATTCACTGTTGAATTCAAGATGCGGGCCTCGGAGCTTAATAACGGCAACATGCCGGCGCTGGTGACCAATAAGGACTGGAATTCCGGGGGCAACCCCGGCTGGGTCATCTATGCCAACAGAAATGTCCTGGGTGTGAATATGGGCGACGGCAAGGGCAACCGCATTGACTTTGAGAATTCCACCACCCCTGCCGTGGACGATAACAGGTGGCATCATATCTATCTGACGGTAGACAGAAAGGGGGATGCCAAACTATATCAGGATAGCCTGCTGTATAATTCTACCAGCATCATCCGTATTAAAACACTAATGAATAATGCGGCTCCAAACTGGTCATTGATGATGACATCACCGGTACCTTTGGCAGTCGCTACGGAAATGCTAAGTTCAATATCGGAGACCTGCGCATCTGGAGTACCGAATTGGATGATCAGGCGGTTTTGTTCTATGCCACCAGCTGCGACTCCACGATCAGCCAGATAGATACTGCCTATAATCACCTCCTCAGCTGGTGGAAAGGAACAGATGGAACAGGTGATGTCTTAAAGATGTGAAAGGAAAGTACGATATCCAGCTGACCGGTCAGTCATTGAGGCCGAAATGTTAATGCAGATCAAGATATAAGGTTTATCTGTCCAGAAAATGTCCGGCTATTTCTAAGGCAAGTATAGTAGTCCCTGCTTTTCTTGGCCCGAAAGCGCCCAATGATGCTGACCGTTGTTTTTTTAGCTGCTGACTTTTACGTATTTTGCCACCCCAATCATTCAATTGACGCAACTTTGACACCTAGAAATACAAAAAAGCAGCAATCGTCAGCAGTTGAGCCGAAAGCCCGAAACGCTGCCGCTGTGCAAAAAAACCTTTCCGACAGCAGACAATCTTTACTTATCAGGGGAGAGAATGACAAAAAATTAACCCCCAGGCAGATCAAATTTAACAGACTTGTCAAACAGATTCAAAAATTAGAGACTAGCATCCAGGCGCAGACGCAAACCCTGGAGCAAATGCAGGCATATTATCTAAAAGAAGTCACACCTGTTATTGCCCAAGAGGATGCTGTCAGGATCCGCTACGTTAAAGCGCTGTTTATCTTTTATAAAAGAAAGCGTAAAGCGTTAACAGATGAGGAGCACCGTTTTCTAGAGGCACTCCTTCTGGAACAATATGAGATGATAACTGATGATCAGGTTGAAACAGATCCCGAGCTGCAAGCCATTCATAAGAAACTCTATAACCAGCGCTACGAAGATACGCTGTCTGAAGATTTCCATGAACTAAAGCTACAGACCGTTGAATATTTGCGTTTCAATGGTGTAAATGTACCGGATGATATCTTTGACACCGTAGAAGATATGGATCAGATGCACCAAAAAGTCACATCCATCATGGATGAATTTGCTGGCAGACAGCAAACAAGCGAGCCAAAGGCGGATGCCCAACATGGATTTGGATTTGATGACAGGCACAAAAAAAACAGAGCAAACGGCACAAAAAGGCCAAATAAACGGGCTGAAGCGCAAAAAAAGAGAAATGAAGAAAAAACGGCGCTGAAACACAAAAGCATCAGCAGTATTTATAAACAGCTGGCCAAACTCATTCATCCAGACCTTGAACTGGACCGTGATAAAAAAGCAGAAAAAGAGGCCCTCATGCAGCAACTCACAAGCGCCTATCGGAACAAGGATTTTCATGCACTGCTGCAACTGGAACTTAAATGGGTCCAGAAAGAAGAAAATAATATTGATCAACTGGCGGACGAAAAATTATCATTATACATAGAAATCCTCCAGGAACAGGCTGTGAAATTAAAAATGGAGGCCGGTTCGCTGAAATGGCATCCAAAATATGCCTCAGTAATGGAATTCAGCGATGGTTGGCAGCCCAGTCTGTCTGACATGAAAGCAACGCTGCAGGAATTGAAAACAGCAATAAAGCATATCACTATATCAACGGCGAAGCTTAATAAAAACGACAGTGACTCTATTGAAGAACTTAAGGACCTCATAGAGCAATTTGCCATTGAATATGCTTATTGGGATGATGACGGAGAAGACGATGATTTCGATTTTGCAGATTTCGACACAGATGAACTGTTTTGACCACCGGTATATAATATCAGAAAATTTCAGCATAGTTCGGCCTTCTTGCACGCTCTGGTAGCAGTGGACAATAGAATGCCCATTTATGGCTGACTGATTTAATATGACAGGCATCCCCGCCCCAAGCAGGCAGTATAAATAGTTTTTATATAAACAGATGAACTTTGAAAACTAACTTAGTTCGGTATTTTATGATCGAGCAAGACAATAAAAAATAATGGAATGTGGGAATAGGCTGCTATTTACAGAAAAACAGATTCCGCGACTCCTTTTCCGAATGGAACTATTAAACAAGCGACTTGAAGAGTCGCACGAGGTCTTTTTCCTCCTGGATTTACACCACGCCGTGCAACACAAACAAAACCGCATCCTGAAATCAGATACGGTTTTGTTACCTATTTTGTAAATGTTGACTGCCTCAAATGGAAGCTATTTAATTATCTGCAGGACGCTTTAATATTTTAGCTGCATCATTTTGCCTGTATTGCAGGATGAGTTTGTTCAGGTCTGCTTTTAACTCTTTTACCAGGACTGAATTTTTATGCTGTTCATAGATATTATGATCTTCGTGAGGATCTGTCTGTAAATCGTATAGTTCCCAATAGTCCTTTGGGTTATATTCGTTAATGAGAAGTGTCCCTTCGTCGATCATTTTTTTCTTGTTTTCGGCTGAGGGTTTGTAAAAGCGAATCAGGGTATATCTTTTTGTTCGGATACCAAAATGAGGTAAGGCATTATGTTCATTAGGGTATTCGTAGTAATGATAGAAAACTTCATTTCGGAAATCTTTGCCGTTGCCTTTGAATACAGGGACCAAGGACCTGCCCTGCATGTCTTTGGGTACCTCCAGGCCAGCGAGTTGCATAAAAGTGGGTGCCACATCCAGCAGCATCACCATGGAGCTGTCTTTGGTCGCAGGTTTGATCAGTGGGGGGTAACGTACAATAAAAGGCGTTTTAAACGACTCTTCATACATGTATCTCTTGTCAAACCAGCCATGCTGTCCGGTGTACATACCCTGATCTGAAGTGTAGATGACAATCGTATTTCTTCCAAGTCCACTTTTGTCAATATAATCAATAATGCGGCCAATATTTCTGTCCAGGCTCAGCCCCGTGGCATAGTAATCGCGCATATAGCGCTCATATTTCCATTTGGCCAGTGCTTTACCCTTGAGTCGACGGGTCTTAAAGTCCTTGTAAATTGAATCATAATACTGGTCGAAAAACCTTTTCTGTGAAGGGCTGAACCTGAGATAGTTTTCCTTACCAAAACCTGTATCGGCTTCCATTTTCAAATCGTAGCCTAGACGCATTGTACTGTCAATATTCATGTTATTGACTTTTGCTGCATAGCGGTCTTTATCATCCTCAAAGAAGTCTTCGGGTAAGGGGAAGTCTACTTTATCAAATGCGCCGTAATCTGCCGTATCCGGAATCCAGGAACGATGTGTGGCTTTTTCGCCGACTACGAGGCAAAAGGGTCTGGAGGTGTCCCGTTTTTTCAGCCAGTCAACAGTGAGGTTCGTAATGACATTGGTGCAATACCCCGGAAGTCTGGAAGTGTCATTATTCATGTCAATGAAATCGGGATTATAGTAGTATCCCTGTCCCGGAAGTATTTTGAAATAGTCAAAATGCTGTGGCAGTGACTCAAGGTGCCATTTGCCGATCCAGGCCGTCTGGTAACCTGCCTGGGTCAAATGACTGGCAAATGTTGGTTGAGACGGATCGAAACGGGAGAAATTATCTTTGAACCCATTGATGTTGCTGTATTTGCTGGTCAACAGACAGGCGCGGCTCGGTCCGCATAAGGAATTGGTGACAAAAGCGTTGTTATAGGTGGCGCCTTGTGAAGCCAATTTATCAATGTTTGGGGTTCCATGATAGGGCGAGCCATAAGCACCAATAGCCTGATAAGCATGATCATCGGATACGATGATGAGTATATTGGGCCTCGACTGCGCAAAAAGTATCGATGCTGTACTCAGCAAACCCAGCAAAGCCAAAAAAGATTGTTTTAACATGATGAAAATTTATAATAGTTATTCAGTGGTGTATTTAACGCAATAATTAATGCCCCAGCGTCTGTACCTGGCTACCTGGGCGGACAGCCTCTGTACAAAATCATCATAGTTTTTATTTTCGGGACTTGTCCAGAAAACTTCACTTAAAGCTGCCATACGCGGGAATAACATGTATTCTACTTTTGCAGGCGTTTTCATGTATTCGGTCCACAGACAGCCCTCGGCTCCGATGACATATTTTTGAGCCGCAGTATCCATATTCCCCAGCGGGTTATATTGATAGACTTTACTGATAGGAAGATACCCCCCCACTGTTAAGGAGTCGTCATTTTTTATCTGGGAACGGGTAAGGTAAAGCGGAAACATGGGGGACATAATGACATGATGTTGCATCCTGGCAGCCTTGATGCCGCCATCTTCTCCCCGCCAGCTTTGAACCGTGGCATTGGGTGCCAGACCACCTTCCAGAATTTCATCCCAGCCGATAATACTTCTGCCTTTGCTATTAAGGTATTTTTCTATTTTGGAGATAAAATAGCTTTGCAAACCCTCCTCATTTTTTAATCCTTCCTTTTGTATAAGGTTCTGGCAATAGGCGGATTCTTTCCAATATAGCTTGGGACACTCGTCTCCTCCGATATGAATATATTTTGACGGGAAAAGCGCCATTACCTCATCGAGTACATTCTCAATAAAATGAAAGGTATAAGGAGTGGGTGCATAGACATCTTTAAACACACCCCAGTCCTGTTGCACCTGTTTACCGGTTGTAGAGCCACTCCACCTTAGTTTACCTGTGCTGGTGGAACTATCGGGGAAACAACTCAGTTCCGGATAGGCTGCGATGGCTGCCGAAGAATGCCCGGGCATTTCTATTTCAGGAATAATAGTTATATAGCGATCGGCTGCATACCTGACGACTTCTTTAATTTCTTTCTGTGTGTAAAATCCACCCGTTCTTATGCCGTCGGTTTGTTCCGATTTGCCGTGATGGCCCTTAATGGTGCCGTTTCTCCAGCCACCTATCTGTGTCAGGCGTGGATATTTTTTAATTTCGATGCGCCAACCCTGGTCCTCGGTCAGATGCCAGTGAAAGTTGTTCATCTTGTGCAAGGCCAGATAATCGATAAACTTCTTGACAAAAGGCACAGGCATGAAATAGCGGCCGACATCGAGCATCATCCCCCGATAACCAAAACGGGGTGCATCTTTTATCAGGACATGGGGGACATGCAGGGCACTTCTTGTTTCCGGCTCAACAGCAACGGGTAATAGCTGTATCAGAGTCTGTACGCCGTAGAAGACGCCTTGTCCGGTTTTAGCGGTAATGATGATCTTATTGTCAACACTGTTGAGCGTGTAGGCTCCAGCTGTTGTGTCCGTAAAACCGGGGTCAATTTTGAAAACAATGGCACTAGCTGACCCCGTCTTGCGGGATTTTCTGATTTTAAAATGATAATAGTTACTCAGATACTGCTCCAGATACGCTGCAGGCAAAGCTGTTTGCTTATCAGATGTAAGGACGGTTTGTGATGTAATAACAAAGTCTCCCTGGAGGTGTTGAACACTGAGCGGCTGGGGGATAATATTAATCTGTTGGCTATAAAGAGCCCGGCTTATGAATAAAAGGGAAAATAAAACAATAAAGCCTTTTCGCATATTAAAGCGGTTTAAGGATGAAAGAAATATTAAGTGAATATTATTATTGCTGTTTAATCGTTATCGTTTGAACCGGAAGGTCAAAAGTGGGATTAAATTGTACCTCAACAGAGCGGCTGGCGCCGGTTGTATTCGCTTTTAGCGTAAAAGTAACGGTTGCGTCGCCGCTGCCATATGTTCTGGAACTGGAACACCAATCAGCAGATGCTGGTGGTATAACAACCCACCAGCCGTCTGTAAAGGTTTTGACATTCACTTTTAACTGCCCTCCGGCCTCAGCTACAGCAGCAGAAGACGCTGCTGTCACCGTAAAAGGCGAAGCCTTTGGTTTTGGAGGAAGCGTTTGTTTGGTACAGGCAAAGAAAAACGATGCGACAAAAACAAATAAGGAGATTTTATACAACCATTTCATGGGTAATCATTTAATTTAAGAGATAATATTATTTTAAAGACAGTGTCCGACAGAGTGCCGGTAGTATCACCATCCTGGATTCTGTGTCCATTTATTGCCGGTTAATTGTATCATTCGCTGCTGTATCGGAAGCAGATAATCCCTGTTTACTCTAAAACCATAACCGGTCGGCAGCAGTGCTTTATAGGGATCGATATATCTTTTTTTATCCTGCGGCGTCCCGCTAAGATAAAAATTGATGGATTTTCCGGTGGGCGCCGTATCATAATATAATAAGTTGGCACTGAAAAAGCCGCCCGGTACATTCTCTTGTGCCATATTACTTCCGGTAAACAGTGCACCCAAGGGTAATTTTGAGACAATAAGCTCATCCGCAGAGGCCCAACGAAGTATGTCGTTTAGCCTGAAGCCCTCACAGGCCAGTTCTACTCTTCTTTCTCTTCTTACACATTGGATGACCTTGCTCAAACCCTTAAAGCCGTAGCCGGGATCTGTATTATATTCCCTGTCAAAGTCCACGTCGGGCATCCCGACTCTTTGTCTCAATGGATTGATCGCGGCTGCAATTAAAGCGGGATCCGCACCAAGTTCTGCCTGAGCCTCAGCGTAATTGAGTAAGACTTCTCCATACCTGAAATAAATAGCCGGAGTGTTACTTTTGTAATCATCAAATACGCCGCTGGCGTCATCATACTGTAAAAATTTATGCAGGGGAAAGCCTGTCACGTTTTTATTGAAACCTGATTGGTTAATCGGCGGGAAGGCCGGCGCAGCTACCCCGGGCTGCAGTGGGTCGCCTGGTTTTCCGACAGTTTGCGATAAGCGCGGGTCCCGTAATGCGGGCTGTAGCTCAGCGCCGTAAGTCTTCTGGGCCTGATCGCGCAACTGCCCGGTGAAAGGCTTCCCGTCTTTGGTGAGGTAATCGTCCACCAGGGATTGCGTGATGCCCATGTCTGCCCCGCCGGTGGATACATATTTACCGATGCTGTTGCCGATCCCCTGTGATGCGTCATATTTTTTCCAGAACATCACTTCGGAATTGGTAGACAGATCTGCCGCAATAAACATATCGGAATAGTCTGAATTTGGCTGGCCGGTCGAGTAGATATGCCAGGTGCCGCTTTGGATAATTTTTTGGGCGGCGTCCACAGCCTGTGTAAAATAGTCATTTATCTTGGTCTCAGTTATGTTTGCCGTATAAAACGGGTCATTTTGCTGTTTGTGGTATTTTTCCCATGTTCCTTCATACAGGGCGACCCTGGAAATCATGGCCAGAGCGACATCTTTATGAAGGCGCATACTGGCACTGTTTTTTTGAGCGGGCAGTAAATCTGCGGCTTTATTCAAATCTGCCAGAATCGAATCCGTTATTAAGGTGCGGGAATCTCTTGGGACCTGCATAAGTGTTGAGTCGTCTGGCAACACTTTATTTACCCAGGTGACACCGCCATATTTCTGGAGTAAGTCAAAATAGTATTTTGCCCTGAAAAAATACGCTTCTCCTGTATACTGATTGAGTTCCGCCGGTGTTCCTGTAGCGCCTGCAGAATTCTCCAGGAAGAAGTTGACGGACCTGATATCTTTATATTGTGCCAAGGCGCTGGCATTAGAAATGGACAACTGCCCATTCAGGCGTGTATCAACATTCGCGAAGATCATGTTGTCACTAAAGGCGTCGTCAAAGGCAATCCCGGCTCCCCCCACTACTCCTGGTTGTCCTTCAAAGGAACTCTGGTAAAACTGGTTCATATAAAGCCTCATTTCCCTTGTAGAGCTGAGAGAACCTTCTACACCAATGGCGTCCTGTGGCGGCCGGCTCAGAAAGTCTTTATTGCAGGCTTCAAGCAAGATAGCTGATAAAAAAACGATAAATATATATTTAATTAATTTCATGAGTATTGTTTTATTTATTAAAGGGTAACATTAATACCGACTGAATAAACCTTGGTTAGGGGATATAGCTTTCCCGGGTCTAGCCCGCCGACAATCATTTCCGGATCCAGCATCCCCGCGAGTTGGGTGATCGTGAACAGGTTTTCGCCCGATATAAAAATCTTCGCCTCTTTCAGTTTTATTTTGCTCAGGATATTTTCACCAAAATTGTAGCTGAGCGTTACGTTTTTAAGACGCATATAGGCAGCGTTTTGCATATAACGATCACTCACCTGTTCGGTTTTGCTATTATAGCTGTTAATGGCACCAGCGGGTGATGCATAAGGGTTAGGATAATAAGCATCCGGGTTTTCCGGTGTCCAGTAATCCAGGTGTTCTTTGAAGACAACCACCTGCGCCAAAGAGCCCGATCCCCAGAAGAAGGCACTTCCGTTACCGGGAGCGAAATCCATCTTGCCAATTCCCTGAATCAGCGTATACAGAGAGAAATTGCCATAACGGAAGGTTCCACCAAATGAATAAGCATATTGAGGTGTGGAATTACCAATTATTTTCATATCGCCCATATCCCCTAGTTTATTATTGCCGTTATTGATTTTGCCGTCATTATTGCGATCTATATATTTTACATCTCCCGGTTTCCAGGCGACGCCCGTTAAAAAGCTCAGATCCATTTTGTTATAGGCATCAGCCTCTGCCTGGTTCTGTAGCAGGCCGGAGGCCGTATAACCCCAGATCTCTCCTGCAGTTTTTCCGACATACCAGGCACCTGAAGGATTGGTATTGGTTGGATTCTGGTATTTGGTGATGACCGATTTACTGTTGGACAGGTTGGCAAAAACATTGTAAGATATTTTGCTGCCAATTTTATCACTCCAGTTTAAGGCAAGTTCAAATCCACGGGTTCTGAGATTGGCATTATTACTCGCAGGTGGTGTCCCGCCGAACATGTCTGCTACATCGAGGGTCGGTCCCAGCATGTCTTTGGTATCTCTTTGGTAGACATCCAGACTACCGGAGAGCCGGTTTTTTAAAAATGCAAAGTCTAATCCGATATTAGCAGTCTGGACTTTTTCCCAGGTAAGATTCGGATTGTAGGGCTGCGGTACAAGCAGTTCCCCCTCTCTGCCGTTTTGGAAAAACCAGCTGGTGCCTGCTCCATTGGCGCCCGGGGTGACAATGTTCATGAGCTGTGTATAGGAATAGAGCCCGGCGCCACTTTGATTTCCCAGCAGGCCGTAAGAGGCCCTAATTTTCAGTAAGTTGATTTTATCAGCAAGAAATTGCATCAAATTCTCTTTTGTTATATTGTAGCCGACGGAGGCAGACGGAAATGTACCCCACCGGTGATCGGCACTAAACCTGGAAGAGCCGTCGCGCCTACCATTGATCTCAAACAGATATTTTTCCTTATAATTATAATTAATTCTGGCAAAAATCCCCTGAGTAGACCAGTGGGTGCGGGTGTCTAAAACAGTTTGGTCGCCGGTGGATAAGTTAACGCCGGGTGTAGTGGCGCTGATAAGATCCTGGGTAGAACCGCTAAGCTGTTGATAGTTATTGACCTCTTGTTGATAACCGACCGTGGCTGAAAAATTATGTACTCCGCCAAAACTATGTTTATAGGTGCTGTAGGCATTAGGTGAAACATAATTATTGGTATTGGTAGTTCTGTTGTAACCGCCAAGTAAAGGAATATTAAATTCAGATCTGTTGATATAAGTGGGTGTTCCGTCCAGGCCATAAACAAGGGCCGGTAAACGCAGCTCCTCACTTTGTTGTTCATCTCTTACGTAGTTCAGGTTGACAAATATCTTCCAGTCCTGCATGGGCTGTATTTCCAGGCCGGTAAGAATTGCAAAATTGAAATTTTTCATGTCATATTTCGATCCTGATTTAAGATAAGGAACAAAAGAGATTTCATTAAAATTGCCATTTAAATCGTAGGGAGAAATATTAGGACGCATTCTGGCCATATCATGAAAATACAGTGCTTCGAAGTCGCTGTTAAAGGGCGACGTATAGTCTGAATTAATATATTTTGTGTTCGCATTAAATTTGAGCCATTTGGTAATTTTGGAAGTTACATTAGAATTAAAATTAATCCTGTGGTAATCCATATCAGCATACCGCATCAGACCGTTTTCTCCATAATAGCCTCCTGAAACATAATACTGTGTATTTTCATTGCCGCCCGAAAGACTTAAATTATGTGTCTGGTTGAAGGAACTGGGTTTGTAATTGAAATCAAACCAATTGGTATTGCCAACACCTGCAGAAGAGTTTTCCAGCCCCGAATAAGAATTACTGTTGATGCCTGGATAAATGGAAATCGTATCCGGATTTTGAATATAGGCTTTTAGTAAGGCGAGCTGATCATCAGAATACTGCTTTGATCCGGTGGCATTGAAAGTAGCTGCGTTAAAATACTGGGCAAATTGATAGGAGTTTACTGGTTGTGGCAATTTAAGGGGAGTCGTCATGCCGAAGTTATTGGAATACTGTACCCGCATTTTACCCGCCTTGCCCGCCTTTGTCGTAACCAATATAACACCATAGGGAGCACGGGCTCCATATATCGCGGAGGCCGCAGCATCCTTTAATACGGTGATTGATTCAATGTCCTGTGGGTTTACATCTGACAGGGACATGGCGACCCCATCTACCAGTACGTAAGGCTGGTCACTGCCGCTGAGATTGCCTGTGCCACGGACGTTTAAATTAAAGCTTGATCCGGGATGGGTATTACCGCCTACACTTACATTGAGACCGGGGACAATTCCCTCCAGACTCTTGGATGCATTGGAGACCGGCCGGTCCTCTATTTCCTTTCCCTGGATCTGGGTAATGGCGCCTGTTAAGTTGACTTTCTTCTGAGTGCCGTAACCTACCACGACGATATCTGCCAAAGCAGCTTTGCCCTCTTTGAGGCGCATCAGAATGGAATTCTGTTCGCCCTTATTGATCGAAAAATGTATTAGAGAATCTGAAGTGTAGCCAACATACGTAAAATAGAAATTATATGGCTGCGCATAAATGATGTCTGTGGTAAATACACCTGAGGAGTCAGTGGTCGTATACTGGTTGCTTTTAGTGAGCGTGTTTTCTATTCTGATAGATACACCGCTCAACAGGTGGCCATTTTCGGAGAGGACAGAGCCTTTGATGGGCGCTGTTTGTTGTGCATAGGCGCTCAATGCATACAGCATGGACGCCAGTAGCAGGCAGAGTTTAAATTTTGATCGCATAGTTTGTGTTAATTTTTGACAATAGAATTACACCACCTGTTTTTTTACCAGGTGTACTTTTATAAATACTTATTTAGTAGGACTTAGTTTTTTATATAGATCGTATCCCCCAGACGGGTATTGCTAAGGTTGTTGATAGCGCATATTACGTTTATTAAAGATGCCAAAGAATCTGTATACATCACTTTTCCTGTAAACTGCATTTGATTGATCTGCGGATCCTCTACTATAATAGTAACTTTATAGCGGGTCTCCAGTTTTCTGAATACTTCTTCAAGCGAAGTTTTAGAGAAAGTATAGGCGGCATTTGTCCAGGTTGTTTTCCCTGTGGGAGCCTCTTTTTTGACCTCTGCGGACCTGGTGACAACACTGCTTCGCACCTCTTTGTTTAGTAGGTCAACAGTAGCACTGCCTGTTGATTTGTTGATAACCAATTTCTGTCCCGGTTTTAAGTAAACATCTTTCATCTGAAAAGAGGTTTCCATGCAGTGAACGACAACCAGTCCCTCCTCCAGCTTAACGGTGAGCGTTTGGGCGGCGTTTTTATTTTCAATCCAGAATTTTGTTCCTATGTCCCTAACGGCAAACCCATTTGACATAACCACGAAAGGGTGTGCGCTGTCGTGGATAACACTGAAAAAGGCTGTTCCTGTCAAAAAAAGATCCCGTTTGTTTTTAAAAGAGCCGTAATAATACACAGAAGCTCCAGGCGTCAGGATAAGTTTTGTTCCGTCTGGCAGTTGTATATGCTTGTCTGCCTCAGTTGTATTGTGCTGTATAATTTTTTCGTTTGCCGTCGCTACCTCTTTCGAAGATGCTGAATCTGTATTGCCGCTCTGAGAATAAAAATAATATCCGGTTATCAAGAGTCCAGCCATGCATGCCGCGGAGACAATCCTTTTCAAATACAGAACTTTTCGACGCTTATACAGAACCGTTTTTGCTGCAAGAGCTTCCCACATTTCATCCCGGCGGTTTTGTGGCAGGTGCCTATTTGGCAAATTGTCGTCGCCCTGCCACTGCTGATCTGTCAGGTATTGATTTAAAACCTCCTGCGGTGCATTTTTTAAATAGTCTGCCACTTGCGTGGCTTCCTGTACATCGCATTGGTTATTAAAAAACCGTTCAATCGCCTCAGGTGAAATTTTGTTATCCATCTGTTAGAAGTACGTTTGTTATTTGTTAACTCCCTATTGAAAATATTTTTTTTACAAAAAAAATAAGGACAGTATTTTTCGGAGTTGTTTCAAGGCCTGAGAGATATGGTTATCAACGGTCTTTATGGAGATGTTCAGTTTCTGCGCTATTTCTTTGTAAGCATAGCCGTGTAAATGAGAAAGCTCGATGACCTTGCGACGCATGGGAGGAAGCTGCTCCAGGGCGTTTTGCAGCTTTTCGGTTTTGGGGTGAACGGTGTTTGCTCCGTGGTCCGGGGCAGGCTCGTTGGTATAAGCAATTTCTGCCTCTTTTTGCTTTCTTCGTACGGCCTCTTTGCGTAACCAGTCAATATATATAAGTTTTGCTTTTCTGAAAAGCTGGACTTCGAGTGTACACTGGTCAGAAAGAGCCGACCGGTATTTCCACATTTTGATAAAGGTTAACTGGCTGAGTTCATGGGCGCAGGACTCTTCTTTTACTTTCTTCAAAAAATAGAAATAAAGTCGCTCATCCCATTGATAATAGAATTGACGAAATGCCTCCGGATCACCATTTTTCAGTAGCTCTAACAATTTTTACACAGAATTTATGATAGATAAAAGTACATAAATTATATTTCAAATTTCTATTATGTCATACTTTTTTAAGGATATTAATGTAACCTGTTATGCAGCAATAGGGTTTATAATATTGATTATCATTTAAATATAGAGGAAGTTCTTGTGCATAATTTAAGTGATTTTAGCTCCTAAAAACAAAATATTGCTATAAGGCAAACATAAATAATCTATATTAGTCTACCAAAACAATAGACTATACAATATCCTATATATGAATCTTCTATATAAATATTTATAATACATCGGAACTTGTGATGTTCGGTCTTGTCTATAAATGGCACTTTATCTCTAACCATATGACAATATATCGTGACTCACCAGCGTTGCGTTGTTTATAACTTAAGTTCTTTGAAAGTATTGGTATGATTGAGTTACGGGGTGATTTTTGCCTGCAACGATTTGAATTTGTTAAAATATAAAAATGTAACAGGGACAGGCATTCTGGTGATTATAACGTACAAAAATTCACCTGTTGGAAACAGTTTTTATGTATGGCTTTCGGTCAATTGACCCACCGTGAAAGTTTAAGCGATACCGTACTGTGATTAAAGGCAAATGAAAATAAATTGTATCACCTCGCAATAGGAGCAGATTATTTAAAATTTATGAAGACATAGCAATGCTCTTAATTGGTTTTCGCTTATTCCATAAATTCCAGGGGCCTCTATAGCCAGATCAACTGATGCAGATCGCAGCTCATAGAATCAAATTAGCGTACATTATTATGTGGACCGCTGTCTTATGGGACCGCCACCGCCTGAGCGTTCCGCCTATGCCGATACCGGCTGCATCGGAAGTCGCAGAAATATCAGCTATCAACCAAAAACGCCTCCCGGCTAAGGAATAGACTGACGTGCAGTATCAGGGCCTGACACCTTTAATTCGCCGTCTGGAAGAAACTCTATTTCATCAACAAAAACGACCCTCTTATCTCCGGTCGCCTTGGTGCGCGCATGATAGACACAATAAAGCTGCTTTGTATCCGGGGAAAGGAATATATTGTTATGGCCCGTGCCGGTGACTGTACCTCCTTTAGCAGTATTTTTTTGCAAAACGGGGTTATTGTTTGCTTTTGTAAATGGTCCGAGCGGGCTTTTACTTGTTGCATATCCCACGGCATAATTCTTCCCGCCAAAAAAATTGGCTGAATACATGATATAAAAAATATCATTGTGTTTAAAGGTGACGGAGCCTTCTGTCCACCGGCGGTTTACTTCATGGGAGGTCACAGATCTGCTCTCCCACCCGCTTTGTGGATCATTCATTTTGACTGGCGGTCTCAATAACAGGACTGGTTCTCCCTGAACACCGGAAAAATCAGGCTTTAATTTTACGCCATACACCCAGCTCTCCTCGATCTGCTTATACCAACCTTTTTTTCTGGCCCAATTGGCTATTTCACTTTCTACGGGGTGCTTATAGGCTACACGTGAATAATAGAGATAGGCCTGCCCTGTCTCATTATCTACATATACATTGGCATCAATAACAGGGTATCCGGGATCAAAGACAGGCCGGTTCATCAGTCGCCTGAAGGGTCCCGCAGGCTTGTCAGCTACAGCTACGCCAATCCGGAAATTCTCGGCTTCCTTCCCCGGATTATTACGCCATTCGGCACTATAAAACATATAATATTTGCCTTTGATATGGTATACTTCTGGCGCCCAGAAATCCCCTGTATCCCATGAATCATCTGTATTGCCTATATAAACACTTCCCTCAGACTTCCAGTTTAAAAAATCCGCTGAGGAGTATACACCAAATCCATCTTTGACGCCTCCCGTACCATATAAATAATATTTTCCATCCGGGATGTTATAGAGAATAAACGGATCACCGAATGCCACAGGCAGCGGATTGCTAAACACTTCTCTGCTTGATTGGCCTTGATTTTCTTGTTTTACCCAGCCGCAGCCCGTAACCAGAAGTAAGGAGATATAAACTAAAAAATATTTCTTCATATAATAATCTTTGAACGAATCAGATAAAGGGCTGAGTGAATTTGCCCCGAATATACACCCGAAAGTCAATAGTCTCAAAATCGTATTTTATTCATGTACTAAATAAGCTATCTGAATTTCCGCCGGTTTACTTAATTCACTGCATACCGGTGGCCGGTGGCCCCTCGTGCAGGCGCTTAGGCATCCCGGTGGGGCCATCACCTATAATGTATGTTTGACTCATTTAATTTCTCGCACTCATTTTAGCCGGGCTCAGCCCTGCCGTACTGCGGGTAAAACAAAAGCGCTGACAGCAGTTAATTATTCTCTGGATAAAGGATCACTTAACGACTCAGATGCCTCCAGAAAGTCATTCCATAGCCGGCTCTGCGCTAAATTATCATGTCCGGGAAGCTTTGGTGGTCTTGATACCTTTCCACCTGAAGCGATAAAGGCACGCAAAAGTAAAAAGGAACGGTGCAGGTTAAGTGGCGTAAGGGTTCCACGTATCCAGGTGTCCCTATACCATTTATCAAATGGCGGTCGCTCAGCTTTTAAGATATCCAACTCTAATTTTTCTAATGGGACCATTGCCTGATGTATATAATCCCAGGATCGGTTTACATCCTTTTCCGATAGTGCCTTATGAAGTAAAAGCGCAGCCTCCGTTGGCCGCCCGTCAAAAGACAGGCCTAATTTTGTATTTTCAAAGAAAAACTGCTGTTGCTCACGGTTCATTTTTAAAGAAGCTTTATCGAACAGATCCATCGCCTTTCGATAACGATTCTCTCTACTTTGCAACTGCGCTAAATCCTTACTGCTCGTGAGCTCGTATTGCTGACCACTTATTTTCTTAACCAACTCTTCCAACTGGCGCCAGATAACATCTGCCGCAAACCAAAGCTTTGTAGGATGGTCATAAAAGTCAAAGTACATATTGTAAAGCGCCACAGACTCAGCCACAGCCGCACTTCCATAATATTCATTACACCACCATTTTAAATACTGATGTCCGGGACGGGCCTCAAGGCGTTCCTTATCTAACATGTCGGCACCCGCCCAACATATATCCGCTATTTGCCTGGCGCCCATGATATAATCTCTCAGCTCAGAAACATTAACGAGCATATACTCAGTAGCTCCCGAATCCAAAGATTTTTGAAACGCTTCAGTAATGGTAAATGGAGAAACCGTATTTGCACCCTGTTTGGTCACGCCGCCGCCATACATGGCTAAGTGGTAATAAATACCATGTTTCCACTTTCCAAGTGAAGAAGGCAAATGTGTCATCTTTCCATCCATATTATCTGACCAAATAATCATCACGTCATCGGGCAAGACAAAATTTTCTTTATCTGATTCATACTTTTTTATCATTTCATCCCAGAGCGTAAAAGTATAAACAGGCTTCTGTTCGCCAGTCAACAACTCTTTTACCGTATCAACTTGTGTTTCAATAACTTGATTAAAAACAGCTGTCTGTTCTTTCTCGGTCGTTTCCTTCGCAAACTGATAAGGATAATCATTTGTTCCCCGAAGCCCTACTGGCCAAATACAATTCAGGTCTTTATTCTCCAAAACGCCGCCACGCCAGTATGCAGACATACCCGCCTTATTGGTAGTCCAATTCCACTCAGGCTTAATATTTCTTTTTTCTGCGAGTCCAAATCTAATCAATCCAAATGGATTCGATAAAAGGATATCATAATGATGCGACGTATAAATCAGTCCCCAGTCACTGGCACATTTCTGCACCTCATAGCGGCGATGTACCCTTGTGTAAGGAGCGACCATATTCATTTTCAACCGTAAGGCTGTTTCAAAATATTTTTCATACCAGTGCAAATCTATATCTCCCACGCGTAATGGGTACCCGCCGTACTCAAAAGGGCGTGGCAAAATATCTTCATCATCATGGAAGAAGCCTCGATATTTAAAAGTCGGACCGGCGCAGGCATAATCCACTTTCTTCAAAATCAATACCTCATTACTTTCAGGCGTATAGCCCGTCCATAAATACAACGGATCAATACCTATTCTTTCAGATAAGGTATAGGCGGCATAAGCCGTCCCGCGGGAATCTGAACCGATTAACCAAAGGTCATTACCTCTGGTGACTATTTTATGCGCCTCCCATTTGCCTTTAATATCAGCAACATCTACATCTGAGGGAATTGAAGGATGGCCCAGGGTGACCAGATGGATGCACGCAACTTTAAGGCGCTTACCCTCCTGTTGTTGAATCTTGGGCTCCTGACCGGTAATTTTACCAATATCCGCCGCCAGAAACCTGGCTGCTTGCTGTACGGCACTGTGTTCGTCAGATGCTAACACAATCTGACAAATATACTGCTTATCCACCAGCGTAATATCTCCAGCAGACACGTCACCATATTGAACCCAGGAACCTCGCCGGGTAACCGCACGATCCATATCCATTCTTCCAATAGCTCCACTATTAGAGCTGTCTAACTGCGGTTTAGCAGGAGAAAGCGAAAAAGAAGACAACATAGGAAAACCTAACGTTGCTATCCCAAAATTTTTCAAAAAGTCTTTTCTAGAAATGTCGTTGCTCATAGATTATTACTGTTTAAATATATCAAATAAAATTTCTCCGGTTCCTCAAGCGCAGGGATACCACATTTTCAATACTTAAATCTACTTTCTCCTGATTGAGTTGACTGAATCTCACTCACTCAGATAAGTAAATGTATCGCTCCAAAAGAAAGTCCAGGCACCTGGCGATTAAACTCATCATCCATTCATTTACGAGCGTTCCGCCATTAGAATCCCCCCAGAAGACGTCGTAACTGGGGCATTTATTTTTAAAGGCGGTCCAAAATCAGGCACCACAGCGATATCCTTAAAGCCTGCCAGATACCGCTCTTTTACCCTTAAACTTCAAATCACTGGGCTTCAAACAACCCGGTATTGCCTTTCTCCAATTGCACTAATAACCGCTGAACCAATTTAGGATGCTTAGCGGCAACATTTTCATTCTCATAAGGGTCATACTTATGGTCAAATAATTCAACAGTTGGTTTACCCTTCCTAAAATATTTTGTCAAGCGATACCGCTGGGTTCGAAGAGAAATACCCATATTATAATAACTATAGGCTTCATCCTTCCATTTTTTATTCCCCGGATCCTTCAACAGGGGAACAAAACTTGATCCATCTAAGTGATTTATAACAGGCAAATGGCATAACTCGGTCAAAGTAGGATATACATCAACTGAACTCACTATTTTTCTGGATATTTCCCCTCTTTTCATATCAGGTGTTTTCACGATCAAGACACTTCTTGTTGCATATTCAAAAAGGGTATGCTTTCCCCACACCCTGTCATCTCCCAAATGCCAGCCATGATCGCTCCAGAGAACAACAATCGTATTCTTATCCAGTTTCAGGCGCTTAAGTTCATCCAGGACTTTTCCCACCTGAGCATCTATGTAGCTCACCGAGGCATAATAGGCATGCCGCAACCTTCTGGCATATGCACCTGAAACCGGCTTGTCTAAAGAAGGATGCTCCTCGCCGTCCTTATAAAAGTTAAATTCAAAACTTCCATGCAGGTCGGCCTTATTGATGTGTTCCGGGAGATCGGGGGATTGGGTTAGCCCGATCTTTGCTTCATCATACATATCCCAATACTTTTTAGGGGCATTTAATGGCAAATGAGGTTTAAAAAAGCCAACCGCCAGGAAAAACGGTTTATCTTTTTCAGATAACCGGTCCAGCGTCTTTACCGCGAGATTCGCCGTCAATCCGTCCACATATCCCGTATCACCGACTTCACCACGCTCATAGGGTTTCACCGCCCCCTGTCGCCCGGTCCGGTTTGACCCATCGGCATAACCAAAAAAGGCATTCCAGCCTGTGCCCCATTTACCTGCATCCAGTAACATCTCATTCCAGCTGTAGGGAAGTTCTAACTGATTGCTCTTTCGGGCTGCGGTATAGGGATACACATACCCATCAGGATAATGGCTTATCTTACCAATGCCGACGGTATAATATCCTTGTCGCTTAAAATCAGCAATGAAAGTACGTGGTGTATCTGAGGGCGGTTTATTAGATAAAAAACTTACACATGCTTCATTAGACAATGCCGCCCTGTTTTTGGGTAACATACCGGTAAGCAGTGCCAATCTGCTTGGGCCGCAGGTTGGCACCACAGCATATTCATTATTGAACAAAACACTTCCTGCAGCAAATTTATCGATATTTGGGGTTTGCATTAGCTTATTATCCCCATAAATACTGGTGCCATAGCAATTTAAATCGGGCCGAAGATCGTCTATTATAATAAACACCACATTGGGATGAACGGGTGGCTCACTTACCTGTGCCATAATACCCTTTGGCATCAGGATTAAGATAATGGATACGATCAGTGTGCCAGTTAGAAACCGACTAGCTGTTTTTTGCACTATTTTACTAATACTCATATAAATGCGCCTCATGCTTTGACCCGTTTTATAATTAAATCTGCTAATGTATTTTTACGCGCTTATCTGGTAAACACACCCGCTTCAAAAAGAATGATATTCGCAGAACCATAGGAAGATTCAAAAACCAGTTTCAGATAACGGAACTGAGCCGGTTGTGAGAAATCAAAATACTGCCAGCCATTTGACTTCGCTATACTCATCAGACCCAAAGGCTGCCAGTTCAAGTTATCATTACTTACATAAACACTCATCGTCGCCGGATTCTCTGCTGTTCCCCCCGTATAAAGAGACAACCCATAAATATCACTTTGAACAGTTTGCATATCAATAAGCAGTTCATGAGGGTACTGGCTTGAATTAACCAGATTTACCCAGCTGGTTGACGTATTTTCATCAATAGCCATCTCAGGGAGTCGATCCGTACGGCCATTGCGGTTGTCGTAGCTGGAAGCTGTTACCGTCCAACCGTCCTTGGATAAATTTAAACGGGATCCCAGCACTCTCACACTGTCATAATCGGTATAAAAGGTATCGATAGCGGTTGAATCAGGCAAGAAGAGTGTCCTGTATTTAAAATACCTGCTGACATGCTCGTCATAACCTGGCAAAACGGTAGTATCGGCCCTCGGCGCTACCATCCGGCGCGTCTGCTTGCCGTCTTTACTTGTATAAACAACTTCAGTTCCGATAGAAGTTGCATCTGCCGGATCTCCCCATTGAATACGCAAGGTATCGTCCAGAAGTGCATTATTCTCTACTAATCTGGTTAATAACGATCTTGCATAGGTGTTTCCATATACCTTCCCGATAATATTAGAAACCACGGAACTATTGCCGAATTTGTCATAAGTATAGATGTCAAAGGAATAAGCACCTTCAGGAAGGGAATTAATGAATACATTCATCGTATCATTTCCATCAGGCTGCCGCTTTTCAATGGGTATCACCACAGAATCCGTCTTATTGTTCCAATAAATTACGGCTTTTACCAAAGTAGGATCCCCCATATTCAGCCATTGCAACAGAATCCTGTCCCGACCGGAAAATGCCCTTAAACTATCTGGCGAAGCAGGATAGGTACGTTCCCCTCCCTTCCAGAATCCATGATACGTTTCATTCATTTTCGTACAAGACATAGTAACCAATAATCCTAAAAACAGGCCTAGACAATATCCGTATTTTTTATATATACTATACATAATACAACTAATTTTAATACTGTTGGTTAATGAATTATTGACCAAAAAAGGTAAGCTCTCCGATATATATATAGTCCACCCCACCCCATGTGTTTAAAGTTTTGAAACGGATATATCGATAAGATTCATTCCCGATGGGGAATTCATAATCAGTACCTGTAGTAGCTGCATATTCCTGGTCAGCCGCCGTAGCCGGCAAGGTGCCTGATGGAGGATTATTTCTGAAAGTGCCCAGTAAATGCCAGTTCGCCCATCCTCCGTCCTGGGAAGGATTATTACTGCCCCAGATTTCAAAATTTTTAGGATCGCCGCCGACATAGGCTGCGCCGTTCATTTTATGGAAAAACTTGAACCTGCTTAAAACAGACTGAACGCCCAAATCAATGGTAAAGGACTGCGGCATCCCGGAGCCCGGCGCGGTTTGAAATGCACTGGCCTGAACCGTTTCCAACCCATCCCAGACAGCTTCTTCGGATTTAAATCCTGTATGGTTTTGCCATGTGTCGCCCGGCAGATGCACAGCCACAAACCTGGACTTATCAAGTTGTCTCTCATAATAGGGCGTGATGTCCTGAAAGACCGTATCAGAATAATTGTTCCACCTGTCCCTGACAAAAACGCCAAATTTTCTGGGTACGGAATCGTAGCCTCTGACGGAGAAATTTCCGGAATCATTACTCGTATAAAATATATCAGCCGTCGTTAAATCACCGAGAGAGTCGGGCGTTAAAACATTTATCTTGATATTGGCACCCACCTTATTGAGAAAAGCTACATTTACGCCTCCAAAAGTGGGCCGCAGGTCAAGGGATTTAAAAATAGATATGACCGGTGGTGTTAACGGGTTTACCTTAATGCTAACCGGATCCGATTTTTTATTTCCCCTTGATACGGCATATAGTGTCACATCATGGGCCTCCGTATTGGGAAAGCCTTCTAAAGTAATCTTCTTTTCATAATATGAGGCCTTCTTGGTAAGTGTCTCTCCACTACGGATGCTGTATTCTGCTAACACATACAGCAGGCTCTTACTATCGGGAAGCGTATAAGTCAAGGTAGCACCACCAGGTATATTCTCAACTTTCACATTGGATACTTTTCCCGGTGCTGTATCATCAGCGTTGGGAGGCACACTCATTTCTGCCTTTTGACAGCCCAAAAACAAAAACAGAGTGGCAGTGTAAAAAAGAAATATTTTCATCAGTTTATTTTTTATATTTTTAAGCGCTAAGGGGACCGGGAAGTTTACACTCACTTTAAGGCCCGACAGCCATCTTAACGCATTTAACTATTTCCTGTCTGTTATCACCCATAACATCACCACCCAGGGTTTTGCTTCAACTTATAGTTGGCCAGCAGTACATTTTCATTCAATGGCCATAAATAGTCCTTTGTTGAAAAGGTTTGATTAAAAATAGTCCGCTCTCTATAGTATCCCTCTGCGCTTGCCTGGTCTATGTCCCAACCTGTTATAGGGTTATTCAGCTCAGAGACCGCCTGTTTCCACCTTCTCAAATCCCAGAACCGTTTTCCTTCAAATGCCAGTTCGATCAGGCGCTCCTGGTGAATAATTTCCCTAAACCCTTCCTTGGACTTAAATTTATCCGGCGTTCTGGAATGGAGTGTCCAAGCCTGTTCAACAGAAGGGACGCCGGCCCGGGCCCTGACAGTATCCACATAATTCAGGGCATCAGCCACCGGGCCGTCGACTTCATTAATAGCCTCGGCATATAAGAGATAAATATCTGCCAGGCGAATGACAGGCCAGGGATAGGCCTGAACGGTATAAGTATTGCCAGACCCGATGATATTTTGAAAATTAACCAGCTTCTTAGGCCAATATCCGGTTGTCGAATAGGCGGATTCAACAATCTTAGAAGCAGGCTGTCCCTGCTTTGCCTGCAAATAAAATAAGTCACTGCCATTATCATCGTAATGCCCCTGGCCATACCAGATACCACCATCAAAACCCAAATCCGCATAATAACGAGGTTCCCGGTTAAAATTAATCTGGGCGGTCGTATACCCTTCTTTTAGATTGAATTTATCCTGCTGCCCGGCAATTTTCAGATTAAAGCGACCCGCGTAGTCCCAGTCCTTGTCGTCACGAATAGGAAGTCCGTTAACCGTATAGAACATATTGGCAATTTTAAGTGGCGGGGCGAGGCTGCCTCTCGTGCCCTGGTTATCCAGATGAGCAGGGTCCAGGCCTCTGGGTGTTGCACTTCCCTGAATGCCGCCCTGATCTGCCATACTGTTCGTATTGCCCCAAATTATTTCGGGATTCCACTTTTCGGTTACGGCACCCCGGATGCTCATTTTTGTGAGCGTTACCTCGGAGAGGTCATACTGCGAAAAAGAAGGCTTGTAATAATATAAACGATACCCTACAGACTGCACAAAATCAATAGCTTCTTTACAAGCCGCCTTTGCACGCTCCCACTTTTTAGGGTCAGCAGTCGTATTAAAGAGTGCCAGTCCGGCCGAATTCACAAATCCGGAATAATCTTTATTCCCGTTATATAAAGGGCTGGCAGCGGTTACCAACACATCGGCTTTCACTGAAAGCGCTATCGCCTTGGTTGCACGTCCTAGTTCAGAAGCCTCATCGCTTATGCGGTCAGGCAGATTATTTGCCGCATCATCGAGCAACTGGACAATATAACTAAAACAAGAATCCACCGGAGACTGAGGCAATCTCACTTCGTCTTCACCAGCATCAATGGGAATATTTTTTTTCATCAGCACAATCGGCCCGTACATTCTCACCAGATAGAAATTGTAATACGCTTTCAGGAATTCCGCCTCCGCAGTCCAACGGTCTTTTTCTGACTGCTCCATATCCGGCACCCTGCCGATATTCTCTATTAATATATTACATTGACGGATGCCTTCATAAAGATCTTTTGCCCCTTGCGTGCCCTGCCAGTAATTCACATAAGAATCCACTATTCGCTGATTACCCCGGGCAATTTTCCAGGGGACATTGTCACTGGTAGGCACCAACCAAAGCTCATCTCCACCGAGAAGTGCGGGATTCCCCGTCAAACTGGCATGAGAAGGCATATAAGAATAGCAGGTAAACAGGAATTTCTCTGCCTGACTCCTTAATGCAAAAGCATTATCAATGGTAGGCGCCAAATCGGGAACGATATTCAGATACTTGTTGCAGGATGCTAAAAAAAGAAGGATCACTGCGGCTAATGATATTATATATTTTCTCATAATCATTTTCATTTTAAAAGTTCACTTGAAGACCTACATTAAATACCTTTTGAACAGGATATCCCAGGCCGTTTCCACCCATTTCAACATCCCATAATTTAAAATCACTAATGCTGAACAGATTGGTCCCGTTAAAATATAAGCGGCAGGTTTTCATATACCATTTCTTTATCAGCTTACCAGGGAGAGAATAACCAATCTCCAACTGCTTCATTCTAAGGAAAGCGCCGTTGCGCATAAACCAGGTGCTCCTTTGTGAGTTGTTGTCGTTTCCAATAGAAGAGGTGCTCAGACGAGGCCATAGCGCATATAGATTTTGGTTGTCCTCGGACCAGTGGTCCTCTGCATAAGCCTTCAGCAATTGATTTTGTGGCTTGCCCGGAAGGCTGGACTTCTCTGCATCACTATAGTAATAATTAACAAAAGGAGCGGTTGCCTCGGCATCTATCCAAAACGATTCCCGGCCCAGACCCTGAAAGAAAACAGACAGATCAAATCCTTTATACCCCGCTGAAAAGCCAAATCCATACACGATTTCGGGTGTCGTAGGATATCCAAGCGGCACCTGATCAAGCGCAGAGATCTGGCCATCGCCATTCACATCATAATATTTTATATCACCACCTCCATATTCACCGAAATTCTGTTTTGGCGATTTGGCAGCCTCTGCATCATCTACAAACAACCGTTCAGCCAGATAGCCCCACTGTTGGTTAACAGAATAGCCGACATGAGATTTCCAGGGCTCATTTCTATAGTCATACTCCTCGTATACCAGGAATTTACTTTGTGCAAAGGTGAAATTCACCCGGCCCTGCACCCAAAGCGAATTACTGAATGTCTGATTGTAATCCAGCGATGCGTCTATCCCCCGGCCTTCTGCCTTTCCGATATTTGCCTGCGGTTGTGCTGAAAGGCCTAATTCAGCAGGTGTAGCGGCCCGCCCCATCAATATATTGCTTCGAACCTCTTTATAAACATCGACTGTCAGGTCCCAGTGATTAAAAAATCCGGCGTCAAGACCTATATTTGTTTTAGTTGACCTTTCCCAGGTAATACTGGTATTCGGATATCGGGCAATGGAAATACCAGGACGGCTATACCTGTTATCGGTCCCGAAAACCGCCCCCCTGCCATCATCATTCATATTCACCTGCGATAAATATAAGAAGCGGTCCTGGGCGCTGCCAATATCATCATTGCCCGTCAGACCGAAAGTTGCTCTCAACTTCAGGTTATTAACCGTTGATTTTAATGTTCCCCAGAACGATTCGTTAGACAGATTCCACGCCAATCCAAAGGAAGGGAAGAATCCCCAACGGTGATTTTTATAAAACCTTTCAGAGGCGTTATAGCCAAAATCAAACTCTGCATTATACCTCTTATCATAAGAGTAGGTCGCCCTGCCTGCAAGCCCTACGTTCCTGAAGGGTAAAGATGATTGTAAATCGTCTGCATTTCCTGTCAGTCTGTTTTGTACCAAAAATACCAATAGTCCGCTGATGTCATGCTTTTGCTTGAAATTATGGCTATAGTCCAGGGTAGACTGCAGATAAAAGGCAGACCGGTTCACTTTTGCACCTGGCGTATAATCTAAGAACTCGGTTCCCTTATCCTCATTGAGCATCTGCAGTTGATACTTATCTGTTCTCCTGTTATAGGACTGCGCCTGATACCAAAATGGCACGTAGGCTCTTGTGACATCAAAATAAGAATAGCGCTGTGTATTCAGCATCACATTAAAATTGAGCCCGTCTGCCAAAAACCGGAGATTTTGTTTTACTTCAAACTGTGCATTCATGACTGATTGAGAGTAGTTTTTATACCCCCTCATCAGCTCTGCGTAGGGGTTGAGTAAATATTGTCCACTACCGTCACTATAGTTCCCAAACATAATATGGTCTACATACTGGTGTTCTTCGTCTTTGGGGTAAAATGGAGGGAACCTCGCCGGATCCGTCCGCATAATCATCCGGTAGATATCCGCGCCCCCGGCAATCGGTCCGGCATAATCATCAAAAGTGCCGCTTAATTTAACGGCAACTTTTGTCGTCTTGGTCAGATTAACATTAATATTAGATCTGAGTGAATAGGTTACCAATTTAATATTGCTGTTAAAATTGTTCTCGGGATCTACTTTCAATATACCATTGTCTTTATTAACAGAACCTGCCAGATAGTACTGTGCAACCTGGCCACCGCCCGATACATTAAGATTAGCCCGCTGATTGGTGGTATTATCTTTAATTAACGCTTTTCGCCAGTCAGTCGCCGGAAATACATAAGGATTGGTCCCTGCAATAGCATTATCAATCTGTGCATCCGAATATGGTAACTGGCTTAATGGGTCCCTGGTCAAAACAGCTTCGTTGGCCAGTTGCATATAGGTAATCGGATCAGCAAATTCCACTGATCTTGTGGGCATGGAAACCGAGTTTTCTAAACGTAACATCACGCTGGCCTTTCCTTCCCGCCCTTCTTTTGTTTCTATAAGAATAACGCCATTTGCTGCCCGGCTACCGTACAGAGCAGTAGCTGTGGCATCTTTAAGAATAGAGAAATTGGAAATATCATCTGTTTGTAACCTGGCCAGATCAGTACTCGTACTTTCCACGCCGTCAATCATGATAAGGGGATCCTTTTTATAACCAAATGTGGTCACACCTCTGATAAAAAAGTCAGCATTATCCTGACCCGGCTCCCCACTTCTCTGATAGGCAATCATTCCCGCCACTCTGCCAGCAAGCGCCGTGGTAAGATTACTGGAAGGGACCTTTAATTCTTTAGGGCTTATTGAAGTAACAGCCCCTACCAAATCTTGCTTTTTCTGCTTTCCGAAGGCCACGACCACTGTTTCGGCCAGAGCATTCATCTCCGGCAATAAGTGTATATCAATTTTCACCTGATCTATCACTTTTACTTCCTGCTCTTCAAATCCGACCATAGAAAAAACCAAAGTAGCCGTGTCCGGCACACTTAAGGAATACCGGCCGTTAACGTCAGTAATGGTTCCGATACTTTTGTTATTTTTAACATAAACAGAAACCCCTGGAAGCGGGGAGCTTGCACTATCGGTCACTAAACCGTTAATAACTTTATCGGGTAGTACGCAAACAGCAGTTTTTGCCGGAGCAGCACCCGCCGGGTGATAAAAAAAGAATAATACAAAAAACGGGAAAATGGCGAATTGTAAAAATCTTCTCTTGTTAGATTTGATGAGGCCCTCATTCATATCAGTAAAAGTTTTAATTATTGAAGCGCTGAATTGCTTTGGAGGCATAAATGTACAAATTTTATTTAAAATTGTAACCGATTACATAAATATATCACAAATTAACATTTAAACAACATTTTAAGATGGATGCCAATGTTAAAATAGTAACATATAATATTTTTATTAACTTATATAATGCTATTTTATTGATATAAAATAATTTAAGATTTTATTTAAATAAAAATTTTAACTTTGTTTAAAATAACAACCGATTACATGGATAATAAAGAAATTACTATTTATGACATCGCCAAACGACTCAATGTATCCACGGCAACTGTCAGCCGCAGTTTGAATAATCACCCTGCAGTCAGCAAAAAGACAAAAAAAAAGATTGAGGATGCAGCCAAAGAAATGGGCTACCGTTCAAATCTATTTGCCAGTAACCTGAGAAAGCGGCATACCCATACTTTAGGTGTAATCATCCCAAAACTAAACAGCAGTTTTGTGTCTTCGGTGCTCGCAGGTATAGAAAGTGTCGCCAGTCAATCCGGTTATAATTTAATTATCGCTCAATCGCATGAAAATGTCAAAAAAGAAATAGAGAATGTAAAAACTTTATATAACAGCCGGGTCGACGGGTTAATAGCCTCCCTTGCATTTGACACAAAAGATATATCTCATTTTGCACCTTTTTTTGAAAAAGAAATACCCGTCATTTTTTTTGACCGTGTCAGTCATGACCAAAAAGGCGCCCGAATAGTGATTGATAACTTTAAAGCCGGTTATGAAGCAACAATCCACTTAATTGAACAAGGTTGTAAAAGAATTGCACACATCACTGGAAATTTATCCAGGAATGTCTATGATGACAGACTAAAAGGATTTAAAGCTGCCTTGTCTGAGCACAATCTTCCCTTTCAAAAAGAAGGAATCATTATAAACAATCTGGACGAAGAGAGTACCATCGCCGCCGCTGAGCAAATATTGGCATTACCCACCCTGCCGGATGGCCTTTTTATAACCAATGACAGTTGCGCCGCCATCTGTATGCAGAAATTGAAAGAATCAGGCATCCGCATTCCGGAAGATATGGCCATCGTCGGTTTCAACAACGATCTGATTTCAAGGATCATCGAGCCCAATATTACGACTATTAACTACCCTGGAAAGGAAATGGGAGAAATAGTCGCCCATCAAATGGTCAACCACCTGGAAGGTATTTCTCCTATGTCTCTTACCAACACGATTATAATCAATTCAGAATTGATTATCCGTGGATCATCATTAAAAAACAACGGCAAATGAATCAGAAAACAGCTATAGTAACCGGAGGCGCATCCGGGCTTGGATTAGCCATCGCGAAAAAATTCATCGCCAATCGTATAAGAACTTTTATTATTGGCAGAGATCTGGATAAATTAAAGGAAGCAGCCATTGAATTGGGGTCAGATTGCATCCCGGTTCAATTTGATTTGACCGAATTTGAAAAAATCCCCGGCCTTGTTTCCAGACTAACTAAAACCTTTAATGGAATAGACATTTTAGTAAATAATGCGGGTATCCATCTGAAAAAGCCGATACAGCAGGTCACAGATGAAGCCTTCCAGCGGGTAATTACGACCAACCTTAATGCTGTTTTCAGTTTGAGCAGGGAAGTGAGCCGTACGATGACCCCGCAGGGTAAAGGCAGTATTGTCAATATCAGTTCTATGGCTGCGCAATACGGCATTCCGCAGGTCGTTGCCTACAGCGCTGCTAAAGCTGGAATCGAAGGTATGACTAAGGCCATGGCCGTAGAATTATCTCCCCTGGGAATCCGTGTTAACTGCATAGCACCTGGCTTTATCAAAACGAATATGTCTTCGGCAGCATTGGACAAGGACCCCAAAAGAAAAGAAAGAGTCCTTGCCCGTACCCCTCTGGCCAAACTGGGTGAGGCGGGCGACGTAGCCGACGCCGCCTATTTTCTGGCCTCTGAACAGGCAAATTTTATTACCGGAACCATATTAAATGTGGACGGCGGAAACGCAATTGGTTTTTAAACCTTCATTACACAAAGCTTCCGTAGTCAATTATTACATGGAGGTGGAGATTCTCCTATTGTTGCAATCGTGCTTGTCCTGCAGTGGCTAAAACCCCTTGTTGCCTGATCCGTAACAGCCGTCTGTTGCTAAATCTTGCAATAGTTGGCATATCCGGTGCATACAGGAAGTTCAGATGTCCTTTAAATCGGTTATTTGTCTGATTGTTCCATTATCTCCCCCCCCACCGATCACCTTTTTCTTCCTTTTACTGCCTGTGAATAAATTCCCCACAAAATCAGTAAACTTTTAGTTTATCCATATTTTCCCCGGGCTGAAAATACTACCGGGTATTGTGCTGTATGTTATTAATTTATTTTCCTGTGCATTTTTGTCTTTGTTTTATTATCTTGTATGGTAATTTGACGCCCTAAATGACTCAATCATGAAAAAATCAGCCCTACTTCTTTGCCGGCTCAGCGCTGTCGTGGCATTGTTATTTTCATGGCAAATGGCACTAGCCGCGCCAGCTCATCCTCACCTGCTGGTTACAGACACAGCCCAGATAAGTATGATTGCAGGGTGGACAGGAACCGGTCTTTATATAATTGCCTATATACTACTCTGCCTTGGCAAACTGACTGCGGGAAACAAATGGTACCATTTGCTGAATATTACCGGAGCACTGGGACTGATTATCAATGCCGCCGACCTGGATGATTACCCAAGTTTCGTTGTGAATATAATTTGGATGATTATTGCAATTATTACACTGTTGGTCTTGCTGTTAAAAAGAAAACCGGCAAATGCCATCAACCGCTCTACCTTTTAAGTCCTCTTAGAAGCGACACTGTCCTTTGACCTCACTGATATTTCTTCCTTTATCTTATAAAGGCGTTCCGATAAACAGCACCGGGAATATATAACAACGTAATTCAGGAACAACCATTACTGATCGTAAAATAACATGGTCTGGCCGCCTGCATTACAGAGTGGCAAATCTTTACAAATCTGGACAATTAATCCGGCAGGAGCATAACTGTTAGTCGATTTTACATACAAAGCAGTGGATTTTCTTTGACTCTGGCTCCAAAAAACTTTAAACAGGTTCTATTGCTAACCGGCTATCTCAATGTAGACGGCTTTACGCTCCGGTAAAACAGCAGATTAAGGCACGATTTTTTCTACCATTAAATAAACAAATCATAACTTTTATGAACAACTTAGAAAAATATGATTTAATGCAGAAAATATCCAGAGAGTTGGAAGATCTTAAAAACAGCCAGACGGCCATCATAAAAAAAATAGGGCAAACCGAAGCCCACAATATCAACCTGTCGGATTCCGAGTTAGGTAAGGACTTAGATATTATTTACGAACATGTGGCAAAAAACCTAGAAAAAGTTGAAGCCCTGGAAGAGAAGTTCAGTCAAAGTGTGGAAAAGTTTTCTGCAGAAAACAAACTAGATCAGCAAAGCGAAGAGGCGTAACCTTAAAGCCTTAAACTTAAACTGAGGGACAGGACTTCATTATAGCTGAACTTTCATGCCAGCGCTAAAATAAGGAAGGAATAGCCAAGGCATGGGGCACCTGCCCGCGAGGCCTATGTTGTGGCAGTCAACAACACGCTGAACTAAAAATCTTTTCAGGGCTTCTGATTCATTCACTGGCTGTGAGTCCCAGGTCTGGATGCCCCTTGTGAAGCGACTAATAGCGTTTCAGTTCAATTTTGAGCATTGCATGATCTGCACCCGGCAGCGCATCACCGTCGGCAATACTGCTTACTTCCTGCGTTTGTTCCAATACCAGATTTTCATCATCAAGCGACACAATATTAAAGGGCTTTAGGTAATCGTCCCCGCTGATATCTTCGTTTATCTGAATGGTGGGCGGATCAGCTTTTGTATTCAGGCTGTAGGTCCCGGAAATAGTTTCACTTTCGTCTTCCCCTGCGTGTGCTGTAATTTTCCCATCCTGAAGAACCCATTTAAAACCAATACCATCATCTATGGATTGCTCCTGCAATACATTATTATCAACATCATAAAACGTCGCAGTTTCGCTGGTGATTTCCCAGTTGCCCTGGATAAGCGATATATAGTTTTGGTACTTTTCAGCCGTGTTGTCATCTTTACTACAACTTCCAATCAGACTCAGGGCAATCAGCCCAATGAAAACTTTCTTCATTTTCAGTTTTTATTTATATTAAAATGGAAAATAAATACTGCTCCAAATTGGTTTTAGTTTCAAATACATTAATTGAATGCAGCCATTCAGATTATTTTCCTTCCGACGGCTTCTGTGCTGACAGCTGTAATTGTTATGACGATAAAAACCGGCTGTAGTTGCCAATATCAAACAATAGCAAATCTAGTGAAAAAACCTAGATCCATATCATTTACCCTTGAGCAGCTCCAGACCAAACCATGCGCGGATCTGAACCCAGATTTATTCCAGGAACAGGAGAAAATTGCCAAAAAACGGCAAAAAGTTTCCAAATATCGGAATAAAAAGACCGAAGTCGACGGAATTGTGTTCGATTCGGCCAAAGAACCCACCAGGTACAAGGTGCTGCTCTTACTACTCAAGGCGGGTGAGATTGGCCACCTGGAGCGACAGGTACCGTTCGAGCTGAAGGAAGGTGGTACTCATTCGCTGAAATATGTGGCCGATTTCGTGTATATCGATGCCAGGACTGGTGAAAAGATTATCGAGGATACAAAGGGGCACCATACTAAAGAGTATCTCAAGCGCCGGTTAATGAAGAAAGTGCATGGGATTGAAGTTATAGAAAGTTAAAAATATTAACAATGCAGAATATATTAATTAATTTATTATTTTTGAACAACCATAAGTCATTAGAAATCTATATTAATATGGCAACCAAAGCAGCAAAATCCATTAAGGAAAATTACGAATTCTATAATAATTTACTCCAAAAGCGTAAATCAATCTTCAGTCGAATAATTGACATTAAAGAGGTTGGAAACAACCACAATACCCTTGAGAAAATTGAAACTGTACATCATGAGGAAATCGAAGACCCTATGGTCCTGATCGTAGATGTTAAATTAAACAATCATAATTTTTTTCAGTTTAAACTTAGGTACAAGGAATATTTGGAACAACCCTTTTTTCGCTTTGATAGCGACGGCGAAACGCACAGAAATAAACTAAAAGGTGTTCCTCTGGATCAACAGCAGGTAACACCCCCTCATTTCCATAAATTTAACGAAAATGGAATAGAAATTGCTTACAAAACGGACAAGTTAACTGATGAGAACGAAAGGAAGGCGCTTGAGGATATAAATTTGTGTATTGTTCATTTTTTCCATGAATCAAATTTGAGATTGGAAGAGGATGATTTTCCCCAAATAATTATTGAAAGTGATTCTCTTGGTTTAACTTTTGCAAATGACGATCCAAATTCAAATGTGAATTTTTTATGATACCAGTAGAGATATTTAGTGATATTAAGAATTCATTTGGTTCCCTTTGGAAAATAAAGGAGCGGGGAAATACGCTTGAAATAATCACCCCATTTGCGACCACGAACGATAAATTTGTCTCAGTTTTTCTTACTATGTCCGAAAACAGTTTCGTCATCAGCGATGGAGGTTGGGTTCATAATGGGCTATATATTGACACAGAATTCCCTGATGATTCAAATTTTAAGAAGGTTCTTTATCATTATCAAAATACATTCAATATATCAGAAACTAAAAATAGGGCAGGCGTTTTGTATTATTACCTAAAAGTCGACGATAAAATAGACATCCCTTCAGCTGTTTTCGATATATCAACGTTTATCCAAAGTATAATTAGCACGTCAGAAGTAAATTTTGAGGATATCAAAGAGCGAGAATTAAAAAAAAGATTTGACACCAATGCCAATAATTTTATAAAATCTCTTATTCCTAAGGACAAATTTAAAATGAATGCATTCTTAAACCCAGATAAAAAGGATCTAAAGTTCAATGTAATATACACTCCTAAAAAGGACGCAATAATATTATTAAATTATATCACCGGCAGCAATTTAAATCACTTCTCAAGTAGTATTTTCAAAACAAATGCATTATTTGAAATGGCCCATGATACATTGATAAGTAAATTTATAACTTCTGAAATTGCATTAATAGATAATACCGCGGAAGGTTTTATCCAAGACAGAATCGCACACTATATTTCGCATTTAGAACGGCTTAAAAATACAAAGTCTATTTACTGGTCAGAAAGAGAAAACCTAAAATCCTTGCTCAATTAATTGCAAAGACTTTAATAATTTTTAGCTTTCCCGGAAAATCAATTATCTTTTTAAACTGCTTAATTCTATTTAAATCAGCCTTATTGTAATAGGATAAAGCCCATGTGGCCTCAGGGAAAAATGTCCTCAAAAATTGAAAATATTGCAAATCGACATCTCCTAATGAGTGTCCAAGAACTATAATATTGTCAATTTTGCCAATTCCTTCACAATGTGATTTCAATTTAGGCAAAACATCTTCAACTGGCTTTTTTAATAAGTTAAATAATCCTCTGGCGGCATCCTCTGAATCAGAATAAAAATGCCGTGTAGGCTCATTAGACTCATCAAATATAGGCGGAACTGGGTACAAACAATTTTCAACACCGTGGCCAAAAATAAGTTCATCTGTTTCTTCTGCATTACCGTGAATATAATAGATGTTTTTACGATTGATATTATAAATGGAAGTCAATGTCGAAGTATAATTAAATGAGATGAACTTAGCATTAAGACCAAGTTTAAGCAACTTTTTGCTCCGTTCTAAATCGGCAGTTTTCGGTTGAGGGAGTGCCCGAATCCACTCAGCAAGTTTATTGGATATTTCTGTTGGCAAGTGTTCAACCCTTTCACTGAGTTCATCTTCCAATGAATAAATGAAACTCGGGCGAAAATCTTCATCGAGCACATCAAATTCCTTGTAATATTCGACCATTTTGCCTGGAGAAATAGTGTGTAAGTCATTTTCAAAATTGTTCCAGAGGCGGTCACCATTCGTTTTAATATCAAAAAACTCTCCAAATTCCTCATAAATTCGTTCTCTAGAAATAAATTGTTCAAAATCTGAATAAGAAGTTCTTAGCCCATGAAATAGATCAAAACCATTACCAATTATAAAAAGTGTGTTAGGATGCAGAAGACACATAAGCATTAATTTAAACCAAATTTACATGGGAATTGTCAATTTTCCACACGGCAGGCATGAAGATCAAGACCTGGGACCAAACCATTGCAGTCGGGTTGACAGCATGTTCGTAACTTTATAAGTTAACAATATTTATTGATTACAAAATTTTGTCAACCATGTTTACCTCAGGTCTTGACGTACACAAAGATAGCGTTTTTTGTGCAACGTTTGATGGAAAAACATACGGGGAAGTGGCACAATATGGGACGCTTAGCATAGATATCAAGTCTATGGGAGAAGGCCTAAAGCGACTTGGTGTTCAGGAAATTGCACTGGAATCAACCGGGATTTATTGGATCCCAATCTGGAACATTCTCGAAGTGATGGGTTTTAAACTACTTTTAGTCAACCCCTTTTTGATTAAGCAAATGCCAGGTAGAAAAAGCGACGTAAAAGACGCTCAATGGATTGCCCGGCTCCTGCACCGCAGGATGCTAAGAATCAGTTTGGTTCCTGACGAAAAGATAAGGGAACTAAGGACTTACACAAGGAGCTACCGACGTCTAGTGGAACAACGCTCATCTGTTGAATTAAGGATTGAAAGGACTTTGGAAATGTGCAGGAATGTCCTTTATTTTGGACAATCCTATAATATTAACAGAGTTCCTACGTACAACCCTCAGAAAGTCCAAGCAAAGATTAAATACCATCAAAGGGAGCTCGCAAAGCTCGCTAAGATGTAGTGGGAATAAGGAAAAGGCCGGCGTAATTTGTGGTGGATAGCAACCCCGGTTTCAAATTGGCCCATTTAATTTACCCATAAAGGGTTTAAGCACACGGCAATGATCCTCGAAAGCTCGCAGAAGAAAATCGCCAATTCTAGGCGTTGACAACGGAATAACAACTCATACCACTACTAATCACTATCTGCCGACGTACGATCTATCTCAATCGTACCTGGAAATTAACGATCCTAATGCCCAGGTCGTATTTGATCGACAGAAGAAATTCAAGAAATTGTTAAGCGTTTTCCAAACACCCGGTCTTATCTTACCTCCATTTTAGCCAACGTTGCTTACATTCTGACCAGAGACAGACAGTTGTCATGTTTAAAGGCAGCGCTAAAAAAATCAGTGATACCTGATATAAAAATATAAGACGATTACTGTAATCAGTACCCACCAATAGGTAGGATTTTTCCATCGGGACATGCGTCCCTTTTCATGAGCAGGCAGTTTTAAAACTGATCTACTCCAGATTAAACCCTCCAGTTCTGCCCCAGACCTGGCTTTAGTCGTGAGACTGACTGCCCAGCAAACCGCCATACATACCCAAAACACAATACCTGTTCTATTAAAAAAAGGCATGTCAGGAAAGACCAAATTTAAGATAATTGACAGCGGTATGGTCAAAATTCCGGCTGCCAGCGCTCCTTTTTGTGTGGTGCGTTTCCAGAAAATACCGAGCAAAAACATCGTGGCGATCCCTGGCGTAAAAAGACCATAGAGGTTCATCAGGTATAAGAAAACGGGCTTATCAGAATAACTGATGAGTAAAACAGCACTGATAATTCCTACCAGAAGTATTAATATGCCTGCAATACGACCCGCCATGACCGCATTTTTGTCGGATGCTTTCTTGTTGATATATACCAGATAGATATCCATTGTAAGTATGGTCGTACAGGAATTCACGGCACCAGATATATGGCTCATAATGGCAGAAATTAACCCGGCCATTACAATACCCACCAGCCCTGACGGCAATAATTTCTCCACTAAGGTCGCAAATAGCAAATCCGGCTTTTCCAAAGAAGGAATAATCACTGGTGCGACTAAGGCTGGTATGGTGATGATAAGCGGAACCAGAAATTTAAGATAATCTCCAAAGACAATACCCATCCGACCGTGCCATTCATTTTTGGCAGCTAATACTCTTTGGACTATAAACTGATTTGTCGCGCAATAAAATATACTTATGCATAATAGTCCGCCCAAATACATCGTCCAGGGAAAATCAGGATCTGAGGCTGGGTAAAACATTTTCCAGTTGGAGGCTGTTTTTATCACCTCATGAAAGCCGCCGGAGGCATTTATCGTCGCCACGGACAAAGCGACGCCTCCGAAAATAAGTATCACCAGCTGCAGCATCTCTGTCCAGATTACCGCCCTAAGGCCTCCCAGTATCGTATAAGCGCCTGTCAAAACCGACAAAATAATAATACTGGTCACTAAAGGAAAACCAAATAATGCATATAATGATATCGCTCCCAGATAAAGCACGGCACCAATTTCCACTAAAATATATGTCAGTAAAATCAAAACAGAATAAACAGTCCTAGTTGGCTCACCGAAGCGTTTTTGCAGATATTCAGGTACTGTATAAAATCCGTTTCTCAGATAAAATGGCAGAAAGACCCATAACAGGGCGTTAAACCCGATAAGAATAGCCCCCCACTCCATGGTAATCGCCACAAATCCACGGTCATATGCCACCCCCATAGCGCCGACAAGATGGTGACTGCTGATATTGGCAGCAATAATACTTCCGCCCACCATCCACCAAGGCAATTTATCGCCGGCCAAAAAGTAATCTCTTTTCGTGTTCTTACCTTTTTTAGAGGCATAAAAGCCCAAAAATACAATCGCCAGTATATACGCCGAGAAGATAGCTATATCGAGGGTGGATAAATGCATAATTAATTTTATAGTTGTTCAATAGCCTTTATAACCATGTCCGTCATTAATTCTAATGCCCCTTTACCATAGGGAGATATGTTGACAGCATAGAGATCCTTATCATAACAGGCAGCAGGAGGCATATAGCCGATATACCCATTGGCAATATTAATGACAGCAATTTTATACATGGGGAATGCCTGACGTATCTTCATCTGAAATTCTGAGTAAGCTTCATTGGGTTGGGCAATAATAAAACCCTCGCCTAACTTCCAGATCCATAGTTTTAATTTTGTCGTCGTGCCCTCCCCTACAAATCGCCTTTTATTTAGTTTCCGCCAGAGCCTCTCCTTAAGCGCCGGGTCTTTAGCCTCGACCCATTTGCTTTCCGTTTGCTCAAGCGGCTCATCAGCTTTCAGCGGTACTACAACTTCTAATATTCTGGTCTTCATCCCGGTATCCGGTTTTGCCAAAATACTTTCCCAGATAGCCAGCGGAGCGCCTGAACTGAGACTGCCTGTAAAATGGTAATCACTTCCGGGCTTTGGCTTGCCTTCCATGGCGGAAAGTGCAGCGTAAGCCAGCTGTCTGCCATGCGCATCTGCAACTGCAGTGTCCGCCACATACTGAACCCTTGGTGCCAGATCACCTGATGCGCCCTGGATAAATAAGCAGGGAACCTTCGTTTCGCCTTCCATGACCGTTCGCATCTCCCCGACAAAATCAGGAGAGATCAGGGTATTGTCCTGCGCCAGCGTTGTCGGATGACAGGCATAATTAATAATAGTACCCAGCCGCCCGCCGGCCCCGTAAATAACCCCTAATAGTAAAGTATCGTCAGCAGTTGCTGCAGGATTATATCCCACTAAATATTTGGTTTTATTATCGTCAGCCGGGTAGTCCCTGTTTCTGGCCAGGGTACATTTGCCATATTCCCACTCCAGGATTCCGGGCTGCATGCTTTCATTACATCGGCCGATTAATTCTATGGCGCGCGACCGGATAAATTCCAGATAGGGCAGAATATGTGCGCCGCCCCGTTTAATCTTATCGCTGGAACAAATCGACGGGCCACTATGTGTATGCGACAGGCAAAATAAAAGATTGGAAGCTGATATCTTATAGTGGTCCAGAATCCGCTGACGCATATTTAATTCGTCCTCAGGATTGATCCACCAGCCTAAATCTGCAGAAATGATGTATAGTGCCTGACTGCCCTTAGTTTGCTTTATCGCCAGACAAGTCATTTTCAGCTCTTTATGAATGCCCGTGGCCCTGTCTGTTTTTGCTGCGCCCCAGTTGCGAAAATATATATCGAGCGGTGGATTAATAACCGCCTGAGAAAAACTAAACAAACCGCCAAAGTGATTCGATTTAACAAAATCTGCCATTGCGCTCGTATTTTAAGGCCTTAAAAGTGAAAGTCCGCCATCCACCACAAGGGTGCTGCCCGTGAGATTGCGGTTGTTGTCATTACAAATCCAGATAATATTGGCAGCCACTTCCTCCGGGGTAATTAGTAGCCCGACGGGCACGCGCGCTCTGGCCTCGTCTGCCAGGGCCGGATCCGCTTTCCAGACTTCTTTGCTGAGACCGGCATTTACATAGCCCGGGGCAATTTCATTTACCCGGATGCCATCAGAGGCAAATTCGAGGGCCATACACTGGCAGAGCATCCTTATACCCGCCTTCGCCACAGAGTAAGCAGGTATTGCAGGGTGGACCGCATGGGCGGCCCAGCTACCCATAAATATCAAATTCCCCTTTAACTGACGGGACTTCATATAAACGGCCGCCTGCCGGGCCATATAAAATGCACCATTCAGATTTATATTCATGGATAACTGCCACTCATCAACTGAGATCCGTTCAACGCTATTTTGTTGAAGGCTGGCGGCATTCATAATGGCAACGTCCATTCGTCCCCATGTGGCATCTACCTTTTCTACCCACCCGGCGACCGCTGATGGCTGACTGATGTCTACCTGGCTGTAGATAAAGTCAATACTCTCCCGGTTCAGCACTTCAGCCTTTTTTTTATGTTCTCCTACATCAATAATATCGGCGAGCGCTATTTTTGCCCCTTCTTTTCCAAAGGCCAAAGCGGTAGCCAGGGCAATATCTCCCAATCCACCGCTAATCAATACTACTTTGTTGTCCCAGGTTTTATTCATCATTCTATTTTTACCAGTCTCCAATACTGCCATCCTTATAAAACACCCTTTGCAGCAATTCTTGCTTGAAGGGATATTTCTTTATTTCTTTTTCATCGATTTCTATACCCAGACCCGGTTTTTTACTGGGGTAGACTTTCTGGCCTTCCTTTTCAACCGTGAAGCTCTCCGATACAATATCATTTCGCCATGGAACGTCACTGTGCACGCTCTCACAAATGATATAAGAAGGAGAAGAGAACCCAAATTCAATAGAAGCTGCCGTACTGACGGGACCCTGTGGATTATGTGGTGCAATACTGACCCGGTAGGCCTCAGCCAGCGCGGCAATCTTTCTGACCTCAGACAAACCTCCGCAATGCGTAATATCCGGCTGGATCACACTCACGGCTCTTTTTTCCAACAGCTCCCTAAAGGCATGAACGCCGATCAGCCGCTCTCCTGTTGCAACCGGTGTTTTAACGGCCCGCTGGATCAGCGCAATATCTTCCATCGTTTCAGGCCAACATGGCTCTTCAAAAAAATAAAGTCCATAAGGCTCCAGCGCCTGGGCAAAAAGCATCCCCATTCTAGGTGAAGGGCGCGCGTGACAGTCCACCATGATATCAATATCAGGGCCTACCGCTTCGCGCATGGCCTGGACGCAGCTTTCTGCATAGCGTACCGGCTGCAAACCTTCCAGGGGCATTGTCGGTGGCACCGCCATTGATTTAAAAGCAGTGAATCCCTGCTCAACCGCCTTCAAGGCCAGTTCGCCAAACCTGTTACTGTCAGAAGGGTCTGTCTGGTAAAAATCCTCCATCTTACCGCCACCCAGATGGCAATATAACCGGATATAATCTCTGACTCTCCCTCCCCATAGCTCATGACAGGGTACGCCATGAATCTTTCCTGCAATATCCCAAAGCGCAATATCAATACCGCTCATCGCAGTAGAACGGACAACGCCGTTGCCATGCCAAAAATGCTGGCGGTACATCATCTGCCATAAATATTCAATTCTTCTGGGATCTTCACCCACCAGCAAGGACTCCATATCCTTTATCGCCCCTACCACAGCCTGGGTATGCCATTCCAGGGTCGCCTCTCCCCAGCCATATAATCCGGGCTGGTCCGTTACAATCTTCACAAATACCCAGTTGCGCATTCTCGCGTGACAGATATATGTTTGTATAGCTGTAATCTTCATTCTTTTTAAATTTAAAATATAGACTTAACCACTTTTTCAGTGATCTCCAGTGTTTTCTGAATATCTTCTGCAGTGTGGGCATAGGAAATACTGCCCTGTTTTATCGGTAAAGGAAAATAAAAGATTCCATTTTCTATTAATTTCTCCCTGTATATTTTATCCGTTTCAAAGTCATGATGTAATAATATATCATGAAAATCCCGGGGCTCATGATCCATAAAATAAACGCAAAATGCTGACCCCTGCCTGGCAATAACATAGGGTCTGGCCGTGGCGCCAAATATCTGGTCCAGCCCCTGGTGCAGCTGCTCCCCTAAAGCATATACATGATCGTAGACCTTGAAGGCAGGAGACATCAGTTTTTCCAGTGTAGCAATACCGGCAGCGATGGTTATCGGAAAGGCATTATACGTTCCTGCAATAAGGACTCTTTTGCTTTTTTCAGGATGTACAAAATAATCCATATATTCTTTTTTACCGCCAATAACCCCTAATGGGTATCCATTCGCTACCGCCTTACCAAAAGTCGACAAATCAGGCCTGACACCTGAAAGAGACTGATAACCGCCAAGTGCATGGCGAAACCCCGTCTTTACTTCATCAAAAATGAGTAGGAACCCGTTTTCGTCTGCCATTTCCCGAAGCCCTTCCAGATAGCCTTCCACAGGCTTTACAATGCCGATATTTTGCAAAACAGGTTCCAGTATGACGGCTGCGATGGGATGTCTTTTTATCAGATACGCAATAGAATCCAGGTCATTATAGTTAACGACATGCACGAGAGATTTGTGCAGCTCAGGGATGCCGGCAGAACCGGCGTCAAAGGGATATTCTCCCGGGCTGACCCTTGGACCGACCGCCTCAAGACTGCTGATAACATTACAAGCCACATCGTTATGCCAGCCGTTGTAACCTCCCTGCATAACGATAATATGATCCCTTTGAGTGACCGCTCTGGCAATCCTGATCGCATGATAAGTTGCCTCCGAACCCGTAGTGGTAATCTGCACCTTGTCTACCGTCGGCACACACTGACAAAATAACTGCGCAAACTTTCCTTCGCGGGGCGTAGGCCCTGCCCCCATTAAAACAGCGTCTGCATCTAACTCCTCAGCCACTGCTCTATTCACATCAGGATCATTATGTCCTAAAAAACTGGCAGCAAATCCTGCCTGATAGTCAATAAATTCGTTACCGTCCAAATCATAAACGTGGCTTCCCACACCATGCGTAAAACATTGACTATTCTCTGTTTTACGGTTCAGTGACACCACACCGCCTGGAATCCAGTTTTCATTTTTGGCCACCAAGGCCGCTGATTTTGACAAATTCATCATGTTGTTCTATTTTGAAAATTATTAGTATATGTTAAGGTATTTTTATTGTGTTGTTGTTAGCATTAAGGTTTCATTGCAGCTGAACGCAATTTGCTAAAATCAGCCTTGTTTATTTCGGGGGCTTGTACTAACTGCCGCTTCAGATAATTAATGAGTTGCAGCATTTCCTGGTCCGTTAAAAAGGAGAAGTTTGGCATTGCCTGGCTATAGGTCTTACCCATGATTTCGTGGGTTCCGGTTCTGCCTCGTTGCAAGACACCTACTAAAGCCCGGTTGTTTTTCAGAAAACCATTTCCCGCTAAGGGCGGAAATGTGCCGGGTATGCCTTTGCCGTCGGGTTTATGACAGGAGGAGCAATAATTTATAAAGAGATCCTGCCCTTTATTTTCACTTAAAAGTCCTACCTGTGCCCCGCCCGCTGGTTTAAATTGTGTACTGTCCTTTATACCTGTTAAATCCGTTGTCAGCATCAGGATATGATCATCCTCCGGTTTGGGATACCCTGGCCCGGGGTTCCAGTCTCTATTGCTGGTACCGATGAAAACGCGTCCTTTTTCATCCAGACAGATAGAGCGCAACCTGCCAAAGTAATGCTGAAAATAAACATCCTGGCCGGTTATTTTCTTTCCCGTTTGGTCCAGGTGCAATACGTACAGGGCATTACCTTTTAAAGTCACCAGCAGCAGGCTGTTTTCAAATGCTTTAATTTCACCCTTATTATAATAAAGGATCGAAGCCGGGGCAATGGTGGGCGTCCAGGATGTCAGCGGCTCTGTAATTTTCAGTCCCAGAGAATCCACTTTCCGGATTTCTTCCGGCTGGTCCAGTTTACCTTCCACCAGCGGCCATCCGTAGTTCTTTGCTTTCTCAATCAGATTAACCTCATCTTCTATCGCATCTCCGTGTTCAGAGGCGTAGATCTGCCCGTGGGGACCATAACAAATTCCCTGTGAATTACGATGGCCATAGCTCCAGACATAGGAGCCCTGAAAAGGATTGTCCTTTGGCAGGCTGCCGTCTTTCATAATCCTGAGTACCTTGCCATTCAAGGAACCGGTATCCTGGGCGTTTCTGTTATCCTCCAGGTCCCCCGTTGTCACATAAAGATCGTTTTGCCTGCCAATAAGAACGCGCGCACCATTATGGCTGGTGCTGGCCGGCCAGGAGAATACAAGACGGCGATGGGTCAGTGTATCGAGCCGCTTATCATAATCATAGCAAACCAGCTCCGTTTCATAACTGGTATCTGCTTTTTGCCCGCCGCTTTCAAGGGCTGTATTGTAAATTAAATATACCTGAGTCAAACCGGCCAGGCTGTCTATGGCCATGCCAAGGGAGCCCATGGTTCTTTTGCGCTTAACACCCGGCAGCGTTAATACCTTTCTGGCCTGGCCAGTTGCCAGCGGCATCCGGTACACCTCTCCTGACTGCAAACTATACCAAAGGGCGCCTTGCGCGTATTTTACCTCCCAGGGTACATCCAGGTGATCGTTAACAGACAATACCTGGATACGGTTTGTAGCCTGCCGCCCGGCACTATCCAACTGATAATACCCCATAGACACCCCGTAATCCATGGCAGTGGCAACCCGGTTATCTGAACCGGTCCGGCACTGCAACACTGTCAGCGTCATCACGGGGATTAATATTAAAAGAAATCCAAGGCTATTTCGTTTCATTGTCATTTTTATTAATTGCTTAAGTCAACTTCGCCTGCTCACTCAACCGGTGCGGCCACAGGCGTGTATTCCAGTGTATAAGGCCGCCCGCTTTCAGGTGCGGTATATGTCCCATTATAATCTCTTCCCTTTAGCAGTAAATAACGTCCCGTAGACAACTGAGTAAACAGGGTATTTTTCCCTGCCCGCACATAGAAATTGACGCTCTGTCCCTTTGCACTGCCGGTAAGCGACCGGATATGCCAGAAGCCGGGCTCCAGATCCGTGGCGAGCAGTTTGACCTTATAATCATTATATGACGCCACAATATTCAGCGAGACTGAATCCGCTATTGCCTTTTGCGTATTACTCATCACATAACGCAGACTGCCGATCTTAAGCTGACAGGCATGGTTGCCCTCTATGTAGTCTACAGGTAATACCTTAGTGGAATCTTCCGTCATCTGAAAAACAGTGACGAATCTGTTTTCCGGTGTTGCTTTCCTCGGGGAAATCATTATTCTATAGGCCCTGCTCTCTTTAAAAGAGCTGTCCGTGGGGTAACAAGTGCCAAACACAGCTCTGGAACTGTCACCACCTTTTACGGTTAAATCCAGGTCTGCTGCCTCAGGATAAACCATGTCCATTCTTGTATAGCCTGTAATACCAGCAGTGGAGCTATGCATTAAAATATGATCACGGCTCACTGAGGGCACGTTATATGCATTTAATTGCCAGATCTTTTTAACTGCTGCCTTAGACGTCTGCATATTATCTGTCAGAATCAGGATTTTAGGCTGCTGACGGTCTTTTGGGTTGATCAGGCAAAAACTCCTTGAATAATGACTCACCTTGGCAGCATATGCCGGTGAGAGCTCTGCCTTAAAATAGCTATAATAGGGCCTTTTAAAATCCGGCCCCTGATCGGTAGCCAGGACGCTTCCTGCATTAAACCAGGGATCCGTCACTGTCTGGTGCGGGCTGACTGGAAAACGCTGATTAAACCGTGTCCCACCGTCATTGGTCTTCGCCCCGAAATACAACTTTTCCAAAGGATCATAGGCCAGCATCATGCTATGCGAAACGGACCGCTTATTAAAATTATAATCATAGGGCGAGCCGTAGGACAAGTACAGGCCGATATCCCCAAACTGCATTCCATGATAATAGAGCTGAATCGCACCCGCGTCTGAATGCTGATGGTTACCAAATAAATAGCCGCCGCCCCGAATTTCTGCCACCACGTCACTGCTCTTAGCCTCATTATCCCAGCCTGTCCTTGCCATCATCCCACCCAGAACAGGTCCGAAATCATGGGTGGTGGAAAGACTCCTGGTCGACCTAACGGCTTTGAGGTCAGGATCATTTAACAGCAGGTATAATACCGGGTCGTCCGGCAATCCGCCCTCTCTTAAAAACTCCCCTTTCATCAAGGAGTCATGCATATAGGCATAACAAAGCAACATCGTCTGTGGCTGTTTCCAATAATAATCACCCGGCAGATTCCTTTTATTACTGAACATATCACCATCGCGCAGCATATATCCATTAGGCAAACGCATGTTCAACCAGTAATAGGCCATATTTGAGATATTTTCCGGATAAATCTTCCTGCCCAACATTCTGTAAAACAACATGGCACCGTGCATTTCCCATCCAAAGCGGTAGGCGCCATAATCTACGCCCTGATTGTGTCTGGAAGACTGGTATTCAAATGCCCGCATGGGCACCAACTCTTTCAAGAGCGCATAAGAGACATACCTGTAGGGCAGACTATCCTCGTTATAAATAGCAATGCTCATGGATAACAGATCTCTGCTTACCTGCGCCTCATTGGCATGTCCGTTGACAATCGGATCAATAAAAGGAGGCCATCCGATTTCCATATCTCTGGCCAGCGACAACATTTGCCTTCGAAAAGAAGCTTTGTCAGCTGGCCCTAGGAGTGGATAACACCAGTCATAAACCAAAGCGCCTGTGTAGATAGCGCGACCCATCTCCCTAGTGATATCACCATAGGTCACATTACCAAACGACAGCACACTATAATAGGCTTTTAACAGGTAGATGGCCTCCTGGCCCACCAGGGGATCCTGGGTAACTAAATAATAAAAAGCTTTAGTACGGATGGTCTGTTCCAGATTTTCATTAAAATACATTTCTTTAGAGGTATCTGGCCGGAAGGAGGATTTTTTAAGGGCCTCTTTGGTTACCTCGTGCCAGGCAGCGCTGTTTTCCGCCCTGGTAAGCCGCTCTTTTAAGACGGGTAAAAACTGAGGGGTTACCCATAGCCTGGGATGTAAGGCCGGCGGAGTGACTTCGGGCCTATAATTCAATACGGCATCAGGGACACCAGGCGGGATATACTTTTGATAACTAACCGAGCGCAAAGCAACGCCATGAGGCAATTTTAATATGAGCATATTTTTGCCCTGCACTAAATCAAATTTACCCGCCAGCTGCTGCCCTCCGTTATAGCCGTCAAATATAATGCGTGAGGAGGGGCGCTTACCGTTGAACTGCCAGCCGGCAAGGTAACTGCCTGCCTGTCCCCTACCGGGATCCGCCTTTGAAATTAATGCAGCGCTGGAATAAAAAACATAGGTTCCCCTTTCTGAAACATGTATAGGGATTGTAAGTGTTGAATTTGCACTGTCCGCCTTAGCTTTTAAATAAATCGCGCCATGCTGGTCGCCCTTATTTTTTAACAGCTGAAACTGTTGTTTATTATAAGAAACCGTATCCATGTATACCACCTGGCGCTTCGCAGTGGCGGGAGTCGCCTGTCCCCAGGCCGCTAAAGCAGATAAAAACGTCAACAAAAGCAAAACCTTGCTTTTTAAATGCCTTTTAAATAAACTGGAATGCACTTTCATTTTATTTTAATTCAATGGGTAAATTCACCGTACAGACACCAAACTCAAAAAATAATATCGCTTCTTTTAATAACCATCAGTGGGGGTAATATTATGATTCGCATTCAGTTCATCCTGCGGAATAGGCAGTACGCGCCGGAAATCAGTTTTGGTTACGACCTTATAATTTGAATACGCCTTTTCTTTCATATCTTCTCTGTTAAAATCCACATTTTCCCGCTTCAGGTCAAAAAACCGAAGCCCCTCAAAGGCCAGTTCCTTCCGCCTTTCCTTATATATCGCACTCAGCACCTCTTGGTCGGAGAGACTGCTGCCATAACCTGAGAAAGCAGGATCTCTTTTTTTAGCCAGCTCATTTAAGTACTGCAACGCATGGGTTTTATCTCCTGTCTCAATATAAGCTTCTGACAAATTAAGCAACAGCTCTGCATAACGCAGTAGTTTGATCTCATCGTGATCTGTACTGGTGGGATTCTGGTATTTTTTCACCACATAGCCTTGATAGCCGCCTCTGGTGCTGTCTGCCATCAGGGTTCTTCTAAAATCCGACGGGCTGTAAAGATTATATAAAGAATCCGTGGCCAGCAGATCCCCAAATCCTTTAGCGCTATACATATAATCCAGCCCTTCAACTCCGTTATTGGCAGCGGCGGGATAATTGATTTCAAAAATACTCTCCAGTTTATCTGTCCGGCCGGCGGTCGCCAACCAGTAGCTGGTAAAGCTGCTTAGGTCAGCAGTCAACTGATAGCCACCGTTGGTTATAATATCCAGCGCAGCTTGTTTTGCACCACTGTAATCCTCACTATATAAGCTGGCCCTTACTTTTAAAGCCTCAGCCGCATACTTAGACAGAAAATTCGAACTGTTGGCATGCATGGTGGTAGAGGTCCCCATAATGGCCGTCGCGCTATCCAGGTCCTGAATAATCTGATGATAGACTTCCTTTACCGTATTTCTTTCCGGATAGATCAGTGGCCCGGTGACATCTGCTGACTGCGTCACAATAGGTACGGCAAGTCCGTCTGGCTGGGCACTATAGGCAGGGCCAAACCAGTTGACCAGGTAAAAATAACAGAGCGCTCTGGCCGTGTAACATTCACCTCTTAAATAGTTTACATTTTCGGTCCTTGGAATATCTGCCGCCAATATACGGTTGGCTTGTAAAATACTAAAATAGGTATTTTGCCAGAGCATCTTGATTTCAGCAGACTCAGCTGTCCAGAGAAAGCCGCTAAAAGTGATGAGTCTGCCCGAGTTGGAGCTGCTCATGTAAACATTGTCTGACAAAAGGTCGCCGAGAACCTGATAGTTACGGCCAAAAGTATAATATGTCATCATAGAACGATACATCCCTGCCACCGCCTCCAGCATGCTGGATTCCGAAGTAATGGAACGATCTACAGATAGCGAGATATCGGGGGATTGATCCAAAAAGCTTTTAGAGCAGGAGACAGCGGTTAGAGCGACCAGGCTAATGCCGATTATTATAAGTTTTATCTTTTTCATAATTTTCATTTTTAGAACCCAACATTAATTCCGACAGTGAAGGTTTTGTATAAAGGAATATTATTTGTTTCGTAACCGGAATAGCTGACCTCTGGGTCAAATGGCAGCCGGTCATCAAATAAGAAGGTCGCCAGATTGGTTGCCCTGACATACAGATTTAGTTTGTCTATCCCATACTTCTCCAGTAATGCAATGTGTGACTTTGCAAAATCATATCCAATTGACACATTGCGAAGCCGGATATAATCACCTTTATATAGCCTGGCTGTACTGGTGGAATAATCGGTCGTAGTGGCATATTTGGGTACATCCGTTACCTGACCCGGAGTAGTCCACCTGTGCTCATAGACATAACTATATTTATTGTACGTATAATAAGCCGCAGAAATAAAGTAAAGATCCGAGGCGCCATATACGTAATTGCCACCACTATAGTTAAAATCAATAGAAAGATTGATCCCCTTGTAATTGAATGAATTACTGAAGCCTCCTAAAAACTTGGGGTTGGCTTGCTTATCCAAAGCAGAGAAGGCCGCTTCACTGATTTTGTTGGTTGTCTGCTGATGTGTGTGATCTGTATAATAAAGCGCATCCCCGTTATCCGGATCTACACCAGCAAATTCTTTCATATAATACGTATAAAAATTATAGCCTTCTTTGAGGTAAAACTGACCGTTTTGTTCATTGGTGTTTGCATACAGCGACGTGACCTTGTTCTTATTAAAGGCAATATTGAAATTGGTATTCCAGTAAAAATCCTTGGTCTGAATCACATTGCCGTTTACCGTAAACTCCCAGCCGCTGTTGACCATGGCACCTACATTTTTTAAGGTGGAAGCAAATCCAGAGGTATAAGAAGTAGCGACGTTTTGAATCAGTCCGTCGATATTGTTATAATAATAATCAACTGTCAGCCCAAATCTGTCTTTAAAAAACCCAACATCTACCCCTGCATCAAATTTCTTGGAACGCTCCCATTTCAGATCAACATTTCCCGGGGTGACAAACTGCTGGCCTGCAATGCCGTTATAGCTATACCCGGTCGCGCCACTGTAGGAGGCAAGCGGCATCCAGGCATAATTGCTCATGTCCGCATTACCTGTAATCCCGTAGGATGAACGCAGCTTCAGGGCAGACAGCACGTATTGCTTTTTAAAAAATTTCTCTTCGCCGATATTCCAGGCGCCGCCAATAGAATAAAAATCAGCTGACCTGTTATTGATAGCGAATCTGGAAGACTGATCTCTTCTGTAAGAAGCATTTAAAATATACTTATCCTGATAATTGGCAGTCAGGATGCCATAACCGGATGTAAAGGAATAGCCTTCATTTTGTCCGTAGGTACCCACGGGCGTTGCCGCATTGCTGAGCGCTGTAAGGCCCGAGGCCGCAGAAGGAAAGCCATAGCCATCGGCCGCCAGCAGGTACCATTTAGAGGCCTGGGCCTCATAACCGGCCGTAGCCGTCAGATAAAACCGGTCCATATCAGGTATATCAAATCTATAATCCAATTGATTACGTGTCAGATAGTTAAAATACCTTTCATAATAATTTTTACTCCTGCCGCCCAGCGCCTTCCCATCTCCCATAACGGGATTTAAAAAGGTCGTCTCTTCAAGCGTATTATAATCGATGCTAAAATAGGAGGTGTAATATAATTTATCGATGATATTCCACCTTAGCTGCGTATTACCCAGCATCCTGGTCTGAGAATTATGCTTCACATCTTTTTTAGCGATCAGCACCGGGTTATAAATACCCGAAAAATTAGTGTTCCCCGTAGTGGAGGTATTGACAGAACCGTCCTCGTTATAGGCCAGCTGGAATGGGCGCAGTATCCTGGAAGCATAGATCGGATTGCCATAATAAGAAGTGGCATAGGGCGCATGCATATCCACATTTGAGACATTCAGTTCGGCCGAGAAATCCATACGTTTATTTATTTTATGATCTATCTTAAACAGCGCCGATTTTTTATTCAGATCCGAACCAATAGTGGTGGCCTCCTGTTTAAACAGGCCGGCAGAGGCAAATATTTTTGTTTTTTCCGTACCTCCGCTAAGGCTGATATTATATTGCGCCTGTTGTCCGTTGCGGGTAACAATATCATACCAATCATTACTTTTGCCGCTGTTGAGGCCGTAGCTGTCGGCGATGGTTTTGATTTCGTCAGCAGACTCGCCCTGGTTGGCCAGCGCTTCTTTGAACAGCTCGGCATATTGACTTGCATTTAAGGGCATACCCGCCTTTGGAGGGTCCATTGGGGTGGCGCTGCCCAGTTCTACATCAGCGCTTATTTTCGTCTTGCCCATTGAACCTTTTTTAGTCGTAATGACAATGACGCCATTACTGCCTCTTGAGCCATATAAAGAGGTGGCCGCAGCATCTTTTAACACGTTAACGCTGGCAATATCATTTTGGTTAATCCCGGCAAGCGCATTGGTGGTGACCGTATTATTTGCCAGGTTACCGGAATTGACAATCATACCATCTACCACAATCAGCGGGTCAGAGGAAAGCGCCATGGAGCCCAGCCCCCGGATGCGGATGCTTTGCAATGCACCGGGCTGGCCGCTGCTTCCCACAACAGAAACGCCGGCTACCTTGCCCTGCAGGCTTTGTTCATAGGAAGCGAATGGCTTATTCTCCATTTGCTTGCCGTCAACGACCGCAATGGAACTCACATTGGTCTTACGTGTCTGAACGCGGTATCCGTCAACGACAACAACGTCTTCCAGCTGGCTGTCAGCAGGTTTTAAAACTGCGTTCAGCTGTTTTGCATGGACCGTCTGGCTAAGCGTTTCAAAACCGACAAAACTGAAACTGACCCTATCCCCAACCTGGACGCCAGAGAGTTGATAAAACCCGGTTTTATCTGAAAGCGCAGAGGACTGTTTGCCCAACAGATGAACAGTCACCGAAGGCAAAGCCTTGCCGTTTTGATCCTCCAGATGTCCGGTTAATACAAAAACTTGCTTTTCAGAACCGTTAGCACTGCCCTGATCCTGGCCAAAAGCAGTAAAACTTATAAACAAACAGCAAATCAGCAGTAATTTAGGCAAAAAGCCAGTCATCACCTTCGTCTTTTCAGATACCATTTTCCATCTAAGACTACGCATAAAAATCATTTTAGCAGTGAATGAATTGAAGAACAGAAAAACCTTGAAATATTTATTACTTTTAAGTAACCGATATAAAACCGTCAAATGAGTATACCCGCTGTTTAAAAAGCGATGTATCAATACTGGATACAACTTACACTTTCAGATAAAGCCGTCGGTGGTCAAAAAAACAGACGATACCCCAGCACATAAGTAGATAAGTACATGCCTGTAGTAACGCACCGTTATATAAGCCAAAATGTCTGTAAATAGTATTATATGCCCGCATATAAATGGAACTGCGGTCTTCAAATGCAGGTAAAACAAGTATTCGCATCAGGAGTTCAGATATTAAATAGATCAGGATCGCATTTTTACCAAAGGCCCTAAAAGGCCTGAGCCAGCCTGCCCCACCCCTTTTTCCCAGGTCAACTACATAAATCAGGGTTGTAAATAATACAATGGATAAGCCTGCGGTTATAAGCGTAAATGAAGTTGTCCATAATTTTTTAATCACCGGATCACTGTAACTGAGTAAATAACCAGCAGCAGTTATCACCACACCGGTGATCATGACCTTCAACAGTGCATCTACCTGGATTTGCCTTTCAGCGAGTCCCAGCCATTTACCGGTCACAAACCCAGCCAGCACATTGATGATCACGGTAGAAGTACTTAAAAGCCCTTCCGGATCAAAAGACACGCCTTTATCCTTGTACATATGCTGAGCACCCAAAACGCCCAGATCCAATCTCCTTACCATATTGTGCTCTAATGCGTAGCCGGTATGACTGAGTAACAGGTAATATGCTGAGGCGATAAGCATGCAAATAATCACTAAGCCCTTTATGGAAAAGTAATGCTCCAGCACACCAGAGATAACATAAGCCAGCGCAATGCGTTGTAATACCCCCATGATCCGTATATCTTCTAAGGCCATCGGGTGCATTTTATGCAGCGCGTCATAATAAAAAAAGGGGAAACAATTGATCAATAATCCGAGTGCGAAGAGAATAACAAAGCGCTTCAGCAGTTTTTTGTTACGCTGCCGGCCTTTCAGCTTTTTTAGCGAAAGGGATTGAGCTACTCCGACTATAAATAAAAAGGCGGGAAAGATAAAATCAGTCGGCGTAAACCCTTTCCAGGGCGCGTGATCCAACATCTCATAAGTATAGTCATAATTGCCAGATGCCCCAACAAGAATCATCATGGCTATGATAAGGCCCCTAAAGATATCCAGCGATTGAAGTCGACTTATTGCGGTCATGATAAATATTGTTTTAACGAAGCCGTGTGACGAAGTCTGAAAAACATCTAAAATATACCCGGAAAAATTAAAGCAGCATATCCAGGTCAGAAAACCCCCGGCATTAATGAATAGCCATTCAGAATCAGTTGACGCATCTTTTTAATTCCCGCTACCACAAAATCATTTACCAGTTGCACCAATCATTGTTATGCTAAAGTAGTTTCATTTTGTATACATTCCAAATATTTTTTTGTATATTTTTAAATATATTTTTTGTTTATTCATTTATACATTCATATAAAAGCTTTTAATAAAAAACGATTACTTTCACATTAACTTTGAGCACAAAAAACATAAAGATTCATGGCAGAGTATCTTAACTTATGTACAGAGATCAGCTTTCCTGAAGGACCCGCCTTTGACCAGCAGGGGCAGTTATGGCTGGTGGATAAAGACGGGGAATCCATTATAAGGATCAGCAAAGACAACAAGCAGATCATCCATACAGGCGGGCATCCCAACGGGATTGCTATCAATATGGAAGGACAGGTCATTTTCTGTGATTCAGGATATAACAGCATCAGGTGTTACGACCCTGAAAGCAGGGAGTTGACCACCCTTTGCCGGAAGCTGGACGCAGCAGTATTAAAAATGCCGAACGACCTGGCAATCGACACTTTGCAGCAAATAATATTCACCTGCCCCGGCGACAGACTGGACGACCCGGAAGGCTATATTTGCGTATACAATAATAAATCAAAATTGTATAAGTTAACGGAGCGACTATGCTACCCAAACGGCCTGGCCTTGTCCCTGGATGGAAAATATCTGTACGTTGCTGAAACGGGTAAACGGCGGATCTGGAAAGGCGCCTGGGATGCTGAGAACGGTAACTGGATCCAGCCAAAGCCCTGGGCTGCTACAGCTGGGCCTGTCAGCGGCGGCCCGGACGGTATCGCCATTGATGAAAAGGGATGGGTCTATGCGGCGATCTATGGCAGCGGGCTCGTGCAGGCATTTAATAACGACGGTATTTTAGAAAAACAGTGGCAACTGCCAGGCCATTATCCCACCAATCTGGCTTTCACACCCGGCAGGCCTGGTGCCCAAAGCGGCCTTGTGGTAACTGAGGTGGAGACCGGCTCTGTGCTGATGATACCGCTTGAAAGAAAAGGAATTTTATGTTGAAAACCGCCAAAACAATTTCCCACGGACATTTCACCTGGCAGGCGCCGGATTAAACTTTTTCCAGCGGCACCCAGTCAGCAGTAGTCTTACTCAATTGAAATGCACTCATAAAAGCATATATCTCTTTGGTCTCTTTTTCGGCAACCGGCAATACACCCGTTTCAAAAAAACGGATGATATGGCTGACCAGCTTTTCATAACCATCAAAATCTCCCAGTATAACATTTGCCTTCTCTGTAAAAACGATCCCGCCAAAAGCGTTCACGCCGGTTCTGGTTCCTCTAAAAGTTCCGATCCGGCCACCCTCCCATAAACCGGTGGCCAGATCCGTACCGCCCGTATGAACGGCCCTGACCGCCTTGCAGCCGGTGCCCATTACGGCATAAAGCATCTCCACGCCATGGATGCCATACCAGTACAGATCATCATGCGCTGGCTGCGTGGTACAGGGAGAAAACGTTTCAGCTCCGATAATCCGGGTAGCGGCGCCCTTGGCATCGCGGTTTAACTGCTCAATAGCCGCAATATAGCGAAGGGCGCTCGCGGAAAAGAACCGGATACCATAATGATCTGCCAGCTTGTATAGACTTTTGACCTGCTCAAAATTGGCACCTAATGGCTTATCAATAAAAACCGGCTTGCCCGCTTTAAAAACAGCTTCCGCCTGCTGATAATGCATACGCCCGTCGGTGGTTTCCAGCAGCACGCAGTCTACCTGAGATAACAACTCTTCCAGGCTCGTACAGATACGCAACCCGAAAGCCGAAGCCTCACGGGTGAAGGTTTTGATCTTTTCGCTGTTGCCCAAAATCGCAGTGCTGCCGTAAGGATAGGCGGCTATCACCTTATATCCATGATATGCGTTACTTTCCGCCTGATTGATCAGTTTGGAAAAAGCCATACCATGAGAGGAGTCTAACCCTACGACGCCTATCCGGCGCCCGGTGCTTTCCAGGGGCAGCATAGATGACGCGGGCACATCAAAGGGCGCTCTCTTTGCAAACGGATGCAATAAGAGGCCAGTAGCCGCCAGCGTTGTATTTTTTATAAAAGAACTTCTTTTCAAAATTCAGTTACTTAATTACCTAATTGTTTAAGTGCAATATAAGCCATTAATGGGCTTGCCGTTAAAAACAAGGGCTCTTCATCTACATCAAAATTCGGATGATGAAGCGGATGATTCTGACTTTTTTGTCTGTTACCCGATCCCACCCGGTAATAACAGCCGGGAATATCCCGGGTAAATTCGCCAAAATCCTCTCCTGCCATCCAGTAATCTAAATCCACCACATTTTCCGGGCCCATAAACTCCGTCATCCAGACTTTCACCTGATCCGTTAACAGCGGGTCGTTATACACATTCGCAAAACCCTGAATATGCACCTCACAGGTGGCCCCCATGGCGACTGCAATCCCCATGGCTATCTTCTTAATTTCCCCGTGCGCCTGGTTACGCCACTGCTGATTAAAGGTCCTCAAGGTTCCCTGTAGCTGCACCTCTGCAGGAATAATATTATTGGCACCCGCTGCCACCATTTTACCGATAGACAGCACGGTAGGATCTGTCGGATTCGCCTTTCTGCTGACAATCTGCTGGAGTGCCAGTATAATCTGCGCAGCCACCACCACGGGATCAATCGTGCTTTGCGGTTGCGATCCGTGGCCTCCGCGGCCAAAAACCGTGATATTCACCTCATCATTGGCAGCTGCATACATCCCGCTTTTTATCCCTACTTTTCCCGCTTCCAGCTCCGGCATCACGTGCTGGGCAATGACCGCCTGAACAGATGGGTTGCGTAAAGCGCCCGCCTGTACCATTGCTTTAGCTCCTCCTGGAAATTTCTCTTCAGCAGGCTGGAAAATCAGTTTTATTTCTCCCCTGAAGCTGGATTGCAGCTTTTTTAAAATAGCCGCCACTGAAAGCAAGGACGCCGTATGTACATCATGGCCACATGCGTGCATGACGCCCGGATTCTGAGAGATATAATCCACTTCATTTTGCTCCATAATAGGCAAGCCGTCAAAATCGGCCCTTAGCGCCACGACACTTTCTCCTGCAATCTCTCCTTTAATGGAGGCCACAATCCCGTAGGTGCCGCAAAGTTGCCAGCCGATCCCCAGTTCCGTTAACTTTTCCTGGATATATAAGGAGGTTTCCCGCTCCTGAAAAGACAGCTCAGGATGCGCATGCAAATACCGCCGGCTGGCAATAGCTTCTTCTAACTGGTCAGCTCCGAGCGCTTTCAGCGTTTCTATCAAAGTGGGCACCATACAAATGTATTGATTTTATGAAGTTAATTGCGGGTATTGCTCCGTAACCCGGTCTATTTCAGATAGCTGGCCCTCAGAGAGCCTTTCTTTGGGATTTAAACACCATAATCCCGCCAGTAACCCTAAGCGGCGAAGCACCTCATGAATCCCGGCAATGCTGCCGCTGAACTGATGGCGGGGATCAAATATCGCTTGGTTGAGATCCGTTACCTGCACACCGAGCGCCAACAAATCCGAAAGCGATCCTTCATCATTTTGCAAATGGGCTTTTATGGCTTTAAAATAAGCGACGGCCGGCGCAGTCCAGACGGACCAGTGCCCTAATAAACCGCCTACAAAGCGCTTTTCTTTCGCCTCGCCTCCTACAGGAATCCGGTAAGGAGTAAGCAAATCAGCAATGATATTATCATCATTGCCTGTGTACAGATCGATCTGGTCTGCTCTGGAGCTGTGACATACCGCCCTGACAACGTCCAGGGTCTGATACCTGTTGAAGGCGGCCACCTTTATGGCCTCCACATTCTTAAGATCGGCAAACCCCTTCCAGAAATCATAGTCCAGCACCCGGCCGCCCACTGCCGGCTGGAGATAGAAGCCAAATACAGGTATCACCTCCGCAATCGCCTGTACTCTTTCCAGCAGTGCCTCATTGCTCCAGTCATTCAGACCACCATTACTTACCAGGCCCAGATGATAACCATATTTTACCGCCAACTCGGCTTCCCTGACAGCCTGATCAGTCGGACCGCAAATTCCGGCAACTTTGATAAAGCCATTTTTATCTATCCCTTTATCAGAAAGCTGTTCAGCCACCGTCGCTAATACAGGTTCCAGGAGTCCATATTGGGGCTCCCTGATCTCAAACTGGGTGGTATGAACACCCACGGCCAGACCGCCCACGCCGGCATCCAGATAATAATCTACCAACCCGTTTTGCCTTCTGACATCTAACTGTAAATTTTCAGTAAGCGCCAGCGGACAGGCAGGGATGAAAGCGCCCTCCCGCAGGAGCTGTTTTATATTCGTATTTAATTTCATAACTAAAAGTTTCCGTTTCTTTCCTGAAAATGACTGGGTTTATTTGCTGTCTTACCGCCGCTTGCTATCCAGGCAGCATCGATTTCTATTATTTGTTTTAAACAGGTGCCGGGATAGCCAAAAAGCCTGAAACATTCCCCCGCGTTACTCAACAGTGCCGTTGGCTGCTCCTGTCCTGTAAAAACCGGTGTTTTATTCAACAAGCGACCAAACTCCTCGGCAATCCACTTCACCGGTGCCGTCTCAGGTCCGGTTACATTTAGTAATTTAGCCGGATTAGAACAGTGTAACAGACTGCGAATAGCGATCTCATTGGCATCATGCTGCCAGATTACATTGACATGCCCCATATTCAGATCAACAGGCCTGCCTTCGTTAACCGCCTTGCCAATCTCCAGGACAACACCGTAGCTGACATCATTGGCATAATTCAGCCGGTAAATAAGAATTTCAGTTCCGTAAACACTGCTGCCGTACTCAAAAATCCTTTCTCTTCCCAAACAGGACTGGGCATACTCTCCCACAGGACTAGGCACATCCAGCTCTGTGGCGCCACCTTTCTCAACAGGCGTTAACGGATAGATATTGCCTGTTGAAAACACAACGATCCTGGAACTTTTATATTTCTCCGCCACCAATCCCGGCAGATAGCTGTTCATGGCCCATGTATAATGTTCCTTACCGGTGGTGCCAAATTTAGTACCGGCCAGATAAATGACATTTTTTACGTCAGGCAGCGCCGCCAAGGCGTCCCTGTTTAGTAAATCTGCCTTAATGGTAATAATACCCTCGTGCTGTAAAGACTTTTCTACCTCAGGATCGGAAAAGCGGGCTACGCCGTAAATTTTCTTTTCGAGTCCCAGTTTCCCGGCCGCCTGCGCTAATAAGATAGCCATCGAAGGCCCCATTTTACCCCCCACACCTAAGAGAATAATATCTCCTTCGATTAAAGCAAGATCATTTAAAAGGTTTTCGGAAGGCTGCAGCATGGCTTGATAACTTTCCAACAGGTCATTCATATTACTGTATTTTATTTAAAAAATATAAGTTGCGCGTTGACAATGGCCAGCACCACAATGAGCAGTAACCCGAACCATCCACTCACCTGAATGAAAGGCTTGTTTTTGTGCTCGCCCATGATTTCTTTATCACTGGACAGCAAAAGCATCGCCAGGCCAATCACAGGGACAATTAAAATGGTAATGCCCTGTGCAAATACAATCATATGTAAGGGCAGATTGCCAAATAGGCAGGCAAAGACGGCTCCTGCAATAATGATAAAGGCAATGCAGGCTTTGGGTCGCGGTTGATTCAGGTTACTTCCCCACTTCATGGAATCGGCGAAAATAGAACCTCCTAATACTGCATTGCCCACAAGCGCAGAGACACTTGACCCCAGAAAGCCCAGTAAAAATAACTGTGAGGCGTGGATGCCAAAAAGCGGTTCCAGGGCACGGCCCATATCTTTGGCATTTTGCAGGATGATCCCTCTTGGGAAAAGAACAGCACCTGCGCAGATCATCACCGCAGCACTCATTAATCCTAATATAAGTATACCGGTAAGACTCTTATCCTTTACATTTTTTCTTTGAATAGCGGGAACCTGTTTGATCCTTTGCTGCATTAAATACGCCTGATAGAAAGCGCCAACGACCGAAAAACAACTCGCAACAAAGGCAATCACCAATCCTTCGGCGCCTGGTGGCGTCCGGGGTAAAAATCCAGCCGCTAACTGAGTAAGCGAGGGCCTGGTAAGAAGACAGGTAATAACAAAGGCGATCAGCATAAGCAGCACCACACCGATCATAAACTTAGACAGCGTAGCGTAAAATTTTCTGGCAAATAAAAGACCGATTGCAAGCGCACTTATTACCACTGTCCAGACTAAACTGGAGCTATGTGTCAACTCTCCAACGGCTATGCCGGCGCCAATGGCATTGCCGGTCTGAAAGGCAGCGCAGACAAATAAAACCCCAAAACCAATAATAGTGGCGACCGCCCCACCCCATTTATCCCGAATTACGGATAAAATTGACTTTTCAGTTGCAAGGCCGATTCTGGCGCCCATGTTGGTAAAGACAGCCATAAAAAAAATGGCAACCACAATGATCCAAATAAAGCCAAAACCATACTCGGCACCCAGCTTGGATATAATGGTCACTTTGCTGGGACCAAATACAATTGCAGCTGTTATAATCCCCGGCACAAGCGCATTTATAGAACCTTTCCAAAATTGATTCATAAACTTCAGGATTTAAAAAGAGCATAATCGTTTTCCGCAACAAACGGATAACTGCTCTACAAATATCCCTATATGAATACAATTATCAAAATATTTTGTATACTTTTTTTAATTTAATTTTCATACAAAAGAAACAAAAAGCCGTCTTCTTATCGCTTCCCCTAACTAATTATTTTCCATGGAGATAAGTTCCAACATTGCTTCCTGGCCCCTGTTTAGATGCTGCTGCAGGGTCTCATAGGCCTTGTCAGGCTTGTTGGATTTTAAATATTTGACGAGCAGGCGGTGTTCATGATCGGTTTCAGGATAGTCATTCATCTGCGTTGAACTGCTAAGCTTATAATGAAACAAAGGAATATTGCTATTCTTATAAATCGTAGATAGCCGGCTATTTCCTGAGCCATCTATCAGGGTCTCATGGAATTTGACGTCGGCTTCACAGGCACCATTGAAATAGCCTCTTTGTGCCATGGAAGAAAAATCATCACAAATGGCTTCCAGCTCTGCAATCACTTCTTTGTTTTTATGCTTAAATAGAAGTTTTAAAGCCCCTATTTCCAGTATTTCACGAAGTTCTCTGATTTCTTCTACATCCTGGCTGTTCATCGTATGTACAAAATAACCACCCTTTTCACCAAAGTCAACCAGGCCTTCACCAGAGAGTCGAATAAGGGCTTCCCTGACGGCTACCCTACTGACATTTAACTGCTTCGCCCAGGTATTTTCTGCCAGTCTGGAACCTCCGGTTAACTGATTAGCCAGAATTTTACTTCGAATTTCACCATATACCAGATTTGCAAGCGAATTTTCTTTCATAGTTTCACTGATTTAATACAAAACTAGCATTTTTTGTATACATTTTGAAAAAAATCAAGACTCAGCGATTAGAATGTACTGTCCTGACTATGAACAAACGGCACTCAATCCCAAATTTTTGGGTTGCAGATTGTAGTCTCCGCCGACAAAGGAAAAAAGCGAAGGAGGCGGTCCGTCTACAAATAACGTATCCGCACTAATGTTTCCATTTGTTCCCCCCCGCCATGGACTGAATGTCACTGTAGGAAATTGACATATCAACACCCTCACTATATATATCCGGATAGTCTCCCCCTCTGTTTGCCCATATTATTGTATTTTGAATAACCGCAGACATGGTCGGAGTGTAATTATATATAGCACCGCTCGTTGCGCAGAAATTACCCGAAAAAGTGTAATTTGTGATCCTGTAAGATGACGCGATGTTACAGAGTGCTCCTCCGTTTCGTCCTGCATAATTCCCGGAAAAAATACTATTGATAATTACGGGAGAAGAGCTAACCATATTATATATACCTGCGCCACAACCCAAATTGTTCTCTGCTGTACGGCTTATTTTAGGAATAAAAAGAGGCTCTTTAGTTCCTTTTTGTCCTTATTCCGGAAAACTTTGTCTGTGTATTTATACATACTGTTTTCATATTTTCTCGGTAAAAACGAATAGAAGAAGATTGGTTTAAGATATCAAACAAATTATGGGTATTTGTGTTTTGTAATCCGGTACATTCTGAATTCGTCAAAAATTATGGTAAATTTTTAATATCGCCAGACATAATCATCTCAGCATTATCTTAATGTGATAAATGTCAACTTAAAAAAGGTACAAAATATTAACTTGCCCTCATTCTATTTCTCTTATAGAAATGACCGCGATGCTCCCTGAACATGGGACTAAACTCAAGGAAAGGAAGCCCGAATTTCACGGAATTTTATGACCGACCGGTACTGAAAGTATCGTGCTGTTATTGAATTAATAAAAAGTATAACAAATAAATGAATAGGACGATTGATGGAACATCAAAATGAAAGAATAAAATGCCTGATTATCGGTTCCGGGCCATCTGGATACACCGCAGCCATATATACAGCAAGAGCCGATTTAAAGCCGGTATTATACACAGGGCAATTTATCGGCGGCCAACTTACAAAAACGACTGACATAGACAACTATCCAGGATATCCTGATGGAATAATGGGGGCAGAAATGATGGAGAATTTCCACAGGCAAGCCGCCAGAATGGGCGCGGATTTACGCATCGGATACATCAGCCATGTGGATTTTTCCAGCCGGCCGTATCAAGTCACAATCGACGGGAGCAAAATGATCCTCACGGATTCCATAATCATCGCTACCGGCGCGACACCCAAGTGGCTGGGCCTTGATTCAGAACAACAATATGCTGGTAAGGGCGTATCGGCCTGTGCTACCTGTGACGGATTCTTCTTCAAAGGCCAGGACGTGGCAATTGTCGGAGCGGGCGATACAGCAGCTGAGGAAGCACTTCACCTATCCAAGCTTTGCAGAAAAGTCTATATGTTAGTTCGTAAGCCTACCTTCAAAGCATCAAAAATAATGGTGCATAAGTTGGAGAAAACCGATAATATCGAAATAATATTCAATGTCGAGGTAAAAGATATTCTGGGAGACGGAAACAAGGTGAATGGTGTGCGGATTTTCAATAGTATTACAACACAGGCTTCAACCCTGGATATTACAGGTTTTTTTGTAGCGATAGGTCATCACCCCAATACGGACATATTCAGTAACTGGCTGCAAAGAGATGATCAGGGGTACATCAAAACAAAATACCGCTCTACAGAAACGGATATTCCCGGCATATTTTGTTGCGGGGATGCGCAAGACCCTGTTTACCGCCAGGCAGTAACTGCTGCAGGAAGCGGTTGCATGGCGGCGCTTGACTGTGAGCGCTTCCTGTCTGTAATTGAGGATGGTTCTGCCGAATAATTAGCTTATTGTACGTCAAAAGACTCTGACTGAACCTTTCAAGTCTCTGGAATCGATTAATTATAGAAATAGTGGATTTATGATCCGGAAATAATCAAAATACGTCACGACATGCAGGACTCGCTTAATTTTATTGAAGCAATTATTGATCAGGATGTACGCAATCAGGTGTATAAGGAGGGCATTACAACAAGATTTCCTCCCGAACCTAATGGGTATTTGCATCTCGGCCATGCCAAATCAATCTGTCTGAATTTTGGGCTCGCAGCAAAATACAAAGGAACCATTAACCTAAGATTTGACGACACTAATCCGGAAAGAGAAAGCAGCGATTTTGTAGATGCCATCAAAGACGATATTCGTTGGCTGGGCTATGAGTGGCAAAATGAATATTATGCGTCTGATTATTATGAAACACTATACGGCCTTGCAATAAAATTAATTAAAAAAGGGCTGGCCTATGTCGACGACAGCACCTCGGAAGAGATTGCGCTACAAAAGGGTACACCGCTTACAGCCGGGCAACCAAGTAAATACAGAGACCGGTCAGTTGAAGAAAACCTGCATTTATTTGAACAGATGAAGCATGGCCAATTCAAAAACGGCGAAAAAGTACTGCGCGCCAAGATAGACATGGGCGCAGCTAATATGCACATGAGAGACCCGATCATGTATCGCATCAAACATGCAGCTCACCACAGAACAGATAACAAATGGTGCATTTACCCGATGTATGATTTTGCACATGGTCAGTCTGATGCAATAGAACATATTTCTCATTCTACCTGTTCATTAGAATTTGTTGCACATAGACCTCTATATGACTGGTTTATTGCTAATTTGGACTTGTTCCCCTCAAAACAGATCGAGTTCGCACGTTTAAATCTGGCTTATACAGTCATGAGCAAGCGCATGCTGCAACATCTGATTCAAAATAAATTAGTCGACGGATGGGATGACCCGCGTTTACCAACGATAGCTGGTCTGCGCCGCAGAGGATATACACCAACTGCAATCCGGGACTTTTGCGACCGGATTGGTGTGACAAAGCGGGACACTATCACCGATTACAGCTTACTTGAGTTTTGTATCCGCGAAGATCTGAATAAATCTGCACAGCGTAGGATTGCCGTTTTAAGGCCGTTAAAAATCATCATAACCAATTACGATGAGAACCTTACTGAAGAAATAACCCTGGAGAACCTACCAGGTGAAAAAGAACAAAACAACCGTATAGTACCATTTACCAGAAAACTCTGGATAGAGCAAGATGATTTTATGGAACACCCTTCGAAAAATTATTTTAGATTGTCTTTGGGTGGAATGGTCAGATTAAAAGGCGCCTATATCATCTTGTGTGAAAATATAGTCAAAGACAGCCACGGCCACATAAGCGAGCTTCATTGTAAGTACTTCCCGGAGTCAAAGTCCGGGAGTGGGCAAAGCAAAATGAAGGTAAAAAGCACGATTCATTGGTTAAGTGCATCTTATGCGGTCCCGGCAGAAGTCCGGCTATATGATAAGCTTTTAAATGTGGAAAACCCAGGCGATTCAGCAGAAAATCTTATAGATCAGTTTAACAAGGATAGCCTGCACGTATTGCCAAATGCTTATGTTGAACGAGATCTTTCCACAAAAGACTATTCCGGTGTACATTTCCAATTCATCCGGTTAGGTTATTTTATAAAAGACAAGAACTCCTGTCCTGATCATGTAATCTTTAACCGGACGGTCAGTCTAAAAGAAAGCAAAAAAAATCCTTAATTGTATCCGCTGAGATCATCATATGAATAGATCCATCATGTAGATCAAAACAGCGGCTCGGGACATCCCATTAATTTCATCCAGCACATTCCTGCAGCCTGATCCATCGCAACGATAGCTTTCCTAATATACCTCCTGTTTTTTTGATTAGCAGCCGGCTACTCATTAAAGCCCAGCTGCTATAAACGTGCTTTGGTTTTGCGTATGAATTTGACATTTAAATTTATATAAAACTTTCTCTGGCAGAATAAAACTAGTTCTTAATTTGTTTATCTTAGTAGGCCAGTATCAACATATCCATAGCAACCAGTTATGATTAAAAAAATTCTAGAGATTTCATTTAAAAAGGAAACGCACCATGGCCCTTTATATCTGCAGTTGGAAGCTGAAATCATAAAATTGATATGTCGTGGCATATTGAAACCGGGCCAAATGCTGCCCGCTTCGCGTGATCTGGCACAAGGCCTTCAGTTAAACCGTAAAACAGTAATTGCAACATATGAGCAATTAAACGCCAAGGGCTGGGTGGAGACCAGAGAGAGAAGTGGTGTTTACGTTAGCAGCACTCTGCCAGGCACTTCCCGCCGGACAGTTAACGGTAATGCCGGCACCATGGTTCGAAGCTGGCAACCCGCCTACCCGTTAATTAAAAAAAAGGCTTCCGAAGGCCAGTCAATAACAGTTCCAAATACGGAGCACAATCCTCCTTTAGCCCCCAGAATACTGTATAAAATCGATGATGGCTTTCCTGATGCAAGAATTGCACCCATTGCGCAGCTGGCCCGGGAATACCGCAGGCTAGGCAAAAGCCGGTTAACAAATCAATTTCTAATGTACGGCCCGGAACAAGGCTCCGACCGGCTTAGGGCCGAACTTGCTGATTTCTTAAACCGTACCAGAGGCATGCAGATAACAGCAAAAGAAATACTTGTAACTAAGGGAACGCAGATGGCTATATACCTAGCAACACAGCTGCTTATCGGCCCCGGTGACACCGTATTTGTTCCTGAACCAGGTTATTTGGATGCGAATCAGACTTTTAAACTGGCCGGAGCGAATCTGGAATTTATCCCAGTTGACAAAGATGGAATGGACGTAGACCGAATTGAGCAATTGTGTAAAAAGAAGACACCCAAGATGATCTATATTATACCGCATCACCACCGGCCTACGACAGTTACCCTGAGTGCCGAGCGGCGTATGCGGCTTATGAACTTAGCACACAAATACGGATTTGCACTATTGGAAGATGATTATGATTTTGACTATCATTTCACCAGCAAACCCCTCTTACCCATGGCAAGCCAGGATACGGGAAGTCATATTATTTATGTAGGATCTTTTTGCAAAAGCATTGCGCCGGGAATTAGGATCGGCTTTATGGTTGCTCCGGAAAGTGTAATCATTGAAGCAGCTGCCATTCGCAAATTAATCGACCGTCAGGGTGAACAACTGCTGGAAGAGGCAATTGCTGAGCTTCTGAGCACAGGCGAGATTTTCCGGCATATTAAAAAGTCTCACAAAATTTATCTGGCGCGGCTGGAAAATACCTGTCGATTGATGCATGAAGAGCTGGGAGAATATTTAACATTCGAACGGCCCAACGGTGGACTAGCCATCTGGGCAACTTATCGTAAAAATATAAGCGCCAATGCTGTATCGATAAATGCCGGTAAGCTAGGTTTAAAAATCAGTGACGGCCGTAATTACTTTTTCGATACGAAAACAACTATGCCTGACAACTTCATACGCGTCGGTTACTGCTCTTTAGATGAAACAGAAATAGCTTGCGCCATTAATATCTGGAAACAAGCGCTTACGCCATTTTCTGAAAAAAAACAGCGAAAGCGGTAAAAAATACCGAGCGCTTCATTAATAGACGTTTTACTCTGATTTTGAATTCGCAGTCACTTCTTGGGGAATAAGCAAAATGTAACGGGAACCATTAGTCGGCAATGTATATGTTATGCCATCAACAGGTCTGGACAGCTGACTGGTTATTTCCTGGCGCGGCACGCCGCCGCCTGGGAATAATTAACAAACCCTGCTATTGACCGCTAGTACATAGGGCTTGGTCTGTCTGCGGGTAAAATGCCTGCTAAGCTTTCGAGGCTTAAGGCAATTCAACGCGTCAACTCCCGTCATCTGTATCTCCCGGATAGTGTTTACATCCTTGCGCTTTGAGCGCCATAAGATACTGATAGCAATCTGTTTACAAATATTATTTAATACGAGTATTCAAGTTGTTCCCTGCAAATCTCATTAGCGGATGCGTATGACAGTCTTTCCGTTGCGCCGACCGGGAGACCTGAACGAACTGACTGCTTCTGCCAGAGTTGTTGTAATCCCGATGTTTGTTCGCAGTCGTCCGTCCCGGACTCGCTCCACGATTTCAGCCAGTTGGGCACGATCGGCTTCGACAACGAAGTCCACCGCCAGGCCGTTAGCGGGCGGCGTTTCAACCGGCCCGACTACAGATACTAAGGTTCCCCCAACTTTAATAAGTTCAACCGACCGCCTCTGGATCTCACCTCCGATTACATCGAAGACCAGGTCTACTGCACCGGCATCTTCCAACTTATCGTTCTCCAGGTCGATAAACGCATGCGCGCCAAAGTCGAGTGCTTTTTGACGATCAGCAGCACGTCCCGTCCCGATGACATAAGCACCGGCCTCGCGCGCAAGCTGGACAACCATTGACCCTACCGCACCTGCCGCACCATGGGCCAGGATGCGCTGGCCTGACTGAAGACGACCATGCTGGAAGAGCCCCTGCCATGCGGTCAGCCCTGAGATGGGAAGTGACGCGCCGACCGTGAAGTCCACATCTCCGGGCAAAGGCGCAAGATTGCGTGCTTCAATCGCCACAAATTCTGCCAGTGTGCCATCACGATGCCAGTCAGCCAGGCCAAACACCCGCTGTCCTAGCGAAAGTCCTGTCGTCCCGTAGCCCAGGTCAGTGACAATCCCGGCTAACTCATGTCCGGGGATAGACGGTGTGCGGTCCCGTCCGGACCGGTCAACCCAGGTAGAAGGCCACTCAAGTTCTGTTGAGACGTATCCCGCGGCGTAAACCTGGACGACAACGTCATTGATAGCAGCTTCAGGCCGGGGCCGCTGCAGTAGCTTCATCCCGGCGGTTGAGGCAGTCTGATCCGAAATGACAATCGCATTCATGGTTGGTTCGTTTACTCTTTTGCCCAATGACTCCATATCTTTATGTTTTTATTCGTAATACCGGTAAAGTAAATCTATCCTGTCAGCTATACGCATCTCCAGTTCTGACAAAATATTTTTTCCACTCTAAGAAGGCTATTATGCTTTCAGTTTATCGCGAAACAAATCTTTAAATTTTGAAAGCTTTGGATTGATAACCGCCTGGCAGTATCCACCCGCTTCATTTCGATTATAATAATCCTGATGATAATCTTCAGCTTTATAAAAGTGCTCGAACATCTGAAGCTGGGTGACAATCATTTCAGGATATACCTTTTGGAGTTCGTCGATAACCTTCACGGCAGCCTCTTTTTCTTCATCTGATCTGTAAAATATTACACTTCGATATTGTGAGCCTCTATCAGCACCTTGTCTGTCCACTGTTGTCGGATTATGGGTGCTCAGATGTATTCTCAGAAGATCCTCAAAAGAAATCTCTTCCGGTATATAAGTCACTTCAATGACTTCAGCATGACCAGTTGAGCCGCTGCATACCTCTCTGTAAGTCGGATTCACAACTGTTCCGCCACTATAACCACTCTCAACCTTCACAACCCCTTTCAGTTGCTGAAAAATAGCCTCAGTACACCAGAAACATCCTCCTCCAAAGTCTATTTTCTTTTCCTTACTGTCAACTTTGCTAAGTGAAACAGCGTTCATGCAGTAACGCAGACCGCTCGGCATGGGACCATCCTGAAAGACGTGGCCCAGGTGGGCATCACAGGTATTGCAAAGCGCTTCGATCCGTACCATACCATATGAGCTGTCTTTATGGTAGGCAACCGCATTTTCTTTAATAGGCTGCGAAAAAGAGGGCCATCCCGTGCCGCTTTCGAATTTCTCCTGTGCATCAAAGAGTAGTGTGCCACAACAGACACAGTTATATTTTCCCGGCGCAAAATAAGAACAGAGGTCTGAACTATGTGCCCGCTCCGTTCCTTTAAGGCGGGTAATGGCAAACTGTTCAGGTGTGAGGATCTCCTTCCACTCTTTTTCTGTCTTTTCGATTCTTTTATCAGGAACCGGATTGCCGTTATTCGCAAATTTTAATATATCAATCCAACGTAACATATGTACTACTTTAGCATTAAAAAATTGATTTTACAGTGTAATCTTTCTAACGGAGAAAAAATACATCAGTGTTCCCTTTGTTCAATAGCCGCTGATAAAAACAGTATGCCGCAACAAAGCAGTAAAAGCCGTGCCTTGATGTGCCATCTGACAGGCAGCATTGCACGTTTAAACCAACTGCCGCAGCCTGCGCCACGGTGCCGCAGCCTTCAAAAGCGAACATCTAACTTTTGCTGGCACACATACATTCTTTCCCGCGCGCGCCCCGTTTGTGTATTTCAAGTGTCTGCACTTTCGGACCCTGCAGTGAGCTATCTATACCGCGATTAGCGGGCAGAGGCGACCTGGTCCTGATCCGGACCCCTTTGCAATCTCAACAGCAAATCGCTGCGGGAACAAACGGAACCCTTTTGCCGGTCATATGTATGCTGCCCGATTAAAAAACTCCCGTTTCCCAAGTAAGCACATCCATTTTTACATACTGCAAAAGGGGTCCGGTGTTTATCAGTTCTAGAGTCCTCTAAAATATTGCTCTTCAACGATCTGTCCATTCTCCCACGCGCAATGGATGATTTCATGCCAGTAATTTTTGCTGCCATCTTTCATGTCGAAGCTAAAAACAAATTCTGAAAAAGAAATGTTGTCCGCTGCTACTCCCTGGCCATGAACAAGCGTAATTTCATTTACTTTCTGAATAGCGCCCAGAAAGCCCTCAAGCTTTTCCATCGTAGCCTTTTTTCCTTCTGTAACGGTGCCGTCAAAATCAATGGTTTTGATATTTGGCGCGAAATACTTCTCAGCGGCCTCCATTATTTCTCCTTTTGTTACTAACGCATCTTTTGCGGCCAATAATTCCTGAATGGTCTGTTTCATTGTTTTATTTTTTAATATGAATAATGCTGATTTTGATCTATACTCGTTTCTATATGCTGTTGTGTACGCCGATACTTTCCTTTTCCCACGTCCCTGTCAGGGCCCCGCAAGCCTGATTCCTGTATATTGCCATCGCAAGTGGGGGTGAAAAAAATTCCGGTAGCTCATTCTGCTATGTCCGGGCGGCGTAACGACGGAAGCGCCGCGAAGTACCATCTGGTTGACCATAAATTTCCCGTTGTACTCCCCTATCGCACCTTCGGGCTTTTTATAACCCGGGTAGGCCAGATAGGCACTGCCCGTCCACTCCCACCTGCTGCCCCATTTAAACAGCCGGCAGGCGGCTTCCCACTCAAACTCTGTGGGCAGACGCCTGCCTTTCCAGGAGGCGAAAGCAAAAGCTTCATAATAGCTAACATGTGTCACCGGTGCCTGTGGATCTAATAACTGAATACCTGTTGCAGTATAATTGTACCACTGCCCCTGGATAAAGTGCCAGTACAAAGGCGCTAATATTTTATTTTTTCTTATCCAGTCTAGCCCGTCTGAATGCCAGTATTCATGTCTGTTGTAGCCTTCATCGTTTATAAACTCGAGGTATTCGCCGTTTGTAACCAGGCCCTGGGCTATTTTATATGCCGGAAGGTAAACGGTGTGTTTTCCCAGTTCATTATCATAACAAAATCCATCCCCGTCATATCCGATCTCATAAATGCCCGGCTCTATTAAAATCATCTTGTCTGACGGCGGATTAACCGCAGTGGAATTTAAAACCTCATGATAAGCCGGAAATAGCGGATTATGACCTAAGATATATTTAATGTCGGTAGCCAGCAGTTCCTGGTGCTGTTGTTCGTGGTTAATGCCCAATGTCGTCAACCTTTGTAATTCGTCGCTACCGGACTGCTCAAGCAGCGCTTCCATCGCCCGATCAACATGTTTTCGATATTGATATACCTCATCTACTGTCGGCCGGCTTAAATTTCCACGATCAGTCCTTACGACCCGGGCCCCCAGGCTTTCGTAGTAACTGTTAAACACATAGGCATAATCAGGGTTGAAGAGGGCATAATGTGGAACAAAGGCCTGAAGTATAAATGTTTCAAAAAACCACGTGGTATGCCCTAAATGCCACTTGGGAGGGCTCACATCTATAACCGGCTGAACCACATAGTCTTCCGTTACAAGTGTTGCACAGATCTGTTCGCTCCTCAGGCGAACGTCTTTATATATCTTACTAAGCTTCATCGTCTGTTTTATTTAGGGTGCTGTCTACTACAGCCGGTTGCGATAACTGCGTGTGAATATTTTCCGGCCGAAACAGGTTGTTCAGTGATTCTGCGTAGGTCGGATGCGCAAAAATTGTCTCCTGCAACTGATCATATCCCACTCCACCCAGCATCGCCATTTGTATAAGTGACATCAGTTCGCCCCCTCCTGGACATATTACCGCCGCTCCTAATATCAATTTTGACTCCTTATCTACTATCGCCTTTATAAAACCCTTTGTTTGCCCTGCCTCCACGGCTCTGGCGATATAGCGCGTCTGCATTTTTGCCACAGAAAATTTAAGCCCTCCGGCCTTCGCCTGCTGTTCAGTAAGCCCTATACGGCCTAACTCCGGATCGGTGAAGATGCAATACGGTATTAATCTATTATGTATAGACATTTCCTTTCCTTCAAGCAGGTTTTTACTGACAATAATGTAATCATGATAGGAAACATGGGTAAAAGCAGGTCCGCCTTTAACATCGCCCAATGCATAAATCCCGCTGACTTTAGTTTCGAGGTTATCTCCAACCGGAATAAAACCGTCGTCAGTAACTTCGATCCCTGTAGCTGATAAATCCAGATCCTCTGTATTGGGAGTTCTTCCGGCAGCGATCAACAGATGTGTTCCGGTTAACAGCCCCGATCTGCCATGGACGGATACTTCTATCCGTACGACCTGCGCCTCTGGCTGTGAAACCCGGTTTACGACTGCATCTGTAATAATCTCAATGCCCTCACCTTCAAGAATAGTTTTCAGTTCAGTCGCGACATCCTGGTCCTCTTTTCTCAGCAGCCTGGATGATTTCTCCAAAATGGTGACCCGACTGCCGAGCCGGCGGAAAATTTGTGCAAATTCTAAAGAAATATACCCCCCGCCAATGATCATAAGATGTTTAGGCAGCGTGTTCAGTTGCAGAATCGTATCGGAAGTGAAATGTTTGACACTCTCCAGACCTTCAACTGCAGGCGTACGTGGTCTGGCACCCGTGTTAATAAAAATAAGATCACTCGTTAACCGTTTTTGACTTATGCAGTCGATTTCTATTTCTTTGTACCCTGTAAACCGAGCTTTGCCTTTGAAGACGGTGATATTCGGGTCTTTATGCAGGGATTTTTCAAGACCGTTTCGATAATCTAAAACAACTTTGTCTTTTCTGTTTTTAACCACCAAATATTCGATACCCTCCAGAACTGACCGCGAACCATATTGACGGGCATGACGAGCCTCGAAGATTTCTTTTGCCGTTTCCACTAACGTTTTTGTCGGGGTACAGCCATAATTGATGCATGTGCCGCCGATCAATGCGGATTCAATGAGCGCAACAGATTTGCCCTCCTTAGATAACCGTATGGCCAGGGGGTTCCCCGCCTGCCCGGAACCAATGATTATGGCATCAAATTTCTCCATTGTCAACTTTGATTTAAATAGCCTCCCAGATCGCATCCATAAAACAGGCCTTCGAATCCAAAAGTGTCATCGTGTGAACAAAACCGTTATCCCCGGCCATTTTCTTAATCTGTTCAGAAGTAAATTTCTGTGATGTTTCCGTCCAAATACACTCATTTCTTTTCAACCGGAGTCGTGTGCCGCCTAGTTGAACGGACATATCTTCCAGGCAAACCAGGAAGCTTTTTGCAGCCCCTGTCAGGGGGTCGTAACTGCAGTAGTGATCAAATTTGTCTATGATAAAATCCGTACCAAGTTCACGATTCATACGCCGCAACAGGTTCAGGTTAAATTCCCGGGTCAGGCCTTCTCTGTCGTCATAAGCCCTTCTGATAACAGCGGGATGCTTTACAATATCAAATCCGATAATGCATTGATCCCCCGGTTTTAAATACTGGCGCAACGTCTGACAAAACTCATGGCTTTCGGTAGTTGTCATATTGCCGATGTTCGCGCCTAGGCACATAATTACCTTTCGGCCTGTATTATGGGCACAGTGTGACGCTAATGCGCTGAAGTACTCACCGGTAATACCTTGAAAGCTAAGACCTGGAACTTCTGCGGGCAGATACAAACTGAGTTGATTAATTATATTTTCTGATATATCAATGGGAATGTAACGAAACGGAATTTCTCTACTTTTTAAGGCACGAAGCAAATGAATCGATTTAGCACAATTACCTGGCCCCAGTTCGATTAGCTCAAATTCAGTGCCCATTGATACCAGGCTATCCAAAATGGCTTCGGTCTGGCGGGAGAAAATCTCCATTTCGCAGCGGGTGAGATAATAATCAGCAGATGCCATGATCTTCTGAAACAGTTCATCTCCCTTTTTGTCATAAAAGTATTTTGAAGGCAACTGCCTGGGATTTTGCGCCAGTCCATGGGCAACATCCAGATAAAATTGTCTTTTCTCCGTTCTGCAGGTCTCTTCCTCGACAAGTGTTAACATCATATGCTATAACGAAATAATTGAGATTGTGAAAATATTACAACGCAAATACGCTTTTTTTTTCTTACTTATCATTGACATTTGTCACACTGCAGGTGAATTTTAATGACCGCTCTCTGCTTTGTGTCGCCTGACAAATTGGGATAGCTGGGTCTATAGCGATTGAACAGCTTGATTAATATCACCGTTACAATTAAAGACCCCGTATAAATAGGGAATGTACGGTTTTAATCACCGGAGTCACCTGGCAAACAAAATACTGTATTCATATTGTAATACGGCAGCCTTAAAAATACAAGAACAGACCAACCGGAGCTAAACCCTATTTTTCGTGATATATGTCACCTGTCGTCCGGAAAAGGAATTATACCTTAGCCATCCAAAAAACAATCGGGCAATGGCTGGTTGTTCTTTTACGGATATACTTTTCAAATCGTTGGAAACCCGGGAACATTCCCTCTGTCAACGGGTGGATATTATCGTCAGCATTAAAAATAAAATTTTATGAAAATCACCAATTTGATCAAAAAAATTGAGCAGTTAAACCTCCCATTCATTATTTGTAGTTTCGGCATTGTTGTAATTCTGCTATGGGTGGGGTCTTTCAAATTTTACGAGGTAGAGGCCACGGGCGTGGCCCCCTTAGTCACCAATAGTCCGCTGGTCAGCTGGGACTATGCCATTTTTGGTGTTCGGGGCGGCGCAAGCCTGATTGGCATTACTGAAATTATTGCTGCAATTTTAATCGTTGCCGGCAACTTCAGACCGCGGGCAGGTATTGCAGGCAGTATCATGTCGGCGGTTATCTTTTTTGTTACAAGTACTTTTGTCATCACCACGCCAGGTTCTGTACATATGGTCGAGGGAATTCCCAGACTTTCAGATATGGGTTCTTTCCTATTTAAAGACATCACGCTGTTAGGTGCGTCTTTATACTTACTGATACATTTTGGTCATCGGATTGGTCCGGTAAAAAAATAAAAAACCACAACATATCCGCCAGGCAGGGAACAGAAAGAGCACCTGCCTATTAACAACAACCTGTCGTCCATGGGTTTACAATACAGATCCGTGTCATAGAGGCCGCGTCGTTTTCAGTTGTGATCAAGACTGAAAATCAGCTTTCAAATTGAAAATGATGCTATTGATTGCCGCCAGCAAGTGTATCAATAGATAAAGAGCGTCCTAAAAATATAGTTTCCTTCAAATCTACATAAGGCTACCCTGGAAAAGATATTATGATGCTATCTTCCCGGTTTGTTTTAACGGAAAGTTCGTAACTTAGAAGCATGATTTACAACGGGCCATCCAATGAATATTTTGAACTCCAGCATCTCGACAAAACTTGTAAAAAACACCTGAACGCTCCTGTCGACCGACCGGTCGAAGACGCCTGTAAGGAAGTCATCTGGTTTTTAGAAGATGGATGCAACCTTATCATTGATGCTGTACCATATACGTTTCAAATGAACGAGGTTATTTTTTTGACGCAATTTCATATGGTAGAAGTAGAAAGTATGTGCCAGTTAAAGCTGCTTAGGTTCAATCGCCCTTTTTATTGTATTTCAGAATTTGACGGCGAAGTAGGTTGCCGGGGAATTCTGTTTTTTGGAGCCACTGACGTACCGGCAATACACTTAGATGCGGTAGAAAGAAAACACTTTGAGCATATCTGGGCGCTCCTCGAAAAAGAGGGTCACACGGCAGACAGCTTACAACTTGATATGTTACAATCACTTATTAAAACTATACTTATCGTGTCAACCCGTATCTACAAGATGCAAACGAACTTAAAAGAATTTGACACGGTAACAACGGAACTGATCAGATCGTTCAATTATCTGGTTGAACAGCATTTCAGGGAAAAGCATACTGTAGCAGAATATGCATCTATGCTGTACAAATCTCCTAAAACCCTTTCAAATATTTTTGGTAAAATAAGTGACAAGACACCTTCTCAATATATATATGACCGTATAATGACTGAGGCAAGAAGATTACTTCGCTATACGGAAAAACCAGTGGCAGAAATAGGTGATCAATTAGGGTTTGCCGATGTTCAGTCTTTTAGTCGTTTTTTTTCCAAACATGAGGGCAGATCTCCTGTTCAGTTCAGGGGAGATATGCATTCGGGAAATATAGCCAACAGCTAAGGTAAAAATGCCTATCATAATTATTTTCTGAAAATTTAATTTTGTCTGGATAGACAAAAGAAATTTAAAAGAAAATAATGTAAAAATGTTCCAGACGCCCTCTTACGATAAAATGTTACCCGAAGAGCAGCGCATGTTAGATCATATACGTGAGGGCCTTGGCTTTATCCCGAACATGTATGCGATTTTAACCAAGAGTCAGTATGCCCTAGCCAGCTACTTACAATTTCGAAACCGGCCTTCCCTATTCCAAATAAAACAGAAGGAAGTTATTAATTTAATCGTTAGCCAGGTTAATGGTGATTTGTATGGGCAAACTGCCCATATGATGTTTTGCAGGCTGAATGATTTCCAGACTGATGAATTGCTTAATCTTCGCAAGCTGCTCAGACACAATGACAAGAAAATTGAATCTTTGGCAAAATTAGTTGCCGAAATTGTACAGACAAAGGGCAAAATCAGGCAACGGACACTACAATATTTCTTTTCCACCGGCTACAGCGAAGCACACCTGGTGGAATTAGTGTTGGCAATCGGAGAGAAAACGATCTTAAATTATTTGTGGCGGATCACACAAGCACCTATCGACTTCCCGCCGGTATCTGAAAATAAGCCACATGACAATAGCTAAGCCACATGACAATAGCGCATAGATATGGCACAATTAGTTATTGTGAATGAAACGAAGGAAGGCGTTATTAACGGCGGGATTGCTTTTTGTAAGAAGCTGCATTGAAAAACTGAAAATATTTTATTCAGTCTTCGATATATCAATACCATCATTTTTTGGGTAACAACAAAGTTATATGTTCAGTATATTGGAAAGCTATTTACTCAGTCGGGGTAATTTTAGCGAATGCGAAATAGACACAATTATTGCATCAGGACATTTAAAAAATGTTCAGAAAAAACAGATTATCCTGCGTGACCTTGAAACAAAGCGGCAAACCATATTTGTATGCGGTGGTTGTTTACAAATATCCCGAATAGGCAAAACAGGTGTTGAGCATATCGTCAGACTTGCTACCGAAAATTGTTGGGTTGGAAGCCTCGGAAATTACAAAGGCGGATACCCAGGCGGTCATTCTATTGTTGCAATTGAGGATGGTGAAATTATTCAGTGGAGCAATCAGACTATTGAAAAGTTACAACGGGATATACCCAGGTTTAAAGACCTGCATATGGAAATAAGAAGTGAACTTATTGAAGAGTGCTTAAACAGAATCTTTAGCCTGGTGAGTCTGGATGCAAGAGATAAATATAACGACTATATTGAGTCCTACCCTGAGTTACAGGGCCGTGTCCCACTTGCAATCGTCGCTACTTATCTGGGTGTGAGACGGGAAACACTTACCCGGCTCAGAAAAAAAACCGTGTCCCCAGAAAGTATATAGATCAAAAATAGAGGGTAAAAAATTAAATAGCTAAGCGACAGCTGGCAGCTCATGACATAAAAGCGCTCTCGACTGCGACGCTGGCGGTTACTCATTACATATAACACGAAGCCACCGACTTTCAAGCGGTGGCTTCATGCATTGGTGACGCTATACAGATACAGGCTTTAACAGCTGATAATTTCCTTTTAGCACATGGCTATTTATCAGTTTTCCTGTTTGCCTCTTTAGCCACTTCGAAGAGTGCCGGATTAATGTGACAGTATCCTCCGGGGTTCTTACCAAGATAATCCTGATGATAATCCTCCGCCTTGTAATATTTCTTTATCGGGGTTACTTCTACCGCTATAGGCCTGGTATATTTCGCCGCTTCTTGTTTTACCCGCTGGCTGATAAGTGGCAACTGTTTGTCGGAAGTGTAATAAATCCCGGTACGATACTGGTCACCGATATCGTTACCTTGTTTATTTACACTGGTAGGGTCAATGGTCAGGAAATATAAATCAAGCAGCAGGTTCAGATCTAATTTGTCGGCGTCATAAGTGACCTTTACCGTTTCTGCGTAACCTGTATTTTCAGTGGACACCTCATCATACGTGGGATTATCCGTGCGGCCATTGGCAAAACCTACCTCTGTAGCGACAACCCCGTTCACCTGCTTGAAAAAATGTTCCGTTCCCCAGAAACAACCGCCGGCAAAATAAATGACGCTGGTGCTGTCATTACTGTTTGTTAGCTCAACCGCAGAAGTCTTTTCTTTTAAGGAATGAGAATCTGCTTTGTTACTGCACCCCATCACGGAGACGAGGCCGAATATGGTCGAAAGCAAAATAGCTATTTTCATGACTTTTGTATTTTGATTTTAGAATTACACTACCGTCTTTTTCAGCCGTAAACCCGGTATACCAGAGCTGCCCGGACACTACCCGTGTCGCAGGCGGTAGCTACCGGGTAACCGGCATTTAGAATGATGTTTTGAAGCCGGGCTGAAAGCCTCAGCTCCCCTGCAGGTTTTCCTGCAAAAACGTTCCAAATCGCTCAAAATGACAGGTGTATCCATTGGGGTGTTTTACAAGATAATCCTGATGAAACTCTTCGGCGGGCCAGAATCTGGAAAACGGCTCCAGGGTTGTTACAACCTTACCCGGCCAGCGTTTTGAATCATCGACCAGCTTGATTATCTCAGCTGCCTGCGCTCTTTCTTCCTCATTTTGGATGAATAACGCTGAGCGGTAGCTTGAACCCGTGTCGTTACCCTGCCTGTCAACTGTACTCGGATCATGTACCCTGAAAAAATAGTCTAGCAACTCTTTATAACTTGTCTGGTCGCTGTCATAGGTGATTTCGATCCCTTCGGCGTGACCCGGATGGTTCTGATAGGTCGGGTTTTCATTGAGTCCGCCTATGTATCCAACTTCGGTATTGATTACGCCCGGACGTGTTCTGAAAAGATCTTCCATACCCCAGAAACATCCGCCAGCCAGGTACGCTTTTTTAATATTTGCCATAATGAAACGGTTTATATGTATTCTTTGCTTTATTGGTTAAAAATATATGTACGATTAATCATCTGTCTTTTTAAGTGCCAGTGAATTGATACAGTACCTCAGCCCAGTGGGCGCCGGACCGTCGGGAAATACATGACCCAGATGGGCATCACAGACATTACAGGTTGTTTCCACTCTGACCATACCATAACTGCTGTCCTTATGGTATGCAATATTTTCAATAGCGACAGGCGATGTAAAAGACGGCCATCCTGAACTGCTGTTAAACTTTTCAGTAGCATTAAACAGCGGGGTATTACAACAGACACATGCGTATTTCCCCGGCTCAAATAAGCCGCACATCTCTGAGCTGTGTGGTCGCTCCGTACCCTTTTCCCTGGTGACAAAATATGCATCAGGGCTTAACAGTTGCTTCCACTGTTCCGCTGTTTTTTCCACGCGCCTCGGCGCAGCGGGGTTGCCGTAGTTTGCAAATCTTATAACGTCATTCCAGTTTAACATAACGATAATTTAAATCTTTTCTTTTTAATTTTATTTATATCCGGATATCATCTTTCCTTAAAGCCTGAGCAGCCCTTTCATGCGCTTCAGGGCTTTGCTTATAATTTTTACCGCCATCTGCAAATTTAAGATAGTTTGACCTGCTTTCGCTTACCGTTATCACCCGATATTTTGTCAATTTTTCCTGTGTCGGAACCAACGCTGCCGCTGTTTTAACTATCCGGGCACGTTTCTCTATCTGGCCAAAACTGGTAAATGGCAGCGTTTGAATACTATCCAATTTATAATGCATAGCATTAGACTGCCCATTTCGCCCAAAGCTTACCGGTAAGCCACTTGCCGACGTTGTTTTTTGCCTTCCTGCCGGCTTGTGTAGGCACGACCTTGCATACCGATACGGCTCTTTTAAGGCGTCCGCCTTAATACCCTCCTTAAAAGCGAAAACCCTAGATGATATACAGTTGGTAAACGAACGGAAAAATGGAATGGCTGCGTAACAATGCCGGTGGATGACAGGCCGTCCGGGTCCGGACGGCCTGCTTTTAAATGGCGGTTATCAGGCCGGATTGTTCCCGCCGCCGTCTGCTGCCTTTGCAGTAAACTCATCGGACAGATGGGTATCGATAGTGATCTCTCCTTTCAGGAGTCTTGCGACAGGGCAGTTTACGGCAATCCAGAGCAACCGCTCCTCTTGTTCACCGGTCAGGGGTTGGCCGAAGGAGACTGTCCTGAAAATCATCGTTTTAAACAGCTCGGTTTGCTGAACCATATTCACGGCGCAGTGTATATCGGTAATATCCCAGCCTTTTTTATGGATATACATGCGTAAGGTGGTTACTGTACAGGCTACCAGACCGGAAAGCACGGTTGTAAACGGATCGGGGCCGATATCCTGTCCCCCATTGAAACTAGGTTCGTCGAGCACCAGCTGGCCTTTACGCCAGTTTACGACAACTTCCTGGCGGCCTTTGACAATGTCGCCTGTTATATCTTTTGCGAATAATCGTTGGGTTTGCTTTTTACGTATCATGATCTTTAAATTATTGTTCTGTGTCAACACCGGCTGGCCCCGGCAGACAGTAAGCCGTTTTTGGGAAAAATTCTATTTGAGCCTCGGGCCGTTTTACATACTCTCTGCCGATATCCAGCTAAGTATTTACCTCGACTACAGACAGTACTGCGCTCCGGCTAACTGATTTTGGCAGGTCGCCGGCTGATCCAGGTGTAGCCGGTATAGGTTGAGATACCTGTACCTGTACTATATCTGTATATGTATCAGGCCAACCCGGTGAAGACGCGCCATTAGGGTTGCGCACCTGTTAACTTTTAATGCTGGAGTTTTACCGTTACCTGTGGAAAATCAATGGGAACTTCTGTTATTGCGTACAATAGGTTCAGGGTACTGATATTACCTACGGCAAGTACAACATCCACGAGGTGTCCCTGGTCATATCCCTGCTGGTAGAAGTCAAAAAGATAAGGTCCTGCGATATGTCCCTTTGTAACCGCTATTCTATGGGCCAGCGCAGCGATGGATTTCAGGCGATTGTCAAACTGAATGTTATTGGCACGTATTTCCAGGATTTGCTCTTTGGTAAAGCCTAGACGGTCAGCCATAGCGCTATGTATACTAAGGCAATAGGGGCATTCATTTACCTGGCTTACCACCAGGTTTACGACTTCCCGTTCCTTGTAGCTCAATGAGTTTTTCTGCGTGAGGTAATTGAAGTAATTTTCAAGGCCGTTTTCGCTACTGGCAAAAGCCAGAAAAATATTCGGGATTTTACCAAACATGCCTTTCAGTTCTTCAAATATTATTTTGCTCTTTTCTGAAACTTCTTCTTTGTCCGGTATTAAAAACGCACTCATAATAATTATTTTTTAAATGTTATATACTTATTTGTATTTATCGGTGTGCACGTATATCGTCGTATGTTTCAGGGTATTTATTGAAGATCATTGCGACAAAGCCGCATTTTGCCAACACTTTAAGATTGTGCTGCTCTGCATATTCGACCACCGCGTCAATGAGTTTCTTACCATATCCGCTTTTACGTTGTTCAAATCCCACACTTGTAAATCCAGCGACCAATATGCCGGGTTCAGTGCTGACCGACATCCTTCCGACTTCCTTTCCATCTACGTGGATCGAAAAAAAAGAGAGTCCTTTTTCTCCTTCGTGTATCTCAATTGTTTCCATTTTTACTGTTTTTTTATTAAAAAATTAATTAAATATTTTGATCTGGTATCTGCCCTTTCAATCATCTGTTATCTGTCTAACTTCAGGTAAGCTGAAAGATCACTGATTGTCCTGATCTTCAGCCTGCCGGCATCTTCCTTTCGCATCATCAGCGCGTAGGTATTATTAAAGCCCACCGGTTTCAGCCATTTGACCTGAAACCGCTCATTAAACCCTCGTTGTACATAATCATACACTGCATCTTTATTTATTGTAAGTCTGCTTAACGTGGCAGCATCTGCATGGAGCATTACCGTGAGCGCCGTTCCCGTATATTCGGGATACAGATCAATCTGGTCATTGATCAGTGCGTCAAAACATATTTTGGTGCCTCCCAATCCTGTTTTGGGTTGTACGTCCAGATCAGTATATCCTCTTATAAGTTGCGTATAGATGCTGGCCAGAATATACTGCTCATCAAAAACTTTGGATCCGATCTTTATCGAGCGTGTGCCCACAGGCCGGGGCGGTTTGTATAAGTTTTGTTTTTCAAGGAATTCGCGGGCGATCGCTGCAGGCTCTCTGTGTAAGTAATCTGCCTGGTAGTTAAGCGCTGTCATTATCGAGTCATTAATCTTGCCGGCCACCATGTTAAGGACAGGTTCTAATTCGGGAAATTGTTTAAGTGTCTTTTCTTTGATTATCGGCGCCGCATAATAGGGCGGAAATATCTTCTTGTCGTCCACCAGACTCACCAATTGATAGGCGTTGATGCGGCCATCTGTACCATAACCGCTGACCACGTCAAGCTTCTTTTCATAAATAGCCTTGTACATGACGGCATCATTGATCACGACGGTCGGTATTTTTAAGCCGTATGTTTTCTTCAGGCCGATATCACCGTCTGCGCGTCCCATAAATTCAGGGGTAAAGCCCGCCAACAATCCAGTTCTCCCTATGGAAGCAGTGATGTAGAACCCTGAAAACAAAATGATTACGGCCAGGGCAGAGAAAACGCCCGCAATCCGCTTAAACCTTAGTTTTTGCAGACTGGAAAGCAGAAAATCGAAGAGTAGCGCCAGCAAAGCCGCCGGTATTGCCCCTGCAAGCATCATCGTAGTATTATTCAGGGAAATTCCCCCGAAAATAAACTCGCCCAGCCCGCCTGCAGCTATATAGGCTGCCAGGGTCGCCACACCGACGTTTATAATGGTAGCGATACGGATCCCGGCAAGTATTACCGGCATAGCGAGCGGGAGCTCTACTTTGAATAAAGATTGTTTACCGCTCATGCCGAGTCCTCTGGCAGCTTCTTTTATCTCCGGATCAATGTTCGTAATGCCGGTATAGGTGTTCCGGATGATGGGCAGTAGCCCATATAGGAACAGAGCAGCAATTGCCGGCTTAGCGCCGATGCCTAGCACAGGGATTAAAAGGCCTAGTAGTGCCAGGCTCGGAATGGTCTGCATGACCGCAGCAAGACCAAGAACCGGAGCGGACAGCTTTGTTCTCCGGCTAATGAGAACACCTGCCGGAACGCCAATAATGATCGCAAGGGTAATCGCCATAACGGTCAGCCCGATATGCTGTCCGGTTTGCCGGACCAGCTCCTCCCGGTGCGTAACCGCAAATTGCCAGAGATTAACATTGTCGTTCATCGGCGGTTACTGTTTTGGTGCAGACAATAGGCATCCATGAGATCATGCCACGTTACGAGCTTCCATTTACCTAGATGCTTATGCCCAAGCCAGAGGTTCTTACTGTACCTATTGCTGTCCTGGAAGAACTCCATCGCTTTCCATAATGTCGTGTCTATCACCTTTCTTGAACAGTCCGGCTGATCGGCGCTCTCAACAGGCAGATAATTCCATAAATCAGCAATGGAGAGGCTGGCAAAGGAAAGCTTTAAGTAGTCACTGGAAAGAAATTTGGTTACAAAATCACTGGCCGGATTGTATAGTAACTGGGATGGATCCCCTTTCTGAACCAGCTGGCCCTGATGCAGCAGAACAATGGAGTCACCCATTTCAAATGCTTCCTGTATATCATGTGAGACCATGATGATGGTTTTGCTTCTGAATTCTTCCAATTTTATAAATTCTTCGCGTATAGATCTCCTGGTAATAGTATCGAGCGCACTGAACGGCTCATCCATCAACAGTATTGGCGGGTCTGCAGCCAGCGCACGTGCAATATTGACCCGCTGGGCCTCGCCGCCACTCAATTGGTCGGGCCTGCGGGACAGATACCGCTCAGGTAAATGCAGCTTTTCCATCAGTTCACGAACCCTTTTGGCAGTCGCTTTTTTGTCCCATTTCAATAGGTTGGGCACTACGCTGATATTTTCTTCCACCGTGTAGTGCGGGAAAAGACTGTTGCGTTGAAGTACATAGCCGATCTGCCTCCTTAACTCATGCTGGGGCTGCAGTCGGATATCCTGCCCACTGATCGTTACCCTACCCGACGAAGGCGCCACCAGGCCGTTTATCATGCGCAGCAATGTCGTCTTCCCGCTGCCGCTGGGTCCGAGCAACAAGGTGTTTTCACCCGCCTCAATATCAAAATTAATGTTATCGATAGCCGGATGCGCACCAAAAAGCTTACTTACGTTACGGATGCTGATCATAGCTTAACTTTTGGTTTTACCTGGGCAGTGTAAAAACAGCAGTCTGCATCATCCATATAAACAGGGTTGTGCGCAAAGAATCCCCTGCAACTGGTTGCAGCTAAGAATGCACATCCTGAAGCGATGTACCATTGACCTAAGCTTGTCCCTAATTCGTATAATAGTTTCAAAAAGAATGTTTTTAGTCGTAAAATGCAGACGACAAGCTCCTGGTGCTTTCTCTTTTGTTTCCAATAGTGTCAGATACCCTGTACTTATCTGTATCTGTCAGATTTTACCTATTTTATAAGATCAAATATCAACCAAACAGGTCCGGTCTTTAAAAGTGGTCCGGCCATAAAGAAGGCAAGTTAAAAGCTTACTGTCGTTTAAACATTGACAAATGTCACACAGCCATTAGGAGCCAGGCTGTTTTAAGCAGTTATGGTGTTAATTTTTCCAAAAGACCTTGAGGATCAACTTCGGGGATTATAACAGGCAGTGAACACCAGCTATGGACAGGTAACTGACCGGATAAAAAAAGACGGCCTGTTCGGATTTGCCCCTGGCAGGCACAAGTCAGAAAACTATTACCGGTTAACAGGGTTGTAAACAGGTTCGGACAAACAAAGCGACCGATGTGGATAAGGCCAAAACCGGGCATAGCCATAAAGCTAAAAGACGACCTGAAGAGAGCTGACCAATATCAATTAACTGCCGGAAGCATCATAGGCAATACGCCTGAGACGGTTGTCTTTTAATATGCTTGTCGCAAGCCAGATATACTCCTTTTCTTGCTGATCAAACCCTAGCATAGTGAACGCAGTTCCTGCGGGACAGGCCGGAAAATCCGGAAATCCCACTTTTAATAGATACCGGCTGCTGTCTTTATCAAAATCCGCTGGCGTGACTTTTTTTAAACCAAATTTTACATAAGGGTCCTGGTCGTCAAAGATGTAAGACACTAGCTCAGCGTCCCTGAGTATCCTGGTAATTGACTGCTCTTCCATGTAGGAGTACATTGCTAAAAGATCGACTATGAGGCCTCTGATCTGACATTTTGGTATGAAAACAGCGAAGATATTCTGCGTATCGTACGCGTCTTCGGTGACGTCAAACCGGTATGCGGCTTCAATAACCACCTCATCTTCTTTAAACCCTCTGTTCAGGCTTTCTGAAAAGACGAGATTGTCTTTTATGATAAAGTTATCATTGTACCCTTTAAGACGTAGTTCGTCGACCACGTAGATAAGATCATTTTCATCTAATGCCATAGCTGATTTTGGGGTTCATAATATTTTCAGGCCCTGCCTGATACCTGCTTAGTACCTACAAAAAAAAGCAAAAGCGAATTCAATAACAAGGACATTTATCACTTTTCCACAGGCAAGATCCGGTTTTTCGGGCTAAAAAAACCGTACGGTCATCCGTATTAATAGCCTGTTTAAAAACGGGGTAATCAACAGCGCTTCCTGTTCTGGGACCGGCATTATAAATAGCGAACCTGGAGTCTGCCGTGATATACTTAGTCCACAGCACCGCCTTAGTTTTTGTGACATATGTCATTAATGAAAACAATATTAGTGCCTTACTTTGCTGATTCAAGAAAACCACATTTAAAACAGCGCCGGTTCTCTCTGACCTCTATATAAACGACATCTATATAAACTTTATATGAAAAATATTTCGACAGTTGCGCAGGTACTGCTACGTTACGCCTTGGGAATAAGCTTTATACTGCCTGTACTGGACCGGATCGGCATCCTGGGCGCACCGGGCAGTCCGAATGTATCATGGGGTAACTGGGATAATTTTGTTACTTATGCCAACGGGCTGATGCCTTACTTTTCCCCGAAAACGACTTCGCTTTTCGCCGGCGGAGCGACTATCGGTGAAGCCCTCTTTGGCGTGTTGCTCATTGTCGGGTATAAAATCAAACTGGCTGCCTACGGCGGCTTCGCCCTGACCCTGGTATTTGCACTTAGTATGTTGCTGTTCACCGGCTACAGGTCGCCTTTTGACTATTCGGTTTTTTCGGCAAGTTTTGGATGCCTGTTGTTGGCGGCTGTTCAGCCTGAGTCCGGAAATAAAGAGCAAAAAAACTGGCCATCGTAACTATCCTTAAACGTCTCATGGAAAGCAGACCCGCAGCTGAAAAAAAACATTCTGGATACACGAAAGCATGACAAGTATTGCGGAACCGGTTGTGGCGCTTACATGAATCCAATGTGTCAGCAAACGATCCGAATATGCGTTTTCCCTACCAATTTTCGGTCGTTTTTGCCGCGCAGGTACAATTATAATTTATGCCGTCTGGCAGCTGAGTATCCACAAGGCCGTGCTGCCAGCGACATCATTTTATTCGGTTTATTCGGTGTTGCTTACCCTGTAAACGGCCGGTTTGCGGACAGCGTTGAAAGTACAGATAATTGATCATAATAATAAAAATCATTTTAATTAAAACACATGGATAAAAATACGATCAAGCAGGCGCTTATTAAGCTGGAGAAACATCATATTGATGAGGCAGAAATGAAGTATGATGAGTTTTTATCGGGCAACCTGATTGTCCGCGGTGAGATTGTTGATGAAGATGATCAGTCGCACCACCGCCAGAGCATTGAAATCTCTGATGAACTGGATGGCCGGGCGCATCTTCATATTGACTACCTCGACCGGATTAATGATATTTCATTCGAACCGACGGAGGTAGTAAAGCCGGGCGCTATTGTCAGCGTGAATGGCCGCTGTATGATCGTAGCGGTACCCAAGGCGCCTTTTGTTATTGATGGCAGGCACTTTATCGGCATCTCAACCGATGCGCCTATTTATAAGTGCCTGGCAGGTAAAAAGGCCGGCGATACATTTAAATTTAATAATAAGAAATTTACCATCGAAGTGGTTAACTAACTTTTAAATAAATAATTATGGCTTCATACGATACATTGTCAGAGGCGGTAGCCGGCTTAAATATCAGCGGCTACACACTGGATTTTAACCTGCAGTGCAATAGTATTTACTGTAAGGAGCTCGACAGGTCCTTTAAACCGGAAGACTTCAATATTGCAGCATTTTACCGCTTTGAAGGGAATACCGACCCCTCAGATGAGGCTATTATTTACGCGTTAGAGACAGCATCCGGGCATAAGGGTATCCTGGTGGATGGCTACGGCGTATATGCAGAGCCGATGAGCGCTGAGATGGTACAAAAATTAAAAACACATTAGGCTGATCCATCCAGTCAGGACAACAGCGCACCATGTCTGGTCAGATTAGAAAGTACAATTTAATCATAAAATGAAAGAGATGAGCAATATCATTAAGATCGTAGATTCGTTAATCCGGCAGGGCTACACTGAAGAGTTCCGGGTTACCGGTGACAAATTGTATTGGGTACAGAAGGCCGTCAGGTACAGCGCCGATCAATTTGAAGTAGACCGGGCCTACCGGCTGGAGAGTGCAGACAGTTCTGGGGATACGTCACTGATCTATGGCATTTCCATTCCCAAAAAAGGGATAAAGGGGATTCTGGTAGACGTTTTTGACACTTTGACCTCTCAAAAGGATACCGCCACCGTTTATAAAGTCCTTTCAGCTGATACAATAGTGTTGTCCCATGATGACGATAAGCAGAACCTTAAGTTTGGTTTTCTTCCCAAAGTCCATAAATCAAAATTTGATGAAGCGCCTCACCGTTATGAACTAAGAATTCAATTCCCTGATTTTCCGCCGTGTCCATTTGGGCAGCATTTTTCGATGTTGGGCTATGACAGGAAACTCGGCGAGTATGTCTGGTTGACCACGAACATTCTAAAAGACGAAAGGTTGAAAGTCGTCGATTACAAGCCGGAACCGGGCGTCGATATGCCAGGCTAAGTCACCGGTAAGCAAACTGCCATTCACCCGGGAATGGCCAGGCCAGATTATTCTTTGTCTCATTCCCGGAAAATCTAATCATATCATGATAGTGAAAAAAGTAATACCAATGATAAAGAACGGTAAAACATGGCACGAACAACATAAGGCCGGCTGCACCCCTGGCGATCGCCTGGCCGATCGGCTAACTAAAGTCCTCGGATCGTGGACATTCATCCTTATTCAGACAGTAATGATCCTAACCTGGATTGGCCTGAACCTGCTGGCCTATTTTTCCAGGTGGGACCCCTATCCTTTTATTCTCCTAAATCTGCTTTTTTCCGTGCAGTCGGCTTACGCGGCACCGATTATTATGATGGCGCAGAATCGCCAGGGCGAGCGCGATAGAGTTCAGGCATCTGAAGATTACAGAACGAATCTTGAAGCAAAAATGGAAATTGAAGCATTGGCAATCCGGCTGAGCAGGATCGAAACTGAGAAACTGGAAAAAATTATTACAATATTACAGAACATGGAAACAAATCGTGACCACCAGGGAGCGTAACAGCCTGAATAGTCAGCTGTCTTTGTGATATATGTCATTGCGCATTAGGTTCAGGGAATATAGCTTTGCGGAAATGATTAATCTTAATTTTCTATTATGAAACCAAACATTGGAATAAGTGAAGCACATCTGGCAGAGATCAGCCAGGTACTTTCCCACATCCTGGCGGACGAATTTGTATTATACACTAAAACGCGGAACGCCCATTGGAACATTGTCGGTCCTGACTTTCATTCGATGCACCTCATGTTCGAGTCGCAGTATGACGAGCTCGCTGAAGTGGTCGACAAAGTTGCTGAAAGAATAAGAACGCTGGGGCATTATGCACCGGCAACGCTAAAGCAATTCCTGCAATTAACGCACCTCACTGAACAGACCAGGGAGGAAAACGACAGCACAGGATTTATAAAGGAGTTACTCAGAGACCACGAAAGTATCGTTATATATATCAGAACACAAATTGACCGTCTGGCAGAGATGTTAAGAGATGCCGGCACGAGCGATTATCTGACCGGTCTTACCGAATATCATGAAAAGGTCGCATGGATGCTTCGTTCGGCATTAATGTAACTCATAGCTACCCTTCATAATCATAAATTAAAATCAATTCCATGAAAACATTTCCTCTTCCCACTAAGCCTGAAGACGTTATTCCTTCACTGGTTGAACGTTTTAACTCAGGTAATATCGATAATCAGATGGCGCTGTATGAGCCTGGAGCCGTTTTTGTTGCTGACGATGGCCGGCTTGTCACCGACCGGGAAGAAATCAGTGCCATAATTGGTCGCGACATCGTCCTTGGCCTTTCGCTTGAAACCAACGTACGGCACATTTTTGCCACCGAAGATGTAGCACAAATCATCCTGGACTGGTCCATTGAAGGAACAGGGCCTGATGGTCAGCAGATCAAACTCGGCGGCAATGCATGTGATATCGTACGCCGTGGTGCGGACGGCTTTTGGAGGTATATTATCGATAACAACAAAGGCACTGCAATACGCTGATCACCTTGACTTTAGGTAGTCTGTTACATAAGCAATGTATATGAAACTATTTAAACTTTCTTCCGACCGTGAAGAGGTCATACTGCCGGTTGTACGGGATTTTATTTTGACCCGGGTACGGCGTCAGACCGATTGGTAGATAGTTATTTATATATCCGGGAGTGGCCGGGTTGTCGCGGTATGCCCGGTTAGCAATCAAATGGGACCATGGTGATAATTTTGCTGACCAATAGCGCTTCTTATCTGCTTCCCGTAGATTATTGAACCCCGATTCGATAGCAGTTTGCTTAGAAAATCGGATATTTTCAGACCGTCATTCCTTTATTGTAAATCAAAATCAATATGAAATTAAGATTCCTTTCCCCTACTAATCACGGCATTGTAGACTATCTGGCCGCCGTTGCGTTAATTGTTTCGCCTTTTATCTTACAGTTAGGTGACAGTAACCCGATGGCGCGTTGGATATCGGTCGTCACAGGAATTGTCGTGATCATTGTAAGCCTGGCGACAAGATATCATTATGGTGCATTTAAGCTGATACCGTTTGGTGGTCATCTTACGCTCGATTTACTGGTAGCTACAGTATTTATGCTCATTCCTTTGCTGTTCAAACTGGAAGGACTGGACGCGGGATACTATTATGCCAATGCCGTTGTGGTATATCTCGTGGTTGCCGTGACTGCAAGTGAGTAGACCCATGCTGATTGAAACATGAAAGGAAATTACCTTTCATGTTTCGACAGCGTTTTCCAAACCCGGGATTAAAGACGCAAAAATACCTTGTATACAGACATTTGTTCAGCGTACACCCGAATGATTATTATTCTGCTATCCGGGTGCTGCTCTTGCCCGGCAGACCGATTATACCCGAGTGCTATGGTCTCCGCGAATTAACCTCCGGATCTGAAATACGCATTTAAAGAATTACAAAATTATTTTGAACAGTAAGCTGCGGCACTCCTATGCCTAAGCTATTTGCACCAACAGGGTTTAAAAGCCGGCGGGTTTTAAACCCTCGTGGTGCAAAGTGGATTGGAGGATCTCAACCTGGAAGAATAAATGCCTTAAAATAGTCTTTGTTATAAAGAAGTGATGACGGACCGCCGTGTACGCACAGAAGCTGTAAGTTTATCGGATGCAGGTTCATAGATAGCGTCGGAATACAAACGAGAGCCTTCATCGATTCCTGGCTTCTGCTATCGCAGACACGTCTGACAGTTTCAAATTATTAATATCTGTCGTTGCACCGGTTTTTATTGAGCGGTGTCCAAAATATCAATATTTCTACAGGCAATCAGGCTTAGCTTCCCTGCATTTCAGCGGCAAGCATACTACTGCGTATTCTTGTCAATGTCTCCCTGGATATGCCAAGGTAGGACGCTATCATATATATTGGAATGCGGTCATGTAATTTAGGAAATCTTCGGATAAATTCCCGGTACCTGTCTTCAGCCTGAAGGCTTAACATCATAAATAATCTGTCACGACTTATGTCAAGGTCGTGCATAATAATTTTATTGTTTAGCTTGTTAAAACCGGGAACATCCTTTAATAGTTTTCTAAAACTATTTATTGGAACCTGAATAAAAGTGCTATCTTCCAGTGCATCAATAAATTCAGTTGAAGGTAATTCACTTAGCAGACTGACAGGATCACTTATCCAATGGCCTTCCGAACAGAGTTCCATGACATGCTCGTTCCCATAGTCATCAATACGGTATGACCGAAGGCACCCACTGCATACAAAAGTATAATACCTGCAAATGCTTCCCTGACGTAGCAGGTACTGTCTTTTTTTAAGTCGATTTGGTATGGCCAACGACTTAACAAGTGCAATCTCTTCGTCAGAGAACAGATCATAGGCCTTCATATGATCTTCAAAAAAATTGAATATACTTTCAGGCATTAATAGAATAGCTACCAGCGTTATTAAAAATAATTCTTCCCTTATTTGCACCTTACTGCAATCAATGCAAAGCGAATATTTTCACCGTCATTATTTTTGATAAAACACACTAAAAAAGCCAAAATTAAAATATAATTTAAGAGAGAGAAATGGACAAAAAGGACATTTTGTTGTAACAAACACCCAATTATTCATGCAGACAGTTCTGTTCAGTATAAATCTGGCCTTATTTAATCTTATCTCTGAGCGAATTACGATAAGCTTCAGGTGAGATACTTGTTCGTACTTTAAAGAAGCGACTGAAGTAGGCTATGTCGTGAAATCCCAGGCCAAGTGCTATTTCTTTTATCGGCATGTCGCTTAAATACAATTTGTGCTTAGCCTCAGTTATGATCCGTTCTGAGATGATTTCACTCACCGTCTTTTTGAAATGCAGTTTAGCTACACGGTTCAGGGTCTTTACAGTAACGTTTAGCAGTTTGGCATAGTCGGCAGGCTTGTGTTTGTATTGAAAGTTTTGTTCAACAGCATCGATCAGTTTTCTGGTCATATAATGTGCGGCAGAAAGCGCCTCCGAAGGGACTTCGCCTCTATCCAGCTTTATACGCGAAGCATAAATCATAAATATTTTCACCCAGGAGACTGTTATATCATAACGCCCGACCTGATCAGTTTGAAGCTCTGAAATCAGGCTGTCCAATGGAAGGAGCAGTTGATTCATTTCCGGCTTACTTATTTTTATCGAAGGGGCTGCTCCGATATTCTTAAACAGCACCTGTTTGCTGGTCAACTCCAGTTCATATTTATGGTTCCAAAAAAAATCCGGGTGAAACTGTAATAATATGCCGTCGAGCGGCCCATCGGCTTGAATTTGAAAGGACTGATATATCGGGAATCTTATCAGGCAATTTTCTGAAAAATCGAACTTCACCTTGTCAAAGATTAATCTCCCCTTCCCCTTCCTGATTAAGATTATTTTATAGCAATTGAATTTTTTTAGTCTTTTAAAATAGTCGTCATCCGTAAACTGTACCAGTCTAAATGCCAATATGCCAGTTTCCGGGTTAACTAATTCTGTTTGTCGCTGATGGTCCATTCTTAATACTATTTCTGTTGGCTGCTTATATCATCAGATCCCTATCCTTTTATGGATAAAAAACAACTTAATGATCCGCTAACCTAAACATACAAGTTCACAGTTTCTTTCATTCACTAAAGCGAACGTAACAATCATAGTTAGAACGCGTGTCCAAAGGCGGCGGATCATATATTATTATTGATGAATGCGGACAATCGTCTTTCCTTTTACTGGATTTGATGAATTAATTGTTGCTATAGCATCGTCAAGCATAGTTACTGTACCAATGTTAGTGCGCAGACGCCCCTCTCTAAACTGTTTGACAACCTCGCTCAATTGAGCGGGATTCGCCTCAACAACAAAGTCGATTACTGAACCGTTTTCTGGTTTGGCGTCAGTCGGACCAGCGATAGTGACCAACTTCCCTCCAGGCAGAAGCAAGGCGGCTGACCTAGTGGCTACGTCTCCACCAAAGATGTCGAACACGAGATCAACGCCGGAGATGCCCTGTAATTTTTCGTTTTCAAGGTCTATGTACTCCTGTGCGCCAAAGTCTAGCGCTGCCTGGCGGCTTGCTGCACGTCCGGTTCCTATGACATAGGCACCGGCCGACCGTGCGAGCTGGACAGCCATAGAACCGACTACGCCGGCGGCACCGTGTATCAGTACTCTTTGTCCTTCAGCGAGTTGCCCATGTATAAACAGCCCTTGCCATGCGGTCAAACCTGACATCACTAGCGCAGCACCGTCATTAAAGTCCACATCATCAGGCAATTGCGCCAGATTGCGGGCCTCAACAGCTACAAATTCAGCCAGCGTACCATTCCGGTGCCAGTCCGTCAGGCCAAAAACCCGCTGCCCGACGTGCAATCCGGTAGTTCCGTAGCCCAGGGCAGATACTACACCGGCGAACTCATGTCCTGGAATTGACGGCGCCCTGTCCTGGCCTGCCCGGTCGACCCAGGTGGAGGGCCAGGTTAATTCATCCCCTGTAAAACTGGCCGCATAAACCTGTACGACGACGTCATTCAATGCGGCTGCCGGCTCAGGTGAGTCCACCAATTTCATTCCTGCTGTTCCGGCTGTCTGATCAGTTACAACTATTGACTTCATATGCTAACTTAATTTTTATTTAACTGCTAATCAGCATTCAATGACGCGATATTGCAGTAAGTGATTATTTTAGTTTCAATCTTATGAATGATTTAAGTGTTTAAAATCTTACATTAAGATTTAATTAGGCTATAAAATTAGAACATAATTTAGTTGCTGTAAGGGTCCAATTTCAAAATAAATGAGGGTCCAAACACAAATGGAAAATTCTGCCAAAGTAGATTTAATATAACAGAGATGTATAGAAAGCAGAGAACTTGAATTTTAAGATCAGCGATAAGGGGCCAGCTGCTTGTTACAAACTAAACTCCCTAAACCACATAATTTCTAACACATTGGCGGCTATTCTCATGACAGAAATCACCTCCATCGCCGGTACATGAAAAGAGGCTTCTCTACCAATATTTGAATTGCATAGTTAAACGCCGGAAAATACAGATGGCCCGGGATGACAACTGAAAATATTTCCTGTTATAATTAATGCTTTTATGGGGTCTGCATGCGCGTGGATTTTAGGGGCTACATCTAGTTTTATTTCAAAATCCTAAGCTTCGATGAACCACATGGAGCACTTTCCAGGTACTTCTGTTTCGATAAATATTGGGGAAATGAAACTTCGGGCTTATGCGCTTCACCGGGCAAAACTTTGGCTATGTGTGACATTTGTCAATACACGACTCATTCAAAGTCTATACTTTAGTACGCAATTAAAATATAGACATGTGCAGCAAAAAAATGGACAGTACTACGCTTTAAAATAGTTATCTGAATATCGTTTCGCTTTCCCCTGCTGTTCAATACACATTTATTTTAATTATACAAGGTCACAGACAATAAAAAATATAAAAATTCATTTAAAAAGCAAGATCAATGAAAGCAATTTATAATGATCAGGTAATCGCTGAAAGCAACGACACGGTTGTAGTTGAAGGCAATCACTATTTTCCTGTGGATTCTGTAAAAAAAGAATTTCTGACTGCCTCTGAAACACATACTACTTGTGTCTGGAAAGGTGTGGCCTCTTATTATAATGTAGTTGTTAACGGCCAAACGGCCGCCGATGGTGCCTGGTATTATCCGAATCCCAGTACACTTGCAGAAGGTATAAAAGGACGCATCGCATTCTGGAATGGTGTAAAAGTGATCGACTAAAATACAGGCATCCGATATTATATTACAGATCCTCCAAGCATATAAAACACAAAAAATGGATAAAAAACTGGATTGGGTTTGTAACTGCCCTGCAGAATAGACGCTACTGGTTTATCTTTGTGGTTGATGAAGTAATCCTTTAGGAATCTCGTGTCCATCTTATCCACTCCCGCTGCCCCATTATTGCTCTTAACACATTGGTAAGCGCTTCGTAGGTTGGTGGGGCTAAGATATATTCTAATAGGCCACCTCCGATGCTCGTACTTCTGGCGCGACATGGTTATTTTTAGCTATCCACATAAAGGCCTGCACTTCGTCGTATCCGCTGAATGCCGTTCTGTTCTATTTTGTTTTTTTTTTTTGGGGGGGGGTAGTCCTGGGTTTTATCCATGGTTTTCTGCTTTCTACCTTCAAATCCGGGCGAAGCGGGTAACTTTGTTGCAGCTTATGCGCCTGCTTCCAACGACGAACCATGAATCTAAGCCCCTGAAATAAAGATACATTGACAACGCCATACCACAATACCGGCCACCTATTGACAACTATACCTAGTTGGAAGCATACTTACGCAAGAACGTATAGACCGCGCTTCATTTTATGGGTGTCAATTTTTATCAGCTTTTGACAAACCGCATTTGTTCTCCTCCTAACTGCAAGTAATAGATACCTGCACTGAGGCCGGTAATGCGAACCTTGTTAGCACCCTTCTGGCATTGCCGCTGCTGAACTAATCTTCCACCTGCATCGAAAATAGACAACATTCCCGCCCGAGGTGCCTGGACATTGATATAATCTGTAGCCGGACTGGGGTATGCAAACAACTTATTTTGAACATCTCCGGTCAATGCTACAACACTTCCATATTCCAGTTTTCCATTATTGTCGATGATCTTCAACCTGTAATAAGCCCTGGCGGCTGCCTGTGGCAAAGCGTAGCGATAGTCGCTGTTACTCCCTTTGGGCATAATGGTAGCAACCGTGGTAAAAGCAGACCCGTTGCCGGATTTTTGTAATTCAAAGCGGCTAAATCCCGATTCAACACCCGTGTGCCACTGTAGATTTGCAGTGCCATTTTGAAGCACGCCGCTGAAGCTGATCAGTGTTACGGGCAAGGGTGCCTGCTGGGACTCATAAGCGCCCATATCAATTGCCGCACCAATTACCCTTGCGTTATTTGCAAAATCAACCTGTGAAGTATTTAAAGCGTCGTCTCCTGCATTTAGTGCCGGGGAACCGGGTTGCAGATTGTAGTCTCCGCCGACAAAGGAAAAAGGCGAAGGAGGCGGTCCGTCTACAAATAACGGATCTGCGTTAATGTTTCCATTTGTCCCCCCCGCCATGGACTGAATATCACTGTAGGAAATTGACATATCGACACCCTCACTATATATATCCGGATAGTCTCCCCCTCTGTTTGCCCATATTATTGTATTTTGAACAACCGCAGACATGGTCGGAGTGTAATTATATATAGCACCGCCGGTTGCGCAGAAATTACCCGAAAAAGTACAATTTGTGATCCTGTAAGATGACGCAATGTTACAGAGTGCTCCTCCGTTTCTTCCGGCATAATTTCCTGAAAAAATGCTATTGATAATTACGGGAGAAGAGCCGTTCATATTAAATATACCGGCGCCACAACCCAAATTGTTCGCTGCTAAATTCCCGGAAAACAAACAGCCGGTTATTTCAGGAGAGGACGCACTGTTAAATACGCCTGCTCCCCCCAGGCCATTGCTTTGATTACTGGTAAAAGTACACTGGTAAATGACCGGCGAACAGGACAGATTATATATCCCGGCCCCGCCTGTATTTGTTGTGGAGAAGTTCGTTAATTGATTATTTGTAAAGGTGCACTTGATAATGGAGGCATCTGAGGTGTTATTAAATATGGCACTCCCCCCTGTTCCGCTATTTATATTGCCATTAAAAGTACAGTTTGTGAGGTGCGGGCTTGAGTTGGCATTATTATAAATGGCACCACCACTGCCCTGGATATTATTACCCAGAAACCGGCAGTTATTGATATCGGGTGAAGCGTTCTGGTTAAACATCCCTCCACCGCTGCCGTTACCGGAATTATCGGAAAAGGTGCAGTTTTGGATAAGCGGAGAAGAGGCACCATTATACATCCCTGCCCCGCCTATACTGGAATGGAGGACATTTTTCGAAAAAACACAGTTCAGAAAGGCAATGTTTTCACTCTGGTTGTTCGTGCAGTTCACGCCGCCGCCACCGGTCCTTAAAACCGGAATTCCGTTGTAGGTCTTGGTGGAATTAGCTATAGCACTGCCGGCTGCATCACAAAAGCTGAGTCCGTCCAGTACCACGCTGTCCGCACTTTGACCCACGCCTGCCACCACCAGGACATGCACACTGTTGTCATTTATATCATCCGGGTTGCCAATATTACCGCTTAGAACAGTTGTATTGACCGAAAGGTCTCTGAGGCCTCCTCCGGCAGGATAGCCGCCATAGATTTTAATGCCGCTGCGTAAAATAAGAAAGGAGCTGTCGCGATCGGTGCCTGACTGCAATCCAGTGGGGTAATACGTGCCTGCCGCCACCAAAATATTGTCATTGGTCCCGGAGCCGGCAGCATTATTCATTGCCTCGCTGAGTGTCTTATACGCCTGCGACCAGCTGGAACCGTCTCCGCTTACCGCTATACTCTGATCTACATATAAAGTCCGGTCTGAAGGTAGATTTTTAGTAAAAGTATTTGAACGGACTGTCCGGTCACCGGTTTTGACTGCGCCCGGGTGTAGGGACCGGGCAGTAGCCCGAAGGGAGCAGAAACACCAAATTGTAAATGCGATAAGCAGTAAATTTCTTTTCATTTTTGTTCTGTTAGATTAAAATAAATTACAATAAACGTTCTTCTTATTTGCCAGACAGCGACTTCTTGCGGGGGCTATATATTATACGCATCGTATGAACTTATTTTTTAATAAATTTTACGCTTGAATCATGCAGCCCGTCTGCATATTTTAAAATATATACGCCCGCAGGTAAACCGGACAGACCTATTTTTAAGTCCATTGTTGCTGCCGCTCCTATGATCTGCTGACGCCTTACTACCCTGCCCGAAAGATCTACGATCAGCACCTGAGCTTTGGGAGACACAGCGCCCGTTAGATGCATAGTAATAAACTCATGGGCGGGATTTGGATAAGCATGTAAACGAAAACCGGTACCAGATCCCGCTATATGGATAATATTGGAATAGGTCGTATCGCCGTTCAGATCCATCTGTTTTATGCGGTAGTACTTATCACCTGTAAGCATGCCTGCGTTAACCGTATAATCTAAGAGGGTGCTGCTGTTTCCGTTCGCTGCTTTTGAGGGCACAAAAAGACCGTTTTCAAAATGAGCGCCATCTGTGCCGTACTGAACCTGAAACCCTTTGTTATTAAGCTCTGAATAGGTATGCCAGCTGAGTATTACTTGTCCCTCATTATCTAATATACCGCTTAAAGGACTTGTTTTAACCGGTAATGCTCCCCCTTCCTGGAATTCATAGGCGCCCATATCGATTCTGCCGCCGCTGCTTAAATTATACACCCTGGGGTTACCCGCCAGATCTTCTGCACTGGTGATATCAGGCTCGAAATCGGAATAAAATGAATCATACGCCGAGTTAATGGCACCAGTAGCACTTGCCAGCTGATAGTTACCACCAGCAGCATTCACGAAAGGCGTATCGGATGTAACGACACAACTTCCAAAATTGAAGCCCCAACTGTTGTTCCATCCGTTACTGCTTTCAATCAGACAGAATTGGTAAGAATTTCCCTGCGAAGCAGAATTGGAGATTTCTTTACCTGTCGTTGCAGTGTTTGCGAACAAAATTGAATTAAACACGTTGAGCGCAGAGGACCCGTTGGCGATCCCGCCGCCCGTTTGGGCGGTGTTCCCGGTTATGGTCACGTTTAATAAACTGGGAGCATAGACGCAGTTAAACAAGCGGACGCCGCCACCAGTGCCTGCTGCGTTCCCCGCAATAAGTGTATTGATTATGACAGGATTGGAGCCATTAATGTAAATGCCGCCACCGGACTGGGCAGCGTTCCCCAAAATCTTCAGATGCGTTAAGCGGGGGGCGGAAGAAAGCAGATACACACCGCCACCCGCAATGCGCTCTGCCGTACGCCCATTGACGCTTATAGTCCCCGTGCCGGTTGCATTACCACCGGTTATAGTAAAGCCGTCCAGCGACCCCTCGCCGGGATCTCCGGCCGAAATCACCACGTGGTATGCGTTGTCAGAACTGTCGTCTGACGCTCCGATATCACCACTCAAAACAGTGGGATTAGCCGCCCAGTTCCTGGTGCCGCCACCACTGGGAAATCCACCCAAAAGATGCACATTTTTCACCATTACAAAGCGTCATTTCTGTCACCAACGGCCAGGGTGTTATCGCTGGCGCTATACTGAGGCAGGTAGGTGCCTTTTGCCACATATATCTGCAGGCCGGTGGTTTCCCAGGCCGCTGCGTATGTCCATGCATAATGCAGCGCGTCTGACAGATCAGGCACTGCTGTGGCCCAGCTGCTGCCGTCTCCGCCGCTGGCGGCACTGCTGTCAACATATAAAATACCGTTCCCATCCGGGTGGATAGGCGGCAGTATTTTGCTGACCGTGTTATTTCCGGTATTGAGTGTATATAAATTGCCGGACGGATCGAAGACCAAGGCCTGTGGTCCGGCACCTGCCGGCAGGGTAGCCCAGGCCGGGATGACGACACCTGCCGGCGTTATTTTGCTGACGGTGTTATTGCCATTAGCTGTATAGAAATTACCTTCCTTGTCTTTGATCATAAAAGACGGCCCCGCTTCACTGCCCACACTACTCCAGGGCTGTGTAACGACGCCTTCTGGCGTTATCTTGCTGATAGTACCATCAAGGGAATTTATTGTATAAAGATTGCCTGAAGCGTCGAAGGTGTTGGATGATATGTAGGTCCCGCTGGCAACCGTAGCCCAGGTCTGAGTGACGACACCTGCGGGCGTTATTTTGCTGATGGTGTTACTAGCTGTATTACTGGTATATAGATTGCCTGCACCGTCTGCGATAATAGACCAGGGTAACGTATGGGCGGCAAGGGTGGCCCAGACCGAGGTCACCACGCCATCCGGCGTGACCTTGCTGACCGTGCTGTTGCCAATATTGACTGTATATACATTGCCCGAACCATCGATGGTTATGCTTGTAGGACCGGCGCCAAGCGTAGCCCAGGCCTCCGTGACCTCGCCGCCGGCGGTTATTTTACTAACGGTGCCGTCCCCATAATTAGTTGTATACACATTACCAGACGCGTCAGTGACAACGCCCCTGCGAATGCTGCTGCCGGGCAATACTGCCCAGCCGGCCGTTACAGTTCCATCAGATGCGATCTTAGTGACTGTTGAGTTATTATTGGCTACATATATATTACCTGCCGGGTCTGCCGTAATTGAATTAGGAGAAGTGTTGGATGGCAGGACAGCCCAGGAGGGTGTGACTGTTTGCGCCAACAGCAACCCGAGGTTACTGATGATTGCCAGTAAAAATGTACAAAGTAGATGTCTTTTCATTGTTTTTAATTAATTGTACTAGGACTAACTGACATGGACGGTAACGATATAAACGGACATACCAGGAGGCGCAAGGCCGGCCTTTAACATAATAAAGTGCCATCGTCAGTTTTTCCGCCATACCTGGAAGACTGAACGCTGACTCGGAGTTCTGTCCCTGTTAAACGTATATGCTTCATTATTTTGGTCCGATTTATTTATTTAAAAGCAAAAAATAAGTCTTGATAAATGCCCTGAGCGCGAAAAAAAACTACCTGCCAGGCGAAGCTTAAAGTGGCTTAATACGCGAAGCCTCCACCACAGTGTCCGCTGTCATCCATCAGGGCACCTGCCTACAGAATCAGGATACAAAGATCAACTACCTTCATAAAATAAAAATCCCCCTGACGGGGGATGGATGGTCTTGAAAAAGGTGTTTATAATGAATTTCGGCTCAAATATGGGGTTACCGGTATTTCCCCCTGACAATATCCAGTCGGTTATTGACTTCCAGTTTCTGGTATATCTTCTTTACGTGCGTTTTTACGGTTTCAAGGGAGATATTAAGTCGCTCAGCGATCACTTTATTAGTGAGCCCCTCCTCAATGGCATGCAGCACCTGTTGTTCGCGTCCGGTGAGGGGATCCTGGATTTTAGATGAGTAAGCAGGATTAAAATAATCAGTGATCTTTTTTGCAATATCCGGCGACATAAAAGCACCACCGTTGTAAATACTGTTTAAGGCTTCTTTAATTTTTACAAAAGCCGTCTGTTTGGATACATAACCGGAGGCACCGGCGCACAGCGCCTGAAAGATCCGCCCGGTATCATTATATACGGATAGCATCATTATCTGGCATTTGGGTGCTCTTTTTTTAATGAGGCTTACGCCTTCAATGCCGGAAGCGCCAGGCAGGCCTATATCGGATAAAATAATATCAAAGTATAGCTGATCTTCCCAGTCAAGCATAAAAGCCTCCACTGACCCGGCAGCTAACAGGACCTCAAATCCGGCCTCACTCTTAAAGTAATCCACTAAAGAGGTCCGGATCATCACATCATCTTCAATAATACCCAATTTTATCATTTTGCTAAATTACGACCCTTGGGTGAATAAAATATCCCCCTATTGAGGGATGGCACAGGGGAATACTCCGGAGTAGAGAAAGGGACAGCAGCTGGGCTAAGCCGGGTTATTGAGGCTGATATTAGATTGGGAGGGTTCTTTTGTCCATCCAACCCGGACTTCCATTGATATTTCTCGTACTTTTTTCCTTTAACGGCTTTTTCACTGGTTTATTTGAGTCGAGTGGATGGAGTACTTTGAAGCTAAAGCACTCACAGACTCTTTTTCTTGTAGTGCCTCAAGTGCAATCTTTAGTTCAAATTCTGGATCGTAACGTTTTGTTTTCTGTGCTATAATACAAAAATCATTCATTTTAGGCAATTGCCTATGTCTTATTTTGCCAGTTCAAAATTGGTACATCTCACCCCTTAGATTTTAATCTTATAAATTTCCGATAGTATTTAAAGATATCTTATATTTGAACTAGGAAATGGTGTCTTCCTATAATAAACCGCTATGACGCTAATGACACCAACATAACAACAACGCAGTCGTTGACTGTCAAATTTTTATGTAGGTGAGAAAAATAAATCTTGCATTTTATGCCATCATTTCCGGATGCGCACTTCTATTATTTATTGCCTGTTCTCTTTTATCATTACATAAAAGTGTTGCCGACTATAAACTCTTCAACTGGATCAGCCATTTCAATACCGTAAAGATTGAACATTTAAACGGCAGTTCCTGGACACCCTTTTATATACTTGTCCTGGGTATATTGTTTTTTGTATACAGAACTAAGTATTTCAAAGTGCTTCTTGGTCTTGTCTCTGTTATGTACCTGACTTTCTTCTTTATGAATTTCAGTGTCCGCAATGGGCTTGTAAACTTTGTACCGATAAATGGTAGCGGTTCCACCAGCGAAGAAATTAAAACACTACAGCAGCTAAGCCACACCTCCTGTCTGAATATTGCTTTCGCTTTTTCTGCGATGATTTACGTTTTCATCCTCATGACGGAGGCGTTTATGTGGATAAAAAGAGGGTCTTTATTTACAGTGCAGGCATTGACAACCTCGAGCATGGTTTCATGGAGAGTAGTAATTTTGATCCAGTCCATAAGCAAGGCGTTTGCTCGGGAGATATATTTCACTCTTTGCTAACGCTGCCAGTGAATAGTAAAAAAATGGAAGATTTAATGCGGTTGTTGATTGCGAAAAGAGTAGCATTAACCCCCACGCTAACAGTGTTTGAACCCTGTACGGGACGTGAGGTTATTCCGGGCGGCGGCGCGGAAGCTCTGGCACCATCAACCAGAGCGATAGTGGAACAGGGGTACACACAAACAGTAGGCCGAGATACCAATGCAGTGAAAGTTTTTAATAAGGAAATGGCCTGGGGAAAAAAGTTCGTGCGGAGGGGTGGCATGCTTATGGCCGGAACTGACCCGACGGATGGCGGCAGAATTCTAGCCGGGTACTCGGACCGGCACGCTCTGGAATTGCTGGTCGAAGCAGGTTTCAGCTTTCCTGAAGCGGTCAAGATCTGCTCATTGAATGCCGCTGTCTATGAAGGGATTGCGAAAGAAAAAGGAACGATAGCCGTTGGCAAACGGGCAGACCTGGTGCTTATTGGCGGCGACCCCGAAAAAGATATCAGTACGGTACGTAATACAGAAATTGTGTTCAAAAACGGCGTCGGTTTCGATTCGAAAAAGATCTTCGAATCACTGAAAGGAACCGTTGGAAGATATTGAAACGGAAAGTGTGCGATAGCTGTTAAATTGTCGCCCCTCTGCTAAAGTCTAGTTTGCCGAATTACCGGCATGGGTACTGATTACGCGAGTGATCTGCCACTTGCCATCCCGGTGCCTCCAGATGACGATAAACCGGCTGGGATTCGAAACATGGTCGTGTTCAGCATGATTAACGAAGCGATGCAGAGCGATTTCGACTGCGCCGTAGCCGGGCAAGGGATAAACCTCCAGGCTTCCGGGAATAAGTTCGCGGGTGACCTTTCCACAGATGTTTTCTTTGATCGCCTTCAACAGATTTGCCTTCGAGGTCTCCAGGCCGCTTTCGTCGTGATAGAACTCGATACTGTCAGAATAGATGCGGGCCTGCGTCTCCATATCGCAGCTATTATAAGCGTTAAAATAAACGCTATCCATATGGGCAATGGTACGGTATAATTTATTTGCATGTTTGTTCTGCGCGAATGTATTTAAAGAAATAAAAGAGCTGAAGAATAATGTCAATACGATTATTTTTTTCATAATTATAATAATAAGCAAATTAAGAAAAACCTGGCTGTCCGGTAATGGTACAGTTTTGTCCGGTATTGATACATTTATTCGGTTTTCAGACTATTAACTGGATTTGCTCTGGCTGCAAGAACGACTTTATAACCAATTGTAACAAATGCAATACCTAAAACGACTGCAATTGCGATAATAAACGAAGCAAAATCCAGACTAGTTTTGTAAGCAAACTCCTGTAACCATCTATTTAGCGCCCAATAGGTCAATGGAGTAAACAGACAACCTCCTATAATAACCAGTAACATAAACTCTTTACTCATAAGCTTAACAACACTGCCTATACTGGCGCCCAGAATTTTACGGATGCCTATCTCCTTGATTCGAGTCTGGACAGCAAATGTGATAAGCCCTAAAAGTCCCAGACAGGAAAGGAAAATAGCAACACAAGAAAAGATTTTAAACAACATACCCGTACGGTATTGCTGTTTATAATGTCCCTCCATATTTTTATCCAGAAACCTATAGCTATAAGGCATCTTATCCGCATACTTAGTATATACTGTTTTAACAGCGCTAATAGCTTCATTAAGTCTTTTACCCTCCGCCCGTACATATAAATTACTGGGGTTCCACCATTTTGAATATAAAACAATGGGAGCAATTTTTTCATTAAGCGGTTTAAAATTAAAGTCCTTCAGGACACCTATAATCTCGCCGGGCCTACTATGAAATGTTATTTTCTGACCTACATAAGGGGCTTTCAGTCCCATCGCCATAACTGCCGCTTCATTAACTATATATTTACTTGCGTCAGAAGAATCCCCACTAAAATTATGACCTTCCAAAAACTTATACTGCATAGTTGGGATAAAACGCTTGTCTACTAATAATTGGCCAGTCATCAAGTTTAAATCATCTGGCTTTCCAGCCCACTCAAGATCTCCGGTCCCGTCTGTCATATCCGATACATCAGATGAACTGGCAAGCCCCATACTTGTTATTGTAGGGTCCTTGTCTAAGACAGAAGTTATTGCATCTAAATGAGCTAAAGCTGCTCCAGGTAAAGGAACAATGAATACATACTCCTTATTATATCCTAAATTCTTACTTTGGATAAAGCGCATTTGTTTACTCATAATCAGAGTAGAAACAAGTAGTGCAAACGATATTCCAAACTGGAAGACCACCAGCCCTTTTCTGATAAAATTCGTTTTTCCGCTTGCTTTACTCCTACCGCTGATAGCCTGGATCGGATTAAAGGAAGACAGTAGAAGGGCCGGATAGATACTGGAAGCCATTAAAGTGCCGAGAAGCGCCAAGCTTAATAACACCCACGCGTGGCTATTATTCAACCCGGTGAATATAGGCGCATCTGTAAAATAGGCAATCAATGGTCTGGAGGCCCAAAGTAGCAGCAAAGCAAGCATCAATGCGCAAAAAAAGATAATAAGCGTCTCTATCATAAACTGTATAAAAAGACTTTTCCTATTCGCTCCAATAATCTTTCGGACGCCTACCTCCCTGGATCTGGAAAGAGAGCGGGCCGTAGATAAATTAACATAATTGATACTAGCAATAACCAGTATTAAGATGCCTATCAATAGCATAATACGCACCATCTGTAAATCTGCCGTATTACCATCTATTGTGACCAGATGCACCTGCTGAATATTTTGCAGATTAAAATGGACCTTTGTAATTCCTTTAATCAACTTATTAAATGCTGCGGTCAGTCTATCACCTATTATACTTGGATTTTTGCTGTCAGCTAACAACACATAAGCATAAAACTGATAATCACCCAGATCTTGATCGATCGTCTTCCAATCACCATTGCCCCCGCCCGCGGTGAACCTGGCTCCAAAATAGGCCATGGGAAGTAATGCATCATAATTAAGTGTGGAATTATCAGGAAAATCCTCCAGTACCGCAGAAACCGTAAATATATGATGATCGAAATTAACCGGCCTATCAATTACATCAATAGTGCCGAATAATTTTAAGGCCGTTTGCTTTGTCAAGGCAATACTGTTGACATTCGGTAACAATTCTGTGCTTCTGCCCTCCAATCTTTTAAAATCAAAAACCTTTAAAAAATTACTATCGACATAGCCAATCTTATTGCCATCGAATATTTTTTGCTCATCTTTATCCGATAGTACCTGATTATCCTCTTCATGGATACGGATGATTGACTTTATATCAGGAATATCTTTGGCCATTATCGACAGTGGGCCAGGAACCGCATCAAAAGAATGCAACTCACCGTTAACGTCAAAACTTGTACTTAAGCGATAAATATTATCAGCCTTCTTATGAAAATCGTCAAAATGCTGCTCTTTGTTCGACCACAATAGTAAAATAATACCAGCTGTTAATCCAACAGCCAAACCAAGTATATTCAGAACACTATAAAGCCGATTAGCTTTTATATTCCTGACCGCGGATTTAAAAGAATGTTTCCACATACATCTATGTTTAATATTTTTGTTCCCTTGATTTGCCTATTATTGTGTTTTGAATAATCTCCGTTTCTGTTACGATTAATATGCCATATTGTATCTAATTTATGAACAGTTAATTAAAAATTATATAATATTAAATGTGTTCGTTTTCGTAACAGCCGATGTTCGCTATTGGAACAAGGTGACACGTCCTAATATAGACACCCCTGGCCGACGATCAACTTTCTTTTGATGCACCAGGTTCACCGATAAACTGGTCACCGATTTCATGCAATGTATGACACTCATCCGCGATTCGCCCGTCGCCTCGATACCCCTTGGCCAATTTAGTGACTTTTCGTGCGTATTCCGAGTATCATAAACGCTTAAAGTGTATGTTCCTGGCCCGGGGAACTGATACACTAAAGCCTGCTATTTCCCCTTGCTTATTTCTTTCAAAACATATTGATCCAAACCAGTAGTAGAAGCCATCCGTATAGGTAGAAGCCAAAGTAGCCGTATCATGCGGGCTACGTTCCAACATCAGAGCCTTTCCCTTTAAACTGATAGAAAGTTTCACCTGCGCTTCGTCCGAATAATATTCACCTGCATATCCCTGCAAATCAAGAGTGGCAGGGCTAACCCTTATATAAACGATAGTATCTCTCGGTGATTGTATAAATAAAAGCTTGTTATTCGGCCGGACTATAACCTTTCCTATGTAAGGCATAATAAAAGTCCGCTCGTCGAGGGCTGTAAGAGGGCCTTCCGGGACCATCTGGAAGCCGGCGTTCGAAACAGCCAGTTTCCCGCCCTTCAGATATAATTGTAAGGCGTCCCCCGTCCTTGTATTCCTGTACCAGCCGGTATACTTCTTCAATATCTTCTCCTGAACTGAAATCCTGCTCTGATTGCTATCCGGAGCAGCCATCTGCATGCTGCCCGGTTTTTCCCTGACCAAAAGGTTCATAACCTCATCAACAACGTTGCCCATGTTCCGGGGAGGTATTGGTAATATAGGCAATAGATAGTTTTAATTCTGGCAAATAAACAAGTCCGCATCGATAACCTTCCGTCCTGCCTCCCATACCAGCCTTTTGCCACCCCTTGTATGTATCACGGTCAAAACTGGCGGCGAAGGTGATAGTGATGGTATCACCGTTGTTCAACCGGCCGGGTTCCAGTTGCTTGGATAAGAGGGAAGATGAGCCCAGTCTACCACTCCAATAATAGTTGTTCCAGGCAACGCTGTTTGGTACAACCGAGCTATCTTCGGGGAATAAGAGTTCTTATCTTATTTTGTTAGTAAAATTGCTGGCAAATTTCCATAGAAGAAAAAGCAGCTATGATCATAACTGCTTGATAATTAAGTGGATTCACCGAGACTTGAAGAGAACCCCTGATTTTTAGACACACGCATGGTCCAGCCACACGCTCTGTCTGATTAACAATGCAAAATAATGTCGTAAAATATTATATATTTGAACAATATTATACTTCAAATACCCAAACTGATGAATAAAGCAATTTATTGCTTATTGCTATGTTGGTTCTGGGGCTATCCATTGGGTAGCCAGGCACAAAAGAGTTATTTAGCGATCAATGCCATTCATTTGCCTAAACATATGGCTGACAACAACATCCAGATGGCGCTGCATGATGATAGCGGGCTGATCTGGTTTGTGACCGATAACGGCCTTTACCGTTATGACGGATTGGAGCTCTTGCACTTTGGCATAGGTACCACGCCTGCCCTGCCGAGTCTTACCATCACCGCCCTGAGCGCCGACCATCAGGGAAATCTCTGGCTGGGTTTTAATGACGGGGCCGCCAGATTTGACCTAAAAAACTGGTCTATATCTCCTTTATATTTAAACGCTGATTATCTGAGATCCTTAAATCCACACGACAGAAGGATCTCAACTATTGCCTGCCCAGGGGATGGCGAAATCTATTACGGCACGCAAAGTGGCAAATTACTTAGGGTTCATAGCGACAGCCTGGTGCAGATAACAGACCTGGGCATCGGGAAAGCCGGATTTATGCCCACCGGGCCGCCCGATCCTGAGCCGTCTATTGAAAATATACAGGAGCCGGTTCAGGGCCAGTTATGGCTGACGACCGGCGACGGAATGTTGGTAAGCATTCAAAAGAACCCTGACGGCTATGGGCAGCCGGACTGTTACAAATTCGCAACTGTAGGGATTAACAGCATTACTAATATCTGTTATGACAGTTCAGGTAAGTGTTTGTTTTCCGTTGCAAATAAGGGCATTTTTCTCTCTGATATCCAGGCGTTATCTAACGATAAAAAAAAACGTCCCAACAGCGCGCTGCCACGTGACTACTCGAAATTTACCCGGGCAGTCCCCCTGCCAGACAGCGTGCAGGAAAACAATTATTCCCTGTTATTTTGTGCACCCGGAGGACAGCCAGGTATCCCCACTATGGGTAAAGGCCTGAACAGGTATGTTTTTATGTATGACTTTGCAAGCGACAAATGGTCGCGCAACGCACAGCCTTATATGGCAAAGTACCCTGGAGAACTCATCCACAGCGTCTCCTCGGGACCTTCAGGCGGGACCGCGTATATCAGTTCGGGTGGCGGGCTTACCGCCATCCATACAGGATTTCTGCCCTTTGACATGCAACTAAACAGTGAAGACAATATCAATAGTATCCGGGCCATTTATGCAGCGGGTGACAGGGTTTATATTGGCTCTTACCAGCAATATCTTTTGGAGTATAACAAAAAAACAGGAGAAGTAAAGCCTTTACAGACGCTCTATGTCTATTCAATCCTTCCCTGGAACAAAGACACTTTACTGATCGGATCAGAAGGTGCAGGTCTGTGCTGGTATGAACCCGCCATTAATAAACTGACCTATATCGGTCCCCAGCTTAATCTAACCCGGAAAGCGAGTGTTTATCAAAGTAAGTTTATTACAGTCTTAAGCCGGGTCAGTCCTCATTTAGTCCTTGAGGGTACCACCCGCGGTTTACACCTGGTGGACCCGCTACATAAAAAATTGTATCCGGTATTCTCCAACCCTTCGGCTCAAAACATGCAGGCCGTAAAAATAAATGCCCTTACCCCCTATCCCTTTAACAATAGCGCCCCGTTCTCTCAGTTCCTGGTGGGTACCGACGCGGGCGCTTTTGTGACAAATTCACTAAACGGGCAGACCCGTTATCTATTTGCGGACAGCACACTCGCAGACATCAAACAATCCAAAGTCCATGGTTTTGCCATACTCGATGATCAGATATGGGTAGCTACCAGTGGACTCGGTGTATTGGCGGTGGATTTTTCAGGTAAAATCAATTACATGGAATGGCTGAATTCAAAACTTACCAGCCATACAGTCTTTTCCTTGGCCAAATCAGGCACCCACATCCTGATAGGCACGAATAAAGGATTAAATATTGTTGATTTAAAAGATAGCAGTGTCATGACCTACCAAAGTTCAGATGGCATGCATTCTGATGAATTCAATCAAGCTGCTTCATTTACGGATGGACAACAGGTCTATCTGGGGACGATCAATGGCATTATCTGCTGGAATAAAAACACGGGTAGTCTCGGGAAGCAAACAGCTCCACCGGCCATCCATATAAATAAACTGACAATAGCGGACAAAGATAATCATTTAACCACCTCCTACCGCCTGGCTTATCTGCCGCCAGACAGCTGCCAGATCAAGATACCCGCTGGGACGCGTTACTTTTCGATCACCTTTGATAGTCCAGAAACGCAAAACAAAAACACACCCTATTACTACCGGCTAGGCCCCTCCGAAAGCTGGGTCAATATCGGCTCTCTGAGAGAAATCACATTTAACAAAATGCCTCCCGGAAACTATACACTGCAATTAACCCATAATATAAACGGCAAAATCAGACAGTCGGCCATCTTTCAAATACCCATTACCATTTTGCCGGCTTATTATCAGACCCTGTGGTTCAAAATATTGGTATTGCTGCTTATTACCGGCATCGTGGTGTTAATTATACGGCTGCGTCAAAATCAACAAAACAAAGAGCGTAACCTGCGCACAAAAATCGCAGGGGACCTGCATGATGAAATAGGAAGCTCCCTAACCAGAATATGGCACCAGGCTCAACGCCTGCAAACTGATCCGATAACCCAGCCCCCGCCAGACAAAAAGCAGACGGAAGATACAAAGCTGCAGCATATTGCCGATACCAGCCAGGAGGCCATCGCCATGCTCAGCGACATGGTTTGGTCTATTGATGCACAGTTTGACACGATAGAAGAGCTTACCATCCGGATGAAAACATACATATATCAACTTCAGACCGAATTTGACATTCCGGTAAATATGACCATTACCAATGTCTCTAAAGAGAAAAAGGTCAGTCAGATAATCCGTCAAAATATCTTTCTGGTATTTAAAGAGGGCATTAATAACGCCATTAAGTATGGAAATGGTACCTTAATTAATATTGATATCACTATATCTGCAGAGGCAAAAATAAAAATCAAAATGACTAATAATTTTGACCGGGTGGCAAAAAGCCCCGGCATTATTGGCGGCAGGGGCATTGTAAATATGCAAAGGCGGGTAAAAAATATGAATGGCGAGCTGATAATTGAAAGTGAGGGAAATATTTTCACACTGACGATAACTGTTTAAAAAATTGTATCAAAGCAGGGGTTGCTTCCGGCCTTAACCCCTCTGTCCGATCCTAAAAGAGATAATCATCAAATTAAGAAGCAACCTCACAGGGCTGACAGGTAACAAATGAGGCTAATGAGGCTGGGCTGCTCCCTGCCACAGGAGCTCGACCCGGTGAAATTCATTACCCTTTTTTATCTATTTACGGTCTTATAACCATTGCATTATAGCCGCTTATGGTCTGATCCCGCCGGGCATTACTTTGGGTTTCAGGTAGTCGCGGAACAGTCCACCGGGGTAATTTGATTGATTTACCGGACGAGAATTTTTGTATTTTTCTGAATGTTTAGGGCTGGTAATTAAATTCCAGAAGTGCTATTTACCTCATTTCTTATCTTTTAAGATTACAATTCTGTCAATGACTACACCGGGGTCTACTGCTCTTATATATAATTTATGCCTGCCCCTGGAAAGTTCAGGGATATCAACTTTGGCTCTTACGTAATTATTTCTTATCCCTTTATTGCGACTTGGCCCGTTTTCATCTTCTTTGCCATTTGATCCCGGGACTTCAATTACTCTATTTGTCTTGCCATCCAGACTGGCTGATATTCTCAGCTGCATGCCGGGATAAACCCTGAAAGTTGGAAGGAAGTCAATATAAACAGACCGGTTGCTATCTTCTATGTTAATGCTATACTGAAGGCCGGGGGCAGACAAGTCGCCTGTCTGCCAGCTTGAAGTAAGTGTCGAGGGTTCAAGGACCATTGCGCTGCCACTGGTGCCCAGGCCGGCTACCGAGGTCCATTTTGCCCGTTTGCTATTGAATTGTTTATCGAAGGAAGAGGCAACTCTGATTACATCCGGTTGAATCATTTTAGTTGTTGTGTCTGGAGCTTTTGTTTCTCCCCAGGGCCAGGCTACCTGGCTACTCCAGGCGGGCAGCCTTTTACCGGTTAGCATGCCAGGCATGATATGGCTCCACTTGCCTCCTGCAAGTTTATCGTTAAAGTCTTCAACCTGGCTATTAATGAAGGTTATCATAGAATCTATTTGCCGTTGGTTCTGATCAGGATTATGGCCATAGACTTTCGCTCTGTCAGACATGAAAATGAGTCCGGTTGCGGCTAATATTTTTGCCGGAAAGCCAATCATTTCTACATATGCATCTTTTTCGTCAGCCGGAATTTTTGCTTCAAGTGCGCTTGCCTCGGACAGAAGGCGCTTATAGCGAGATTGCAATTGTGAGGCGTATTGATCCGGTAAAGAAATAGCCCAGTTTCTATTCATTAATTCCGGCTTTCTTATCGTACCTAAATTATAATACTCAGTCAAAAGATTATATAATGGTTTTGTCAATGCGGCAGTGAAATGCTCTTTTAAAAATAAGTCTAAAAACTGCGGTTGCGTGTTGGCAGTCTGCGCATCGGGATCCCAGGCTAATTTGGAGAAATAATCGATACCGATCTCCATCGGCTTAATATCTCCGACATTTAAAACCCACACTTTGCGCGCGTCATTTTGCCAGGCCTTATGCAATTCTTCCCACATCAGGGCCGGGGGCGTTGTGTTAAGCCAGGTATATGAATGCGGATTACCATAATAGGAAAGATGCCAATATATACCGCTTCCTCCTTTCCGGTTACGCTCTTTCGGGTCAGAGAGACGGCGGATATAGCCAAAATTATCATCCACCCAAATAAGTGTAACGTCATCCGGGACTTTCAGTCCGGCGTCATAAATGGGCAGTACTTCTTTATACGGAACAAAACACTGTGCCACAGCTCCATACTTTTTTGTTACATATTGGTCTATCAGCTGTCTTTGATCGCTGAATACCTGCTCCACAACACTGATTCTGTCCTGAATACCCTTTGGTGGCGCCTCCATACCCCTATCGTGGATCCCACGGATACCTTCGGTCCATACGGCCTCGGTATTGCCCCTTTGTTTAGCTGCCGCTTTCCAGACGCTTAGTATAGTGTCTCTATTGGTACTATAGTTCCAGTTACCCCGCTTTTTTTCGTTCCAGTGTACATTATTATAAAGCATTGGTTCACAGTGGGAAGAGCCTACGACGATCCCGTATCGATCGGCCAGTTCCCAGTTTTCCGGGATACTGCCAAATTCTTTTGTCACCGGATGCATCGCGGGCCATATGTAATTAAGTTTAAGTCGTAACATGAGCTCAAACACTTTTTCATAGGTTTTGGGGCCAATGCTTCCAAGATTCTCTTCATAGGTCTTTCTTGCCCACCTATTCAATCCCCAGTCTTCATCATTAATGAAAATACCACGATATTTAACTGCCGGAGATGCCCAGCAAGGGGCTGAGATGGAGACCGTTATATTCTTTTTAGATTTAACAGGCACATCCGCCCACCAACACCAGGGAGAAACGCCCATTTTTTTAGACATCTCTAATAATCCGTATGCAGTTCCCCTTCGATCGCTGCCCACGATTACAAGCGCCTTTTTTACCCCTTTAAAGGGATTAGGAACAATTTGCCATAGAGAGGCCTCCCACTCCGCCTTAATTTTGTCAATATCTTTAATTTTGCCTTCAGCGATCAGCTGATCTATCAATTTATTTTTACCAAGGGTACCGGCCAGAATAACCGTTTTGCCGGAAACTTCATGACTGATGGATGGCAACTTTCCGGTAATCCGTTGAATGTCTTTTACAAACATATCTGCCGCCAGCTTAACTACAGTATAGTCATTGGTATCGATTATAACGATTGGCGCGCTCTTCCTGCCTGAAATCTCAAAATCATTCCCTCCGGATGCCGGTGTAGATTTGACGGTAAAATTCTGAGCGTTGAGATTAAGTGATATTACAAACAGAGATATCAGGAGGAGATTTTTTTTCATTTGTAAAAAATTAGAATATATATTCACAAATTTAATTAACTCTACCGGTGAGCTCAAATGATATTTTACAATCGGAAAATTTACGTGCAGATGCAAGCTTTTCGTGCCGAAAGATCAAACGACCCTAATGTACTATGAACCTGGGGCCGGCTCGGTGAAAATGATGGAGCAATCAGCTGGTCATATGTACTTTTAAAACTTCTTTTTCGCCTCCTCAGGCGTTTCAAAACCTACATCTCCTGACGACAACACACTTGTTCTGAATTCAAAAGCAACATTCTAAGCGCTGTACTATACACTTATTAAAGGCAGATTTGCAGCTGTCCTCCTTTTAGCAAAGCGCTTTGCCCAGTAAGTTGCCAGGTTATACTTTTAAGTTCTTTGCCTTTACTCGGTTTTACGGTATTGACTCGCTTTTGGTTACCAATAAGCTGCAGAGTTCCTCGCTGGATTCGATCCTGGCATATTCTGTATCGACGATGTCTGTTACTTCTTTTTTAATGCAGTGGTAGTTTTCCTGAATCGTCTGATCTGTGACCTCACGGATCTGGGGTATGGGCCGGTATTTTGCCTGTTCAGCTTTCAGGGCCTTATGGTTGTTCTGTATCTTACAGTGAAACATTTTCAGTTCGATTTCCTCATCCGGGTTATCAGATACGATACCGACCATTTCTCCGGACGACAACCTGGCTATTTTTGAAGGCGGTATGGCGGCGTCCAGCTGTGTGGAACGGCTGATCGACGTATCTGATGCGTGAAAGGAGAGACTTTCTTTATCCTGCTGGATGCGGCCAAATGATTCTGAGAGTTGTCTTGCCGTTTCGCCTTTCACCTGCCCTGAAATAATATTGCCGACAATGTTTACAATGACATCTGATTGCTGCTTGCCGTAATCTCGCTGCAACTGAGAAAAATCCTGCACGCCGACCGTGATGGCTACCTGATTGCTTCTGCCGGTGGCCAGCGCATCGATGCCATTGAAATAAATGGTGGGAAACTCATCAAAAACCAGGCTGGATTTTAGCTGATCTTTTCTGTTGACCAGCCGGATCATTCTGGAAGCATATAGGGAGATAACCGCTCCGTAGACGTCCTGTTGCTGATAGTTGTTGCCAATGCAGACTATTTTGGGGTCTTTAGGGTTATTAATATCGAGCGTAAAATCATTGCCTGATAGTACATAATAGAGTTTGGGGGAAGATAAGGTTGCCATGCCTATTTTGGCGGAGCCGATCTGGCCTTCCAGCTGCTTTGTTGCCCCGTTCTGATAGGCGGAGATAAAAGGATTGATTAAAAACGAAATTTCAGGTTCCAGTTTTAAAATGGAGAATAATTTGTCATATTCGGTCTGCATCAGCTCTATTACATGGGGCAATGTGCAGTACGCACCGTCTTTGTATTTTCTCAGGAACCAGATAATGGCGGTTAAAAAACTGATCGGTGATTCTACAAAGAAGTCTCCTCTCCTTTTGATCCAGTCTCTGTTGAGCCCCAGCATGATGGTCCTGGCCGACTCTGCCGCATCTGTAATATCAGTCATGGATTTGGGGTCCAGCGGATTACACCGGTGGGTGAAGCTGAGATCATCAAAATTGATGATATAAAACTTAGGTGTTGTCGGGTACTCCTCCCGATATTTTAAATAGGTATTATAGGCTAAGGTTGAAAGGTCGTCAAACTTAAAATCATAAATAAACATCGTAAAACCTTTGCGGATATGCTGGGTGATAATATGCCGGATCACAAAATAGCTTTTTCCGGATCCTGGTGTCCCTGCCACCAGGATCCCCCTGAAAGGGTTGATGATATTGATCCAGGATTTACGCTGTTTGCCTTTTAAGTTGTAAATGGCAGGCAGATTGATACTGAACGGGTTACTCAGTAGCCGCTCTTCCTGCGGGAAGGTTTCCTGTAGGGTGTTGAAAGTATCTTTTTTGAGTTTACCGGTAATAAACCGGGATAATTGCGCTCCACCATGCAGCAGTAGCAGGTATCCGCTTGCTGTTACTGTCATATACAAAATAGCCCGGGAACTTACCGGTATATGCAAGCCGAGTGTCCATATACTGCCCCAGTATAAAATAAGACCCACCAGCAGGTTCATGGCAACGGGTTTGCCGGACAGTTTTTCATTTTTCCTGCCTTTGGTGCCGAGCAAAGAAATTATCAATAATCCTAAGGCAGCTCCTTTTGACAAATTGAAACTTCTAAAGAAGGCTGTGTCTGCCATGATCAAAAGTATTTTTTCCACAATTGGATGTGTCAGATGCCACTGATAAAAGGCGGTATAGAGATAAAAATAGCAATGAACGGCCAGCAGCATGATACTGATCTTCCGGGTCATATCGGTTATCTTTCGAAGATCATGAGGACTCTCACCGGTTTGCATGGGTATGATTTAAATTTAGTACACGGATCAATTGTTCTTTTACAGGGTATTCCTCCGGAGCGGGCTCTTGAAAATTTACCCGAGGAGTAACCGGAACTAGCTGCCTGATACTACTGTTTCAACAGGATTGATGTTTCCTGATTTCCGTATAAGGGGAACTAAGGTGGAAAACCAGAGCATTTACAATGTATATACGGATTCTGGATTACCGGATCGTTTTAATTAAGACATAAAGAGCCTCCAGAACATTAGAGTCCCAGTCCTCTGTCCTTTTGTATGATTTTCCTGTTTTCCCGTGTTAACTGGAGGCCTTTTTCCATTGCCGGCTGATAGGCAAAGTAGTGAAAATCGGGTAATACTTGAACAGCCGGGAGTTCACTGGCAGGAAAGGACTGGGTTTGAGCCGGACTGGATGATTCTATCATGTTATCACTCATTTGTCTTTCACTAGGATACATTTTGCTGCCAGGCAACTTCTCATTTATTTCTGGTAGGCCATGACTGGCCTCTTTCTCCCGCGGTTTGGCCCGCATGGCGCTGTAAAATACGAGGGCCTGATACTGCGGCCCCAGTTCCAGACCGTTATAGACGGTACGAGTGGCGTTGTCGATATAGGTAACGCCGATGATCTTTTCTTCTTTATCTTTTCTGAAAATAGCTCTTATCCCATGATCCTTTAAAAATCGATGCATTTCTTCCTGGCTGCTGGTGATTTTAAGTGACTTGTCCAGGAGATTTTTAAGTCGCTGACCCTGGGGCCCTCGGCTGATCCTGTTTTGAGCAAATCGCTTCTCCAGGTTTTTCAAGTCAGGATTGCCTTCAATATAGCGTGGCCGGATAGCGACTCCGATCTTTTCACCATTTTCTTTTAAGACCCAGTAAAGGAGGCGGCCGGCGTCACGCATTTTACCTCCTTCCACCCCATTATAGGCGATGATACCAAATTGATTCAAAACTTCATTTAAGGCGGCTAATGAAGCAAATTTGTAGGATTTGACCACTTCTGAAACGATAGAGATAATGGCGGCGCCGGTCTCTACTGTTCCATATCGAATCCTTTCTAGCTTAACTTTCTGCTGAGGCATTAACTGGGGCGCTTTTTTCTTCATATGGTCCTGTACTCTAATGAGACCATAAGTGTTTTCAAGCTGATAAACTACAGAATGGGATTTCTTAAAGCCTTTATCGTATACTGGGATACGTTTACCACCATTGGCGATGTTAGTCGATACAATATGTATATGAGGATGTGCAGCATCATAATGTTGGTAGACTAGGTAGGGCTGACCACCCAGGCCAATGCTTTGGAGATATTCATTGGCAATTTTTATCAGTAGCCCTTTATCCAATCTATCATTTGGATGAAAATTGAGCGTCAGATGCACTACATTTAAGTTTGTTCGCTGATTTTGGCAGATCAGTTTCTTGAAAAAATGAACCTTATTGAGGTAGGTCAGTTGCTCCTTACTTCTGGGAAATCCAGCCGCAATCAGCAGCTCGGCCCTAGCTTCATACACCTTTTTGTCATTATAAGACAACACCTGGTATAGAGATTTAACGAAGTTTATTCTGGCAACCATAAATAGGAAAGTTTATTGATTGTGTCAAATATGTTTTTTTGTTTATTCTCGATTTGCTCTTTCAGAATATCGAACATTTTACTATCGATTATCTTTCCGTTGGAATGCATTATGGAAGTTTCGGCCAGTTTTTTTTTGATTTGCATGATGTCAATGTGTAGAAGTTCCAATTCCTTCTGTATGTCGCAAAGTATCCACATTGCACTATCCAGCGAGAATTTGACAACTTGGATTTCCATGCGCCTGTTTTCCAATAGATGTCGGATACCTGCGCTTTCCGAGGGAAAACCAGTTTCCTCGATCTTTGCTTTGACCATTTGTTCAAAATCCTGATCCGGGAAACGAATGCACTGTCCTTTTGCATAGATTAGGGGGATTTTCTTCTGGGTATTTGCCATAACTCTTTTTTACTGGTTTATCAGATAATTGTCTTTTTTAAGATGTCCACGAGGATTGCCATGTATCGCATTTTGGTTAGCCGTACTCCTGGTTTTTTAGTCCGGCTCTTCATCCGGAAGCCACCGCCTGGATATCTCTGTAATTTGTACCTGCATCGGATCCAATAGATTATTCACTTCTTTATATAGGCGCCGAGCTTCACCTGCATCCGCAATCAGCGCTTCCGGATCGGTCTCTCCAAAGATTTTTCCGGTGAGTTGTTTGATCGCTGAACATTTTTGTTTTAATTCTTTGAAGGAAACTGTAATGCCGAAAAGTAGGGTGTCGGGCGGGCCATTTATATATTGTGCCACTACCTTTTTTCCCAAAAGTATGTGTCTGTACAGGTCACTGAGCTTTTGGAAATGGGTTCCTTTTTGCAACCATATCAACTCATCAAACATTTGTTGAGTAAGATATGTATAGAATGCATACGGTTTTCTCCGTTTGTTTGCTTTTTTTTGCATTGTAGATACAGAATTAAAAAAGTGATATTTAGACAAAATCGGTGTAATTGCTTTAATATCTTTAGCGTGTCAGCATCTTCAAACATACAGGAATACCGGTGTTTCCATAAACTGTACGTAAAAGGTTTGCTGCATTAAGCCGCTGATATTTGCAGATTTTATTTAACTTGAAGCTCCGGCGCGAAGGCTGGTTGTTCCATGTGGATATTGATCAGATTTGCTTGGGCCTAAAGGTCGGGGCGCAGTCTGGATATTTTTGTATATTAGGGGGTAATTAACTGGACACACTCGCCCTTATGAAGATTTCTGGGAGACATGCCTTAATTTAAGCTGTTCAATTACGAAGGACGGTGAGATGGAAGCCGGTGAGGTGAAGCGACCAAGCAATTTGAAGAGGAAAATGCTGCCTTAAAACGAATGTCGCCAACTTGGATCACATTTTCAGGCTACTTGTGAACAAAAAGAGTGATTATTTAATTATGTTGGCTTTAATTTTTATGGGACCAACTTTTTGATAAAAGGCATTAAAAAAATGCCCCAAACTCATTCCCCAAAAATTAACATTCAAACTTATACTCTAGATATTCGGAAAGAACTGTACTTTTGTCAAAAGCATAGATATTGAAAAAAGTTCTCATAATATTATTTTTTTTCGTACAAATTGTACTGATATTCTACAATTTGAATAGGGAAACCAAGTTCTTTAACTGGGCAATGTACCACACTAAAATTGTCTATACGGCATGTGCATCGGTCAATGGAGTGGAATTAAACGATCAGGAGTTTAAAAAAAGATACAAGATACCTGCAAAGGGGGTTGAGCTAAGGGCGCTGGATATTTTGAAAAGGAAAATGACCCAGAGGGAGATTATATATAAAGATACCAATAAGGTGGTCTTAAGATTAAATTACACTGAAAATACACATAAAGGCACATGGACATGGGAAAACTAAACCTCCAAAGTATCGATAAGCAGCCCTCCGATAATTTTGTGTTTTGTGGCAAACTTGTGATACTGGCTGTATATTTCTCCGGGATAATCAGCAAATTGGGGTATGCAGATCTGCCATTAATCTCAATATTTGAACACAATTTACCTTCTAGCACATATTTCATTATTTGGCAAATCCTGTTTGCTGCTTCAAGCTTGGCGGTCTTTTTGAATTGGAAAACACGGGAATTTTTGCTAACAAATGGCCTCCTACTCATTCTGGCAATCTTAATGAATGAATTATGTTATTCTAATAACTTAGTCTTTGCCGCTTGCTTATTGATCACTTTCTCAGTTTCCAATAGATTTTATAACTGGGTGCCAATCCAATTATCAATAGTTTATTTTGGAGCCTTTATTGACAAATTATGGTTTGAACAATGGAGAAACGGTGATTTTATGACGGCGTATTTTCCACATAACAGAATATTGGTGCATTTGCAACCCATATTTAGCTATCACTTTTCCATAATGGCGATGACATATTCCACCTTGGTAATTGAACTACTGTTGGCGATATTAATCCTTATTCCCAAGATCAGAAAATACTGCCTGTTGTTAGGGCTGTGTTTTCATTTTTCCACTATAGTTTTTATGCATAATTTCTTTGGAATTTATATAGTGGCTATTCTAATATCCTATCTCTCCCTGATTAATACAACGATCAATCTAAATCAAGAATTGAGCCTTTCCAGGCTAACCGATTATATAAAATCAGTGTCAGCCGGTCTAAAAGACAAAAAGAAAAAGGAGATGTGGTATCAATTTAATCTTAACCACCACACCTTTAGAAATTATAAAGCCGTTTTTATCAGCATTATTTCCAATCCTTACCTCTATGCTATTTTAACTATTTTCCTGACATTTAATTACATATACATAAACATACTGTTGTTGTTTGTCATAATTGTAATAGCAGTTATCTTTGCAATTCAAATAGAATTACGCGAGAGGAAAACAAGAAATGCATAATAACAAAATAGTTTTTTTTGACGGTGTCTGTAATTTCTGTAATTCCACAGTGAATTATATATGGGATCACAATTCCAAAAGAGATATATATTTTTCATCATTGCAATCCGACTTCTCCAAGGAGTTTTTTAAGGATAAAAAAGTTGATATTTCAGACCTGAGTACCATCTATTTTTTCGAGGATAATGTGCTCTATAAAAAATCTGATGCCATATTTAAGATCTCACAAAACCTGGACGGAAAGCTAAAATTTTTCGGAAAGTTTTTAAAATTATTGCCAAAAGCATTACGGGATTGGGGGTATACGGTTTTTAGCAGAAATAGATATCGTATGTTTGGCCAATCAAATACATGTAGGTTGCTCAAACCGGAAGAAAAAGCTTACTTTCTTTAAGGCTCAGGATCTGTAGCCCCCGTTTGCTAAAACTCATTCTTAACCTTTTTGTACTTTCATCTCTCTAGCATCTTATTAACAGCATCGCCCCGGGTGACCTTGATAAAAGATGTGTGGGAATCCAATTTTTAAGGTTTTCCGATCGACAAGATTAGAAACCTCATCTGAATCTAGATGACAGAAATGCTCTTTTCCTTATTCTCTATCTCACTTTATGACGTTTTTGTCTTACATAAATTTATCCTCCTTAACATAAATGAAAGCTTCCGATCTCCTTCCTTTTTCCATCAGCTCAATCGTAATGCTCTTATCATTTGCAATTGTAAAACCTAGGTTTTGCCACCAACTCCAGCCATATTCATCCTCTGCCACCTCCCCAGGATCGTATATATAATGGATCAAGTTCATTATCCAACACAATAGCCCGCCTAGCAGTCAAGGCCATCCATACTTATACACGTACAACACCTCATAAAAAGATGCATTTACCTTAACTTTTAACACAGCATGCCGCCTCTCGGTACTATTGCGTCTCACCCCCACTAAGTTTAGTTTTTATCGGAAGCTCTAATCCAGCACTAAATAAGTCGGGGTTGCCGCATAATGCACATTAAAAGCAAATATCTACCAGTTAGTTGTAATTACCGTAATACACGACGATGAGTGGTCATTTCAATAACATTATAGTTCAGACAACTATAGAAAATTTGATTATTTCTCGACCACTATTTACTATTATATCGTATCCTGTTTAAAGAGATTGTCTCATTTTTAACAAAATGGTATAATTCTTGCGGGATTATTTAAATCTCATAATATTGAACGTAAGACTACATATAGTTCATATTGCTCCATTTGGGAGTTAAGTTTGCTAAAAGACTTTTAAACCAAATTAAAATTATGAAAAAGCCACTATTGCTTAGTACTCTTGTTTGCACAGCTATTTTATGGCAATGCAAAAAGCTGGACTACCAATCCTTAAATGGAAATGAACAGTCTGCAACTTTTGAAACTTTAGGAGTTCTTGATTCATCAGAACAATATTTTAGTAACGCTGTTGCAATTTCAGATGATGGGGAAATAGTTGTTGGAAATACAGACGGCTATAGAGGTAATCCTTGGGGTATTAAACTGCAAGGATTTAGATGGCAAGGCGGAAATATGGAAGTCCTTTATAATGAGAATAACAGTAGTTTAATATTTGTCGAATTTCTTGCCACCGATATATCTGGTGACGGGTCAGTAATTATCGGGTATGGAAGAACACAATCCTTTCACGGTTGGAAATCACAAGGGCTTCATTGGGAGAAGGATACGATTACTGTGTTGGGGGGAGATGGGGTGGAAGCTAAAGCCAATGGCGTTTCAAGAGATGGAAGTATTATAACAGGATATGATAGTTACAGACAAACCTGCTATTTCCCATGTTATTGGAAAAATAGCTTATATCATTCACTTGACGTTGATAATTTACAAGCAAATGCCACTGGAGGAGTTGGTGGAATCGATGTGTCAGGTGACGGCAATAAAATGATTGGCTCTCGATTCTTTAGAGATCAAAATGGTGAGATAAAGTCAGAATATGTGATTTGGAAGGACACAGTTCCAAGAAGTTTATCAGATTTCCTAATAGGCAGTGATTTTACGAAAATCATTCCACACGCCATATCTGAAGACGGAACTACCATCATTGGGACAGGCGTATCCTCCAAAGGGTCTGAGGGCTTTTATTTAAAAAATAATCAGATATATGCTCTCGACGAATCGACAAATAGCGACCTTACAACAGTGCCATTAGGTGTTTCATCCGATGGAAGCGTTATCGTTGGAACGGCAAAAACAACGGAAGCTAAAAACGTTGCGTTTATATGGACTAAGGACAAAGGCATTACTAATTTAGAGGATTATATTAAAGAAAAATTCACAATAAATACAGGTGAATGGATATTGACTAGTGCCACCTGTGTGTCTGCCAACGGGAAAGTTATAGCAGGAAATGCAATTAGCAAAAATAATCCAGACAGAGAAGTTGCATGGCGCATAAAAACAGACGAGTTATTATAAAATATTAAATATATCAATAACAATAATTTCTTGAAAAGAGTAGGAAGAAACATATGTTTTTGATAATAAGTCAGCTATATTTGCTGCGAAAAGACTTATTTATATCTATGCCCGACAAAACCCTTATAATTACCGGCGGAGCCGGATTTATCGGATCACATGTAGTCAGAAGGTTCGTAAACGAATATCCCGGTTATCAGATCATCAATCTGGATAAATTAACCTATGCCGGCAATCTGGCTAATCTAAAAGATATTGAGAACAGGCCCAACTACCGGTTTATCAGGGCAGACATCACGGATAGCCGGCAAATGCTGGAGATCTTTGAAAAAGAAAAACCGGATGGCATTATTCATCTGGCTGCCGAAAGCCATGTGGACCGGT